>JGI20163J26743_11538459_pt1 | contig 26682 bp, 19 predicted proteins | sample TergutCu122P1_FD_26743 | JGI IMG/M metagenome (IMG submission 26743) | reverse complement strand
TCTTATGATAATGTCAGAAAAACTGTTACATTCCTTTTAAGTGTAAACTTTGCGGAAATTGTTATTTTGCTTTTTGGCATGGTCGTTTCCTATTTACTGCTTCGATACATTAATCCGTATGCAGCTGGACTTCCTGTTATTACGGCTGTGCAGATTTTGCTGATTAACACTGTTTGTGATGGTATTCCCGGCTTTTTCCTTGCCTTTGAAAAATCCGAAGCTGGTATTATGAAGCGCAAGCCGCTGGGTAAAGGTGCTGGTATTTTTGCAAATGGTCTGGGCTGGCGTATTGCTCAACGCTCTATTACTTTTACAATACTTACTTTGATTGCTTATTCTATTGGAGCTACTGTTCAGTTGGCAGGGCGCGCACCTTCTCATGAGGTTGGCGTTACAATGGCTTTTGCGGTATTGGCTTGGGCATCGATTATTAATATTTTCACAATTAGAAGCACAGAATCTATTTTCAAAATTGGCTTTATGTCAAACAAGGGTGTGTTCTTTGCTGCTCTTGGAACATCTGCATTTACTGCGCTTGTTCTTTTAGCGCCTCCTTTGGGTTCGCTTTTTAATGTTGTGCCAAACTTAAGTTTACAGCATTGGGGAATTATGATAGGTCTTGCTTCGATGCAGTTGTTTGTTATGGAACTGATAAAATTCGGCTCTTCTGGGAATATAGTGGAAAGCCAGAAAAAATGATAAAATCTATGAATGGAAAACACAGAATCAACCTGTCAATTTTATAAAGACATAATAGGAGGCATGCACCGTAGGAAATCACCGTGGAAAATATGGGAATAGATGAAACATCCTATCAAAAGCGGCATGAATATGTAACAGTACTATTGGACAAAGACCATGGCAAAGTTTTAGGCATTCTTGACGATCGAAAGGCAGAAACATTAAAAACATGGCTTTTGACGCAAGAAATCGCCGATTTGAGATTTCCATGGATATGCTGGATCCATTTAGCCGGAAACCCCTATTTTTTTTCATAGCATCCTTCGTAATTTATATATCGCTGAATTTAAGTTGTAAGTGCAGCAAACCCTGTAAAGGTGTTTAGGCTTCTAAACACCTTTACAGGTCTATCTATGATGCATTTTGCAGGTTGTAATTGTTTTTGTTAAAGTCCGCTGAGGTCGAGTGTTGCGAAGTAGTCGTCAACAGTTTCTGCGCGGCGAATCTTCTTTACAGAGCCGTCGGGCAAAAGCAGAAGTTCTGCAGAGCGAAGCTTGCCGTTGTAGTTAAATCCCATTGCGTAGCCGTGCGCGCCTGTCTCGTGTATTACAATAATATCGCCTGGTTTTGTCTCAGCCATTTCCCTGTTAATCGCAAACTTGTCGTTGTTTTCGCATAACGAGCCAACAACATCGTAAATACGATCTTTTTTCCCGTCAGGATTATTCATATTTGTAATATGGTGATACGCGCCGTAGAGAGCCGGACGCATAAGATTTGCCATACATGCATCGATGCCAATATAGTTTTTATAAGTCTCTTTTTTATGGATTGCCTGCGAAACAAGATAGCCAAAAGGACCTGTTACCATTCTTCCGCATTCCATTACTATTTTTAGCGGGTCGAGGGGCTTTGCTTTTATTTTTTCTTCGTAAGCCTTTTTTATTCCGGCAGAGACATATTCGAGGTCTACAGCTTTTTGCTCCGGCTTGTACGGGATTCCAATGCCGCCGCCGAGGTTTACAAGCTCGATTTTTACTCCGACTTTCTCGAAAACTTCTACAACAAGGTCAAAAAGAATTTCTGCGGTTTCTATAAAGTAGTCTGGATTGAGTTCGTTTGAAGCTACCATTGTATGAATGCCAAATCTTTTTACTCCTTTTTCTTTTAATAGCTTGTAGCCGTCGAAAAGCTGCTGCCGGGTAAACCCATATTTTGCTTCTTCTGGGTTTCCGATAATGCTGTTGCCTTCTTTTAGAGGACCGGGATTGTATCTAAAGCATACAAGATCCGGGAGACCTGCTGTTTTTTCGAGAAAAGGTATGTGGGTTATGTCATCAAGATTAATAATTGCGCCAAGTTCTTTTGCTTTTTTGTACTCCTGGGCAGGCGTATTATTCGAGGTAAACATTATGTTTTCACCTTTTATTCCGACTTTTTCGGAAAGAAGGAGCTCCGGAAGCGAAGAGCAGTCTGCGCCCATTCCTTCTTCTTTAAGAATTTTCATTATATATGGGTTTGGAAGGGCTTTTACTGCAAAATAGTTTTTGAATCCTCCGGGCACCCATGAAAAGGCTTTGTAAAATCGTTTTGCATTTTCCCGTATTGCTTTTTCGTCATAAATATGAAAAGGCGTGGGGTATTTTTCTATGATTTTTTCGATTTGTTCTTTTGTGAATGGTACTTTTTTTTCTGCCATTGTTTCCCCCTAATTTTGTGATATAATACCTTTTGTAAATGGTTAGTTCAAGTGGAGGCAAGGTTGTGAAGTCTGGTATTTTTTCGTTTTTTAAAGTAATTGATATTCTTAGAAGGGTAATTATAAATTTGCTTTTCTGGGGTGCTCTTATAGTGATAATTGCAGTTTGTATAAACATGGCGCAGGTGCCGCGGGTTGCTGAAGGTTCTGTTCTTGTTGTAAATCCATCAGGATTTATTATTGAACATACTGTCTCTGAAGCAGCAGGGATTTTTTCGGGGGGCGACAGGCGAAGGGATACTACGCTAAGGAAAATCGTGGCTGTTCTGAATGAGGCGGCAACTGATGACAGAATCGCATCTGTATTTCTTGATTTGCGAAGGCTTGATGGCGCGGGTCTTAGCAAGCTTCAGGAAATTGGCGCAGCTATTAAGAGAGTAAGGGAGGCGGGTAAGCCGGTTGTAGCTTTTTCTGATACCTATACTCAGTCAAGGTATTATCTGGCGGCTCATGCTGAAACTGTTGTTATTGATCCTTTTGGGATAACGATGTTCAGGGGCATGGGGAGTTATCAGAATTATTTTGGCCGGGGGCTGGATAGGTTTGGGATTAAAATAAATGTATTTAGAGCAGGGGAGTACAAAACTGCTGTTGAGCCCTGGATTTCCGACAGGATGTCTGCGCCTGCGAGGCGGGCGACTGCGGCGTTTCTTGATGACCTATGGGCGCAATATCTTGGCGGTATTGTTGGGGCGAGAAATATAAGCAAGGCGGATCTTAACAAGTATATTTCTGATTATGCGCGAATTCTTGCCCAGCACAGGGGGAACTCTGCTAAGGCTGCGAAGGCGCACGGGATTGTGGATATTATTGCGACTTATAACGAGGCGATTGCTCTTCTCGGGGAGGGCAGCCGGATAAACTGGCAGGATTATTACAGGGCTGTTCAAAGGCGGCAGAGACCGGAGAGGGACAGGATTGCTGTAGTTGTTGCGTCGGGGACGATTGTTTCAGGGACTCAGCCGCCGGGCGCTATTGGGGCTTCGTCGTATGTTTCTATTTTGAGGAATTTAAGGGATGATGACAGAACTGCTGCTGTGGTGCTGCGCATTAATTCCGGCGGAGGCAGCGTGGCTGCGTCTGAGTCTATAAGGCGCGCGCTGCAGGAAGTAAGGGATGCGGGAAAGCCTGTTGTTGTTTCTATGAGCTCTATCGCTGCCTCGGGTGCATACTGGATCGCGACTGCTTCGGATGCAATTCTATGTATGCCGTCGACTCTTACGGGTTCGATTGGTGTTTTTGGGATGTTTCCTGATATTAGTGAATTTCTTGAGCGCTACCCGGGTATAACAACGGACGGACATGGCACAACTGCTTTTTCGAGTTTTTTACGACCTGATGTAAGTCTTACAGAAGATATGAAAAAGATTTTAACTTTGAGCATTGAAAATACTTACAATACGTTCCTGGATATTATAAGCGACTCAAGGGAGATTGAGCTTGGGGATCTCCGCAGGGCAGCGGACGGGCGTATCTGGAGCGGTAATGCCGCGGTGTCGAAGAGGCTGACTGATGGCACAGGTACCTTGGAGGATGCAATAGCGCTTGCTGCGGAAAAGGCGGGGATACTGGTGTTTAGTGTTGATTATCATGAGCCGGAAGATAGTTTTAGATCTGCTATAGTAAGGGGGCTTAGGGGGATGGTTGCTTCTGACAGGGGCGCTTTTGGCGCTTTGGGGGCGAGGCTTCATAGTTTTATGGCTGATGCGCTGTTGGCGCCTGTTTTTTCAATGCGGCCTGATAACTTGAATGCTGCACTGATTTTTGAAAATATTTTTAATGAAATACAGGCTCTCTATATTGGACCGGAATATATTGTTAGATAGCCACTTGTTTTTTTTGTTGCTTTGCTGCAAATTGGTAATTACTACTATTTATTTACCGACGAAGTGAGAACCGCGGACAAGCTGCCTGGCGGTCGCTTTGCGCGTGCTTTGCACGTATCGCGACATCCGTGTCGCTGCGCCAGATCCACTGCTAGACAGTGACGTCCATGTTGCAGAGCTTGCACAACCACCGAATAAGTGAGAGTCGCGGGCAAACGTAGTTTGTACATGACCGAACGACGAGGTGGACAAAGGGGCTCTGCCCCTTGTGAGTCGAGCGAGGAGATAAACAAAAGGTCGCTTTGCGTACCTTTTATTGAATGCGTGGAGACACGATGGATAGACTCAGAAACAGCATACTCATTGTAGATGATGATGACACAAGTATTGCGTCGTTAAAGCAAATTCTGAGTTCTGAATATAATGTTCATATTGCATTAAGCGGGCAGAAAGCTGTTGAAATGGCAGAAATGTATCTTCCGGATGTTATTTTGCTTGATATCCTTATGCCGGATATGGATGGATACGAAGTGTTTTCTTCATTGAAAAGTTCTAAAAAAACAAAAAAAATCCCTGTTATTTTTTTTACAGCGCTCGGAGCTGTTGAGCACGAGGAAAAAGCATTGATCTTAGGGGCGGCAGATTACATAACCAAGCCGTTTTCGCAAACAGTTGTCAAGCACAGGATACGAAATCAAATAAAACTACTTGACCGAGTGCACGAACTTGAAAATACCAGCAAACACTCTGCGATAATAGTGAAGGAAATTGAGTATCGCGGCACAGCTAACCCTGCGGCTGGCAATGAAAATTTAAAGGCCGTTGCCCTGCCTGTGAGCAGCGCCCGCATAAGTGAAGATGACAACTTGAAAAACAAGCTGCAAGTTATTTTTGCCAAGAATAATCAAACATTGTATTCCGAGATTACCGGCGCGATTGCTGCCAACGATATTAAACTTGCGCACAGGTTGGTACACTCCCTTAAAGGAAACGCAGGGCAGATAGGCGAAACAAGTTTGCAAAACGCGGCTGAGGCGGTTGAGTCTATGTTGAAAAGCGGAGTAACGGCAGGTTTAGATAACAGCATGAATTGCCTTGAATCAGAGTTGATGCTGGTTCTCAAAAAATTGAAGTCATTACCTGACCCGCAGGAATTGCAGGAAAACAGACTAGTTCTGAGTCCTGAACAAGTCTTGACATTGTTTGAAAAATTGGAACCTATGCTTAAAAGCGGCAATACGAAATGTATGAGATTTCTTGACGATATACGCGCTGCTCCGGGCGCAGAGGAACTTGCGATGCAGATAGAAAGAATTGAATTCCGGGCAGCGAGCCAGACACTTGAATTGCTAAAAAACAAATGGAGATTAGAATATTATGGCTAAAATCCAAAAAAAACGTGTACTTGTTGTAGATGACGAATACTCAAATATAATAGCGCTTATGGAAATCCTCGAACTTGAATATGATGTTTATGCGGAAAAAAATGGGCGAGATGCCATTGAAGTCGCGGAAAAAGTCATGCCGGATGTTATTCTGCTTGATATTCTTATGCCGGAAATGAATGGATATGAAACGCTTTCCAGATTAAAAAACTCTGAAAAGACAAGAGGGATTCCTGTTATTTTCATCACAGGGCTTTGTAGTGTTGATGATGAAAGAAAAGGGTTGATTATGGGAGCTGCGGATTATATAACCAAACCCTTTTCGCCGGCAATTGTCGAACTCAGGATTAAAAATCAAATAAAAATGCTTGAACAGCTGCGCACAATAGAGCAGATAAGCATGACCGATCAGTTGACATATATGCCCAACAGACGCAGCTTTGACGCCAGATTCAACTCAGAATGGGAGAGAGCATTGCGCGAACATACGCCGATCAGTCTTTTGATAATGGATGCGGACAATTTTAAGATATACAACGATACTTTTGGGCATATGCAGGGCGATGTTGCGCTGCAATCGTTCGCACAAGTTATTGCCGGTACATTAAAACGTCCCGGCGACTTTGCAGCGCGCTGGGGCGGCGAGGAGTTTTCGGTATTATTGCCTAATACCGATAAAAACGGCGCGCTTTGCGTTGCGGAGCAGGTGCGTAAAAACATTGAGGATATGATAATACCAAGCAATGATGAAAAAGCTGCAAAAATGACTATGAGCATTGGCGTAAATACGAAGACAGATACAGAAAGCTGTACAATCGAAGAATTTCTTTTGCGAACCGACAAAGCGCTCTACGATGCAAAGAAAAAAGGCCGGAACGCAGTTTGTTATTTCGGCAATGATGAGACTCTTTGATGAGGGCTTTAATTGCTTTTTTAATCAATATAGCTGTAAGTAAATTGAAAAAAGTAGATTGAAAAAAATCAGTATAAAGGTTATAATTTTAAAAATTAGTTTACTTCTTTAGCAGTAAAATATAGTTAACGATAAAGCGGAGGGGATGATGGCAGTCTCAAAAAATGTAATTAGTGCAATGGAAAGGTCTTCCTGGATAAGAAAGATGTTTGAAACAGGCGCTGTGTTAAAAGCAAAATATGGCGCGGAAAATGTATTTGATTTTAGTCTTGGGAATCCTAATATTGATCCCCCCGCAGAATTTTCAAAAGCGCTTTTGGAATATGTAAAAAACGCAAAGCCCGGTATGCACGCATATATGCCTAATCCGGGGTATCAGGATGTGCGGGAAAAAATTGCCGCATGGGCGAGCAAAGCCGAAGGGATAGAGATTCCGGCAGCCAATATCGTAATGACATGCGGCGCTGCAGGGGCAATGAATGCGGCGCTTAAAACAATTATTAATCCCGGCGACAATATTATTGTAGTAACTCCTTATTTTGCGGAATATGATGGTTATATAGCGAATCATGGTGGCGAAATTATCCGTGTTTCTTCTGCTGATGATTTCGACCTTGTTCCGGAAAATATCGAAAAGGCAATAAACGAAAAAACTCAGGGTGTAATTATCAATTCTCCCAATAACCCATCAGGAAAAGTATATAACGAGGGTGCGATAGCAAAGCTTGCTGCAATGCTTGAGCGAAAAAGCCAGGAGCGGGGCAGGGCTATCTATCTTTTAAGCGATGAACCTTACAAAAAAATCGTATATGACGGGATTAAAGTGCCTTCTGTTATAAAGGCTTATAAGCACAGCATTATTTTGACTTCTTATTCAAAAGACCTTTCGCTTCCAGGCGAAAGAATTGGCTGGCTTGCGGTTAATCCGGAAGCAGAGGACATAGCGAACCTCATGGGCGGGATAATAATGTGCAACCGAATCCTGGGGTCTATTAATGCTCCGGCTATAATGCAAAAAGTTGTTGCAGAACTTCAGGGCGTAAGTGTTGATGTTGATTTTTACAAGAAAAAAAGAGACAGGCTTTCGGAAATACTTGGAAACATTGGTTATGAGTTTACAAAGCCCGAAGGAGCTTTTTATCTTTTTCCAAAAGCTCCTGGCGGCGACGACTTTAGAGCAAAAGATGTTCTTCTAAACGAGAAAATTCTTGTGGTCCCTGGCACAGGATTCGGTACGTCAGGGTACTTTAGAATTGCTTATTGTGTTGCAGACAAAGTTATTGAAGGCGCTGCAGCCGGGTTTAAAAAAGCATTTGATGAGTTAAAAAAATAGCCGACAATATGTTTAAAATATTATGAAACCAGAAGATATTAGATTAATTCTGCTAAATGAGTGCTCTTTTTTTGATAAAAACGGATTTGACAAAGATATTGATTTGTATATCTCACTCATTGATCAAAAAAAATACAAACAGGCAGCGTTTTTATATAAAAAACGTTTAATTCCTCGCTATCCTGATGAACTTACAAGGGTTCGCATTATAAGATATTACAGAAAAAACGATCCGCGCTTTAAGGAAATATATGCAGAAGCTGTAAGGGAAATACTTGAAAAAGTAGTTATATCGGTAAAAAAACTTATTTCTTATATTTCTTCCACATTTGAAGGCAAAAACAACAACCCGTATGAAATTTTGAAAAAAATTGATCTTGCATTAAGGGTTATTCCCAATGCAAAAGGGGAAGGGTTTGTTTTTGTTGAAAGGCTTGGAACATACTCCATTATGCTTAACTATATGCCTGAGAATTTTAATACAGCTTTGGATATTTTGAAAAGATATTTTGACAATACGCTTTTTGTAAAAGTAAAAGTAGAAACAAAGCCAGTAAAACCAGAGCCATATAGTTATAAACCCGAGAAAAAGCAGGTGCCGGTAACTATTGATCTTGATAAAATTGTTTTTACAGAAGAAGACATCAGGATGATCTGCATAAACAGCGATATAAAGCCAAGATCGCTCCAGGTTCTTTCGTACTGCAAACTTTATTGGAGACAGATATTTAATCCTGAGTTTGAGAAAAAGATTTTTCTTTACTCGAAAAAATATGATACATTGCACTTTAGGATTTTTCAGATAATAAAAAGTTATCGCATTAAAAAAATAACAGATGACGTTATTCTTCTTGAGATATATTCTCTTCTTTCGAGCAGCTATCAGTATAATCTTAAAGAAGATATTTTTATGCAGCGGGCATGGCGGCAAATAAAGCCTGTTGATGTGCCGGAGAGTGCACCCGCTCGCCGCGAATTGCCGGAAAGCTCACAGAGTTTGGTTCGGCGGGATGCCAGAAAGTTGTTGCCTGAAAAAACTGCTGCCCCTACTGTTGCTATTTCTCTTGCAGCTCCCGCGGAAAAGGAAAAGGCTGAAAAAGTTGAAAAAGTTGTTGCTGCAACCAGCCATGTAAGCGCGTACGGACAAGCAAGTGCGGCTGCTGGCGCAGGTGCAGTAAAAGATGAAAAAGATAAAGCCGGGGAAGCTGAAGAAGTCAAAAGATTAAGAAATATAAGATACAAGAGTGATGCCCAAATATATTCTATTCATGATCGGATTGAAAAATTTTGCCTCGGAGATTATTTTAATGCACACAATGAATTTTATGAGCTTCTCCCGAAGCATATAGATAAACATCTTGAAAATCGCTGGAGGATCAATGCCAAAAAGGATCCTTATATACTTAAAGGCGCATCGTATATAATAATAACTTTTATTACAGATAATTATAATATTGTATCTCCGGATTGGGCAGAAAGCGTTTCCAAAAAGGAAGTAATGAATATAGGATTTGATGTGCCTGAACTCGAGCCTATAATTGTTTCATGTATAGAAGAAATTCGCATTAGACGCGCCGCGGCGTAAGTTTGCTTACCCCCCCGACCATTGTTTTCCGACAATGGTCGGGAAATGCTTTACCTTACAAGACCAATCATAATTGAGCTGCCCTGCCTGTCTATTTGAAAAATCTTTCTGTTGCCGGGTTTGTTAAAAGTAGTATAAAAAGATCCTATATCTGTAATTGGAATATCATTAATTTCCTGGATAACATCTCCTTGTCTTAAGCCTGCAACGGCAGCAGTGGAATCTGGAATAACAGAGGTAATTACTACTCCTTTTTTGGCTTCTGTTCTTGCTTCTCTCCTTAATTCATCAGTAATATTCCTTACAACTATTCCTGGCCATAAATCTCTGCTGCCCTGAATCTCGCCTTCTGCTGCTCTTTGTTCGATCCTGACATTTAAGCTCATTTCTTCTCTGTTTCTTATTATTGTAAAGCGGTGATTTGAACCCGGCTCAAGTCTGCCTATTACTCTTGTAAGATGATCTGCGTTTTGGATATTTTCATTTCCAATTCGGATTATATAGTCGCCGGGAAGAAGTCCGGATTTATATGCCGGAGAATTTCTAAAAAGATTAAAGACAACAGCGCCTCTGATATTTTCAATGCCAAGAGATCGTCTTAAATCTTCTCCTGCTCTGCCTACAAAATCTCCTACGCTTACGCCAAGCCAGCCGTAGGTTATTCTTCCTGTGGCAATAAATTCATTTATTGCTCTTTTGGAATTGTTTATTGGAATTGCAAAACCAACGCCGGCGCTTCCGCCTGATGAAGAGGCTATCCATGTGTTAATGCCTACAACTTCGCCGCGCATGTTAACAAGAGCGCCGCCGGAATTACCTGGATTTATTGATGCATCTGTCTGTATGTAATCTGTAAATCTTGTAATGCCTCTTACCCCCTGCCTGCCAAGAGCGCTTACAATACCCATTGTAACTGTTGATTCAAATCCAAAAGGGCTTCCTATTGCAAGAACAAGATCTCCTACTTCAAGGTCATCAGAATCGCCAAGCGCTGCAATGGGAAGTTTATCCGGCGATTCAAACATTATGAGGGCAAGATCTGTTCTGGAATCATTCCCGATTATTTTTGCGTCAAACTCTCTTCCGTCATTAAGCGTGACTCTAATTTCTTGCGCTCTTTCTGCAACATGATTATTTGTAAGAACATATACTCTTCTTCCATCCTGTCTTACGATGACTCCGGATCCAAGACCGGGGCGTCTGAATTCCCTCGTCTGCTCGCTTTGCTGCGGATTTTCTCTGAAGCCAAAAAAACCTCCAAATGGGTTTCTAAAACCGGGGAATGTTTGCTGCACTACTTCTACTGTATTAATGTGAACAACTGTTGGAAGCACTATCTGGGCAATACCGCTGAATGAAAAAAAGACCTGTTCTCTGGTATCTGGAACTCTTCTTGGATTATTTTCTTCTATATTACTAATTTGCGGGAGCGAGGTGGTAAGGGTTCCTTGCGCCGAGCCGCCGGTTTCTCTTATTGGCGAAGAAAAAAGGGTTTGGGAGAAAATTATTAAAGAAACCGCTATGAATAATAGTATAACTCCTGAGAATTTTTTCGATTTCATCATCTTTATAAGCTCCTTAATCATATTTATATCCTCATTTATTATTTCTTTTAAAGTCGAGATAACTAAGAGAAATATACAAACATATTTAAAAATTGTCTAATTATAATTTAGTTACAAATTTAAACAAAATGTTAGGAAATGTTAAAGTAAGTTTATAGATTTATCAGCTGGAATATCTTAATATATTATACTTTTTGTTTAACACAGGAGTTAAATATTGATAAAAACAGGAAAAAATGAAAGAGTTTCACTTTTTTTGATGAGATTTTTTCCGGCGTTTATACTTTTGTTTTTACCTTGTTCTTTTATATTTTCGCAAGAAAAAACCAGCATTGAGTATCAGGATAGAATAAAAATTATTGATGTTGAAACAGCAGTCAGAATGGCTGTTTCTGAGAATTTGGCGCTTCAGGCTCAAAGGCATTTGCTTTCAGCAAGGAGAAGAAGCAATGCTACAAGGTTTAATGCGCTTATGCCAACAGCTACGCTTTCTTCGGCTTTGGCAAGACCAAATGAAGTAATGCCGCCAATTCCTCACCACTGGAATTTATCCTGGCAGCTTAATACGCAGCTTGTTTTATCTGCGTCAATAATTAATGGAATAAGATATCTTGCTCAAGACTATGAGCTGGGGCTTATAAATTATGCGGATTTTGAAAGCAGGTTAAAAAGAGATGTAAGAAAACTGTTTTTTTCCTTACTTGTTATGGAAGAAAATATTAAAGTCATGGAAAGCACAATAGAACTTGCGGAAAAAAGTTTCAGGCAAGCAGATATTAATTTCAGGCACGGGCTTGTGTCTGAGCTTGACAAGCTCCAGGCACAGGTAACTCTTGAGAGTCTTAGGCCTGATTTTGTTGAAATGGTAAATACTCTTCACACTTCCAAGCTTTCATTTAAAGAAATACTGGGGCTCGACAGCAGAGATAATATAAGACTTAAAGGGGTGCTTGAGCCGGAAATTTTTGAATTGAATATTGATGATATTGTGTTTTCATCTATTCCAAACAGATTTGATATCAGAAGGCTTGTGCAGCAGATAAAACTTCTTGAGACCGACCTTTCTGCATCGAGGAACAGCAGAATCCCTTCTCTTGTTTTAGGGTATTCAAAAAACATGGCTTTTGCAGGTGATCCTTTTAGAGATACTCTTGGGGATAGTGATAGGTGGAATGATACTACAGGAAGGTTTTCTATTGCGGTATCTCTTGATGTAGCGAGTCTCATACCATTTTTGTCTCGGGACACAGAGATTAAAAATAGAAGAGACAGGGTAAAGGCGCAGGAAGCAGAGCTGGCAAGTGCAATAAGGCAAGCGGATATAGAGATAAGAAGAATTGCGATGAATATGGAAAAATCAATAAATAAAATAAGGTCGCTGGAGCTAAATGAAAGACTTGCGCAGCGAACGTACGAACTTGCTTTTCAGGGTTTCAATGCGGGTACCGTAGAGTTATTAACTCTTGAAAGAGCAATGAATCAGCTTTTAGAAGCAAGATTAAGAATATTGCATGAAAAATTTAATTACCAGGCAGCGCTTCTTGATTTTGAATATGCAATTAACAGATCGTTGGGAGATTTTAGATGAGAAAAAAAAATAAAATTATACTTGCTGCGGCGGGTATAATAACTATATTGGCGCTGGTAGCAATATCTGTTTATTTCAGACTTAATGCAGAGTCCAGACAGACACAGGCAAGAGGCAGGGGCGGGCCTACAATATTTGCCGTGGAATCAGCAAGGAGTCAAAAAGGCGAGCTTGCGGATCATATAAGAATAAATGGCAATGTTATGCCTGTAAGAAATATAGATATTTTCCCTGATATTGCCGGAAAACTAAGCAGGCTTCCTGTAGCGCTTGGAGATAGGGTAACAGCAGGGCAAGTTATTGCAGAAATAGATCCTTCGCGGCCCGGGCTTTCATTTGCATTAAGTCCTGTAAGATCAACAATAACAGGTACAGTTACTTCTCTTCCGCATGAAGTAGGCGCAACCATATCTTTAGCCACTGCTGTAGCTACAGTCGGAGATCTTACTCGTTTGCAAATTAGAACAGAAGTTCCGGAAGCGCATGTGGGAAATATAGGTATAGGCACACGAGCCAATGTTTCCTTTGTTGCATGGCCAGGAAGAATTTTTACTACGCGCATTGTTGAAATAAGCCCTGTTGTAAGCAATATTACAAGAACAATAAGCGTAAGACTTGAATTTGACAGAATTTATCCGGAGCTTAAAGCAGGAATGTTTGCCTCCATAACAATGTTTACAGAAACCAGAAGCGATATAATAATTGTTCCTGCTGCTGCTGCTGTAATTAGAGAAGGCGGAAGATTTATTTTTGTTATTGAAGATGACAAAGTAATTATGACGCCGGTTACTATAGGATTAACTGTTGATGGAATGACCGAAATAACTTCCGGTATTTCTGAAGGTGTGGAGATTGTAGTAAGAGGACAAAATCTTCTTGATGATGGTGCTATGGTTAATGTTTTGAACAGACCGGGAACAAATGGAGGCAGCGATTAATTATGGTATTATCCAAGTTTTCTGTTGGGCGGCCTGTTACTGTTATAATTATATTCTCACTTCTTGTAATAATTGCGCTTTTTACTGTTCCCAGACTCAACATAGACCTTTACCCGCAGTTTAGTCCGCCGGTACTTCTTGTTTTAACAACACATGATGGCGCAGCTCCCGAAGATGTTGAAAAAAATATCACAAGACTTTTAGAAGGAACTCTTTCCATTGTCTCTGATTTAAGAGAGCTAACATCTGTTTCATCAGAAGGAAGAAGCCTTATTACGCTTGAATTTGACTGGCGCAAAGATATGGCCGAAGCTGCCAATAATGTAAGAGACAGAATTGAGTTTGTAAGGCGCAGACTTCCGGATGGGGTAGAGCCTCCTGTGGTATTTAAGTTTGATCCTGCAGCACAACCAATAGTTGTTTTAACAATGGAAGGTACAAGGTCTTTTGCAGAGCTCAGAGAAATTGCAGAAGATATAGTGCAGCCCAGAGTAGAGCAGATCCCTGGTGTTGCGCAGACACTTATAAGAGGCGGCTTGGAGAGAATTGTAAAAGTTGAAGTGTCAAAAAACAGGCTCGAAGCTTTTTCTCTTACAATAACAGAAATTGCATCTGCGCTTGCTGCTCAAAATGTAGATGTGAGCGGCGGCAGTGTGGAAGCAGGCACTTTAGAATATCTTGTAAGAACCAGGGGGGAATTTAATTCAATTGAGGAAATTGCAAATACAGTAATTGCAAGACGAGCTGCACACCCCGGAGCTCCTTTGGTTCCGATAAGGCTTCGCGATGTTGCAGATGTAACCGAAGGCTTTAGGGATATGGTTTCAACAGTATTTATCAATGGTCAACCCGGTATTTATATTAATGTGCGAAAGCAGAGCGGAGCAAATTCTGTTGCAACTGCAGATGCTGTTATTGCAGAACTTGACAGGATAAACAGAGCGCTTCCTGCAGGTGTAAATGTAAGGGTTCTTAGAGATGCAACCGTACTTATAAGAGACTCCATCAATCAGGTAACGACTTCCGCAATAATCGGCGGTATTTTTGCAATGATTGTTCTTTTTATTTTTTTAAGGTCTCCAAAGAGTACCTTTATTATTGGGTTGGCAATTCCAATCTCATTACTTATAACAATGATGGGTATGTTCTTCGCCGGATTAACGATAAATGTTCTTTCTTTGGCTGGGTTAACTCTTGGCGTAGGTCTGGTTATAGACTCCTCTATAGTTATGCTTGAAAATATATTTAGATACAGGGAAAAAGGCACACAGCTTAAGCCTTCGGCAATTTTGGGAAGCAAGGAAGTGGGAAATGCAGTAACTGCTTCGGTAATTACCACAGTATGTGTTTTTCTTCCGGTTTTAATGTTTAGGGCAGATCTTGGAATGATGGGAGTAATGTTTAGCGACCTTGCATTTACGGTAATTGTTGCTCTTATGTCTTCGCTTTTTGTTGCTCTTGTTTTAGTTCCGGTTCTAGCCAGCAAATATCTAAAATTATATACAAGAAAACAAAAACCTTTAAAAAACCCCTTTCTTTTGAGAGTTGATAATATATTTGAGAATTTTTTTGTTAAAATAGAAAACTTTTATAGAAGAGTACTTATTGTTGTTCTTAACAAAAGAAAGACAACTATTTTTATTGCATTTTTGATTTTTGGCAGCTCTTTAGCATTACTGCCTTTTGTTGGTATGGAGTTTACTCCTGCTGCTTCAGAAGATGAGGTAATATTAACTGTTGAACTTCCCACAGGAAGTACTCTTGCGACCACAGAAGCTGTTATGGACAGACTTGAGCAGATAGTTCTTGATGAAGTAAGAGGATTTAGAAATATTATTAAAACTACCGGAGTAACCGGAGGAGCTTGGGGTGGTAGAATCGGAGGGTCGCATCGAGGAGAGCTTTCAATAGGCCTTCCTCCATTCAGGGAAAGAGAAGAATCTGCAGAAAGTATAAGAAATAAACTGCGCGCTCATTTTAACCAATTTCCGGGAGTTAGATTTAATTTTAGGACAGGCGGCGGAAGAGGACCGGGTCGTGCATTCCCTGTTGAAATTCTTGTAAAATCCAATGACCTTGATCTCATGATAGAAACAGCTAACGAAATTAGGAGAATCCTTGAAGTATATGTTCCGGAAGTAACCGAGCCATCAACAGACCTTGATAGCAGTTTGCCCGAAGTAAATATTATTTTTAACAGGGAAAGACTTTATGAATTTGGTCTTACAGCAAGAGCAGTTGGAAATGAAATTAGGGCAGCCATACATGGTGTAACTGCATCGATATACAGATCCGGGGAACATGAGCTTGACATTGTTGTAATACTAAGAGAGGAAGATAGAAGAAGCATTCCCGATCTTTCAACGATATATGTTACCAATAGCAGGGGCGATTATATTCCTGTATCAAGTTTTGCATCTATGGAAATAGGATATGGACCTGTAAGCATTAGCCGCAGCGAGCAAACAAGAGTTATACGCGTTCGCGGAAGGCTTGAAAGAGGCGCCGCGCTTAATGTAGTGCAGAGACAAATAGAAGAAGCTATTCAAAGAAACCTTGTTCCAAACGATGCTGTAAGGATTGAATATCGCGGCGACCATGGCGAACTAATGCAAACCAGAATGGCTCTTATATCAATTGTAGTTATTGCTTTATTACTTGTTTTTGGTGTTATGGCAAGCCAGTTTGAATCATTTAAAGACCCTTTTATAATGTTTCTTACCATTCCGTTTATGGTTATAGGTGTTGCTCTTATTCACCTTGTTTTGGCAAAGCCGTTTAGTCTTTTTTCGATAATAGGGATTGTAATGCTTATAGGCATAGTAGTTAGTAATGGGATTGTTTTGGTTGACTATATCAACCTTCTTGTAAAAAGAGGGCTTCCGCTTGGCGAAGCTTGTGTTGAGGCAGGAGTAAAGAGACTGAGACCAATTCTTATGACTACACTTACCACAGTTCTTGGATTAACTCCATTGGCTTTTTTCCCTGGCGAGAGTTCCGAGCTTGTGCAGCCAATAGGGCAAACAGTTATTGGCGGATTAACAACAAGCGCTATAGTAACATTAGTTTTTATACCAGTAATGTATTATGTGTTTAACAAGAGGAAAATGAGTAAGGCAGGAAGATTATGAAAAAAATTGAAATAATAGCTAACTTATCAGTTGAAGCAGACATAATGGATATGCTCAAAGAAGTTGGCGTGAAAGGTTATACAAAAATACCTGTTGTTCATGGAACCGGTAATTCAACTCCTAAAATGGGAGATTCTGTGTGGCCCGAGGAAAATTTTATGCTGATGATTTGTATAGAAGAAAATATGGTTCCGGTTATCAAAGACAATGTTAAAAAATTAAAAGAAAAATTTCCCAACGAAGGGATAAAATATTTTGCATTTGAGGTAGAGCATATATAAAAATGAAAGCATCTGTACTTATTATCGAAGATGAAATTGAAATCGCTGAACTTATAAAACTTTATTTAAATAATGAAGGTATTGATGTTTTTCATACAGATAATGCAGAAGCAGGTCTTTTAATAATCAAAGAAAAAAAAATAGACTTGATTGTTCTTGATATAAATCTGCCGGGAATGGATGGCTTTGAATTTCTTCAGACAATAAGAAAAGATTATGATACTTCTGTTGTTATTGTTTCTGCAAGGCAGGATGATGAAGATATGATTCTTGGGCTTGGAGTAGGCGCTGATGATTATATAACAAAGCCGTTTTCACCAAAAGTTCTTGCAGCCAGGGTAAGGGCAAATCTAAGGCGTTATATGAATTTCGAAGAATTAGAGAAAACAAAAACAAAAACAAAAACAAAAACAATTAAATTCATGGATTATGTTGTTGATGCCGAAGCATACCTGATTAAAAAAGAAGATAAAAAAATCTCTCTTTCTCCAAGAGAGTTCGAAGTTCTTTTGTATCTTCTTGAAAATACAGGAGCCCCTAAAACGCCGGAGGATATTTATAAAACTGTGTGGGGTAATAGTTTTGGAGACCTTACAACAGTTGCTGTTCATATTCAAAGGCTTAGAAAAAAACTTGAAAAAAATTATACTTTGCCTGAGATAATAGAAACAGTTCATGGCATCGGATATATAATAAGAAAGGAGACTCTTTCTTGACTTTAAAAACAAAAATATTTGGAGTTATTATTGCATTTTCTTTTTTTCCTTTGATTTTTTCTTTTTCTATGTTTGTTATAAACAACCAAATGGGTTTATATGATCAGAATAATGTTCAGAGACGTCATATTTCCAGATGGCTAAAAAACGAATTTTATCCTGTAATTAATAGATATGGTTTTAGCAAGCTTAAAATACCGCCAGGTATGGATATTTGTATAGTAGACAGCGAAGGAGTAGTGCGATTTTCGAATATTTTGGAAATACCGGAAGGATCTGATATTTCGCAAACAATTTCCGAATATTATAAAAGCAGGCATAGGCAGAGCAATAATTCCATTACAGAAAATTTTATTTACAATAATGAAAGGTGGCGTGTCTTTATTATGTATGGCGAAAATATGCCGGACTTTGGAACGCGTATGCGCTTTCCGCTAGAGAGAATATTGAGAATTATGCTTTTTACCACTATTTTTGGCATAGTTCTTGGGGTTATTTTTTTGAGGGTGGTGTTAAAATCTGTAAATAGTTTGAGCATAGCAGTTGCAAAAATAAGAGGAGGTAATTTTGATTTTAAACTAAACCCGAAAGGAAACGATGAGTTTTCTCTTCTTACTGCTTCTTTTGACCAGATGCGGCAGGCGCTCAAAGATGAGCAGGAAGCTAAATCAAGATTTCTTATAGCGATATCGCACGATTTAAAAACACCGCTTACAAGTATTAAGGGATATATCGAAGCAATAAATGACGGAATGGCTTCTGATTCCGAAAGTTATAAAAAATATTTGGGGATAATTTCGAATAAGACAAATGTTCTGGAAGAAAGAATTTCGGATTTAATAAGTTTTGCTGCAATGCAAAAAGGCGAAATGATATTAAAAGCCCGTGAAATATCTTTAAAGCTGTTTCTTGATAACCTTAGCGTTATGTATAAGGAAGATTGCGGGCTTATGAATAAAAAATTTATTTATAAAAACACTATTCCTGATTCTTTAAAAATAATATGTGATCCTGTTCTCTTTGAGCGCGCGCTTGAAAATCATTTTACAAATTCAATTCGTTATACTTTTGACGGTGCAGAGATAACGCTTAACTGTTATATGGAAAGCAATATGCCGGAGGGGAACTCTTGCTCTCAGCAGCTCGTCTGGCGGGAAATACCTGTGGTGGAAATATCCGATAATGGAAGCGGGATTGATGAAAAAGATATCCAGCATGTGCTTGAACCCTTTTATAAAGGCAGCAACTCGAGGCGCGAATATGGAATGGGGCTTGGGCTTTCGATTTCAAGGTCTATTTTTCAGATTCATGGCTGGGATGTTTTTGTGTTTTCGGAAAAGGGAAAAGGCACAACATTTAAAATTATACTTGGCAAGCCTGGAGAGTAGCCAAAGGCGGCGGCGGATGCAGGGCTTTGCTCTGCGGTCGCTTTGCACGTAATACCATTTATTGATTCAAAAAGCCGTATTTCTTCAGCATCTCCTGCGCATCGCTTATACCAAGCTCATAAAGCTGCAAAAGTTTTTCTCTGTTTCTGTCAACCCTGCTGACCTTAAGGTCCTTGCTGGGACGGAGAATAATTGCCTGCCCTGCCTGCTGCGCTGCTTCGGCATAAGCCAGGCACTGATTGTAACGCTTTACTCTCATTTTAAGGGCATGTATCAGTTTTTTTTGCCCAAAATAAAAAAGCCAGTCAGGAGGGCGAAATTCTTCTTTTTTTTGAAACCCTGCAGGGGTTGTAAGCACGACTACATTATGTTTATAGCCGTCAGCTTCGGCTTTTTTTAACGGAATAGCTTCTGTAACAGCGCCGTCAAGATATTCTTTTCCTTTATATTTGACTTTATTCGAGGTATATGGCATTGATGAAGAAGCTTCCAAAGTGGTTAAAATATCTGCATTGGTCATCTCCGGGCATTTTTCAAAATATGCCGGCTCGCCGGTTTCACAGTCTGTGCAAACCGAAATAAAGCGAGCAGGGGATTTATAAAAAGTTTCCCAGTCAAAGGGTAAGTATTTGTTTGGAATTTGATTGAATACAAAATCTTTGCCGAATATTGAGCCTGTGGTTAAGAGGCTGCGGATGGAAAAATAGCGCGGGTCTCCGTGAAATTGCTTGAGTATTTGGAGATTGCGCCCGCGTTGACGTGAAATATAGGAGCTGGCCATACATGCTCCTGCGGAAACCCCGATTATATACGGGAAGTGGACCCCTGCATCCAAAAAGGCATCCAATACTCCTGCTGTGTAGTTTCCCCGGAGTCCGCCGCCTTCCAGAACAAGACCGCATTGTTTTAGATCAAAAGTGCTGCTTGTTGTTCTATTTTCATTCTTGTTATTCATTCTATAATTCTTGCGACCTTTTCATTAGTTTTTGAAAGGCTGTTTTCCCTGACTCGAAAATTATGTTTATTATATGTAAGATTTTAAAAAAAAGCAATAATTCGAGTTGCTTTATCGGACTAAAAAAGGGTTGCTTTTTTGCAGCACTGGGCTACTATTAATATCTATTCTTAATTTTAATAAAAGGGGGCAAAGGATGATTACATTTTTAGCTGCGATTGTTATGTTGGTAATCGGATATGTGATTTACGGTTCCATTGTGGAAAGGGTGTTCAAGCCATGCCCGGCTTTAAAAACACCTGCAATGCGTAAGGATGCTGATGGCGTTGATTATGTACCCATGAACTGGAAAAAAGTTTTGCTTATCCAGTTTATCAGCATAGCGGGTACGGGTCCTATTTTTGGCGCTATTGCCGGAGCAATGTGGGGACCTGCTGCTTATTTTTGGATAGTCTTTGGCTGTATTTTTGCCGGCGCAACGCATGATTATTTATCCGGGATGTTGTCTGTGCGTAACAACGGGGCATCTGCTTCGGAAATAGTGGGCAAGTATTTGGGAAGCACTCCGCGTAACATCATGCGGGTTTTTTCCATAGTGTTGCTTATTCTGGTTGGAACAGTATTTATTACAAGCCCGGCTATGATTTTCAACAGCCTTATGATTTTTAAGAATCTTGCTGCTGAGGGGACCAGGCATTTTCTTTTTATAGCTATAGTTGTGATTATTATTTACTATATTGCTGCTACTATATCGCCTATCGACAAAATTATCGGGCGAATCTATCCTGCATTTGGGGTTTTGCTTACTTTTATGGCAGTGGGAATACTTATTACGCTGTTTACAAGCGGGCAGATGCAGAATGCTCCTGAATTTGAATTTAGAAATTTTCACCCAGCCAAGATGGCGATATTTCCATTTCTTTTTATTACGATTGCCTGCGGCGCAATTTCCGGCTTCCATGCTACTCAGGCTCCGCTTATGGCGCGATGTATGAGGAACGAAAAAGAAGGGAGAAGGATTTTTTACGGCTCTATGGTTCTGGAAGGTGTTGTTGCAATGGTTTGGGCAGCAGCAGCAATGACTTTCTTTGGCGGGACAGAAGGGCTTTCCAAGGCAGGGCCTGCGCCGGTTGTTGTAAACACTGTTTCAATTGCACTCATGGGAACAGTATTGGGGACTATTGCAATAGTTGGTGTAATATTTTTTCCGATAACATCCGGGGATACTGCATTTAGGGCAGCTCGCCTGACTCTGGCAGATTCATTTAAGTTTTCGCAGAAGCCTATTAAAAACCGCCTTCTGCTTGCGCTTCCGCTTTTTGCTATTGGCGTTGCCCTAACGTGGTTTGCCATTGCAAATGCCCAAAACTTTGGCATTATCTGGCGTTACTTTGCGTGGTCAAATCAGACTCTTGCAACAATTATGCTATGGGCAGGAGCGGTTTATTTGGCGAAAACAGGAAAATTTTACTGGATAGCGCTTATTCCGGCAACTTTTATGACTGTGGTTGTTATCTGCTACATTATAATAGCTCCCGAAGGATTAAGGCTGCCTTATATGGTTGGAATAATTGCCGGGCTTGTTACAGCAGCAGCTCTTTTTGCAGCTTTTATCTACTTTATTGCAATAAAGCAGCGCGGAACTTTAGCGGAAGAGGAAGCAGCGCAGATTAGAGACGGAGAGCGGGAATAAAGGGTATTACGTGCAAGCACGCCGCGACCCTCGCTTCATTCGGAAATAAAAAAAATCCCCGACAGAACGTCGGGGAAATATGTAAAAATCCGAGGTAAAGCTTTGCTTTATCTTCCGGGAATTCTGGAGGGGATTCCGCCTGGTACGCCAGGGGCAGCGGGAACACTTGGGAGAACGCCCGCAGGGATTAAGTCTGTTGGAGTTGGTATTGGCAACGCCCTAAGCGACTCTTCAAGTTCTCTTTGTTTTGCCCGCAGCTGATTTTCATAATCGTTCATTTGAGCTCTAAGATTATTAATTTGCTGCTCTGCGTCTGAGAGAATATCAGCTTTGTCTTTTATTAATTCAGATATTGCATCCTGTGCAAATATTCTTATCTCTGCTGCAATTGCTTCCGGCGAAATTGCATCTGCTATAAGCCTGTCGAGATTGCTTTGCAAAGAAAGAGAAACTCTTCTGTTTGCGTATCTGAATGTAAGATCAAAAGTAAGCTGGTCTCCTGTTTCAATAATATTTTTAATAATCCTGCCTGCAGTGTTTGTGGCTTCCATCTGCAGATTTCTTAAAGCTATTCCTACAGTGCCTCTATAATCTCTGTCCCTGGAAATAATCGAAAGACCTGAAATATCAACATCTGCGCCGAAATTATCTATGCCTGCCGCAGATAAAAAAGATGCATTGGAAAACCTGTTTCCCAGCACAGATACATCAATACTTGAAAAATTTGCTGAAGTATCTCTTGTATCAAAAAGCCCGTCAATATTTGTGCTTATGCCCCGATGAGATGAGTCAATCAAAAACGTAAGCGGTCTTCCCAAAATTTGCTGGTCATTCGTAATATCGTTTATCCCAAGCGCGTGCCTGTCTCTGCCTGTAAAGAACGAGCCGGAAATTCTTTCTATATGTACTGATGGGGTTCTGAAAACCCGAAACCGGATGTTTCTTCCTCGCTGTCTTGAAGGCTGAACTTCGGGAGCGCTGCCACTTCTTCCTGACTCCATAAGAGCCATAACAATAGTAAACGCATCGCCGTACTGTTCTATGAATGGCAGTAATTGTTCCATTATCATTGGCTCTACAAGCGCGGAAAACCTAAAGCTGTCTATTGAGGGGAAAAGAGAGGTAACGAAATCTATGTCGGCGGAAATTGAGTTTTGAATTGTTCTGTGGCTTTGGGCGGCAATATTCTCTATGGTTCTAAGTTCATTTCTTGTGGAGTTAAGCCCGGAATTAATGGAGTTTACAGAATCGTTAGCAGCCTGGATTCTGTCTCTGGCTGCTGCTATGCCTGCAACATCTGTTGGAGAAGTTATTCTGGTGTTTGATATTTCATTTACTTCGCGTGAAAGGGTTGTAATATTCTGCCCTATTTGATCTGCATTGCTTCTTATTGTATTTACTCCGGCGTTGATTGCATTAATATTTTCTTCTATAACAACCGGGGTAGTTAATCTGTTAAGATTATCTGTTATTGCTTTTTTTACGGCATCGCGATCCGGGATAAAGTTATCTGGTAAAAACGATTCTGCCATTTCTCTTAAATCAGGCAATTCGGCAACTGTTTCCTGTTGTTGTGCGCGCTCCCTTTCTCTTCTTTCAAGAGGTCTTGCTCTTGTTTGCCTTCTTGTGCCGACTGCAAAATCTTCAAGAGCTATTTCCCGTACGCTGAACTTGCCTCTTAAGACTTCCGGCATATTAAGATCAATTACAGCTCTTCCTGTTTGGAAAAGATTTCTGTCCAAGTTATTTTTGTCTGCAACCTGAAGAGTATTATACCTGATGTATCCCCTAAAAATACTTAAGCGAAAACCCCTTATTTCTGTTTCCCCGCCGAATATTGCTTCCAAACCAGCTGTCATCCCTCTATGCGCCAAAGGGTTTAGAAGAAAAACAAAAAAGAAAACAATAAAGGAAACAAGAACAATTGCTGTTCCAAGCTTGCCTATTCCGAGCGCTCCGGAATTCTTTTTAATCTGTGAAACAAGCCCGTTAAGTTTTTTTATTTCTTTATCGTCAGCAACCGGCATTGGTTTTAAGAGATACTCATTATCTTTTTTCTCGTATATCGAGAGAATGAGATCTTTATCAGTTGTTATGAAAACTTTATTGAGAAGTTTTTTTTCAAAATTTTTTATTGTATATTTTTTCTTAAAAAAGCTATTAAGTTTTTGTGGCATGGCAATCCTCAATGTATAGAGTTTTTAATATTATTTATTCGGGAGACAAAGTTTATTATTTTGGATAAAATAGGCAGCGCTACAAGTTTTTTAACAATAGCGCTGGACATGATTTTGTCTCTGATTTTTTCCCTGTACAGCTTAATGAGTTTGCTTACTCCAAACCAAAGCGGTATGAAAAGCAGTATCATTACAATAATACTTCCTACAACAGCAGTATTGTTAAAAGATGTAAAAGGTACGATTGGCATATTATACCACTGTGTAAAAATTCCTTCCAAAGCATTTGTTGTGAGTATTCTGTAGCCTACAAAATCAAAAACCGGGTCAAAGAAATGGGCAATTGGTTTTATAATTGCAATAACAATCATCTGCATACCGAAATTTATTTTTAGAAAAAAAGTAAGGCTTAAAAGTACAAACCATATTATATTCCCTGCGGGAATTAGCCCCAGAGTTATACCGATTGTTATTGCAGCCGCAACTTCATGGGGACGGTTGTTGGCGTTGATTGCTGCTACGCTTTTAATAATCCAATTTGGAACCATAAAACCTCCGTAATTAAATTTTATCAAAAAAACATTTATTTTTCAAGAAATGCGCTGCTTTGGTGCATTTCGCAATTTAAAACTGCTGATTTATTTAATCGAGAATAAATTCGCGCAGCATCCCGAAAGGGCAATCAGCGATCCCTTAGATGCTCTTTTACAGCTTCTATTCGCTCGTTAAGTTCTTTTTCCCTTAAAGAAAGAAGCTGTTCCGGAGGACCATATATGCCTGTTTCAACTTTTAACTCTGCTTTTTGTTCAAGTAGTTTTTCATAGTAGGTTGTCCAGTTGTTTTCCTGAACAGATGTTACAGGAATTATTTTTGCTGTAGGTATCCATTCTTTGTTAAGTTTTTTTCTGGCAATAACAAGCATTATAAGTTCGTCTGCAGATAAATCAGCAAAGATTTTATTTTCGTCGCTTATGGGTTTATCTGAGGCAGCAAAGCTGTTGTATATCTTTTTATAAAAAGCGACGAAGCTCTTTTCACACTCCTGGTAATTTTCCTGCTTAAAATAGAGCCGCGGAAGAAATGGGAGGTTATGGTCAAAAAGATAATCTTCTATATCTTCTCTTTTAAGCATCGCTTCTGCTTTTTCCCATTCCCCTTCTTCTATAAGACACCAGGCTGCCCTGGCAACAATTCCGGGGTTGTTTGTTTGTTCTGCGCCAAATTCCATTATCTTATACAACTTTTGCATATCCCAGGGCGTTGCATAATAAAGAAAAAGATTTATATAAAGCTGCCATGTAAAAGGCTCTTTTCTGATAGCGTCTATTAAAACGTCATCAGCAATAGCTGCCCTGTCCCTAAGCCGCAAATAATTGGCAGATATTATTTTTCTTTCCCAAACCGGCTTTCTCATATTCGGATAAATATATACAAGAAATATAATCAAAGATGAAACTGCTGCAACAAAAAACAGCGTCAAAAAATGCGTAGACATAGAAAAAGCTCCTTTTAAAAAATATTAACTTAAAATGCTACCCAGGGATTTTCTCTTTTTTCTTCTATAATTCGAGTTTCCGGACCATGCCCTGAATATACTATTGTTTCATCCGGAAGCGTAAAAAGTTTTTCACGAATTGATTTCAAAAGCAACTTGTGATTACCTCCGGGCGTATCGGTTCTGCCTATGCTGCGGTGAAAGAGAACATCTCCGCAAAAAAGCGATGCAGATTCTTTATGATATAATGATATATGTCCCGGCGTATGTCCCGGTGTATAAATTATATCGAGCGTAATGCCGCCGACGGAGATTTTATCCATTTCTGAAAGATCTATTGCGGGCTGCGGAGATTCTTCGCTTGGAATTCCGAAAAAAGAAGCGCCGCCGCCGGAGGTTATTAAAGCATATTCCTCTTTGTGCGCAGCTATAGGGGCTTTTGTTTTTTCACTAAAGAAAAGATTCCCGCCAATATGATCAAAATGCCCATGCGTATTTATTATGTATAAAAGTTCGTATCCTTCTTTATAGAGAAAATCAATAATTTGGCTGCTTTTATCTCCAGGGTCTACTATTGCTGCTTTTTTTTGAGTTTCGCAGCAAAGAAGGAAGCTATTTGTCTGAATATGTCCAAGAGAATATTTTTTTATTAACACACTTTACTCCTAAGTCCCGGTGTCTGACCCGGGTTTCTTGTTATATTAAGGGAAAAAATAGATTGTGAAAACTAGTAAGAAGTAAAAGCAGCTCTTTTTGTTCCCTGATATTCCGCGGAATATTTATATTTATTAAAATTTTTCTGTTGACAAATTTTAATAAATATAAATATACTGGTGAACAGGAATGGAAACATGATTTTTTTACAGCTTTGTTCAAAAAAATACAATCTAATTAACCTCAATGTCTATCCGCCCTTATCTATCCCATTATCGAAGATCTCTTGTCTATTAATTTAAGGAATCGCTGATTAAATAAACTAGCTCCTTAGAATAATATCTGAGTCAACTTTTCTGACTTTTATAGATCATTGACCTTGGCTTCCTGTTAGTAAGCAAGGTTACAAAGTGATAAATCCAGTTATAATGTGCGGCAAAACGTCAGCAGAGGATAGTTAAAATAAGGATAAGATATAAAATGAACTTGAATTTTGAACAACAAGCTGTGGCACAGCGACACGACACGACACGACACGACACGACACGACACGACACGACACGACACGACACGACATTATGTAGCTCAATATCACTGTGTCAAGCACTTTATAATTTAT
>JGI20163J26743_11538462_pt1 | contig 26897 bp, 23 predicted proteins | sample TergutCu122P1_FD_26743 | JGI IMG/M metagenome (IMG submission 26743) | reverse complement strand
CGTAAGGAATCTATCAATTGAATCCGCAACAATCAAGTTTAAGCCAAAGGTTCCCTTAAATGTTTCTTCGACCTGCTCAGGTTCGCCCTTTCTTAACAAGCCATGATTTACAAAAACACAGGTAAGTTGGTCACCAATTGCTTTATGGACCATAAGTGCAGCTACTGCCGAATCTACACCACCACTAAGGCCACAAAGAACTTTTTTATTACCTACACGCTCTTTTATTTTTGCTACTTCATTTTCTATGTAAGACTTAATTTCTATTTTACGAGTCATAATCTTTCTCCTCTTTCATTGATGATTTTTGTAATAATTTTATTCTGGCTAAATAACAAGTCTAATTTTATCACACTATTTTTCATACACCTCTGGGCTCAAAACAGCTACATAAGGTAAATGTCTATATCTCTCAGCATAATCCAATCCATATCCTACTACAAAAGCATCCGGTATCTCGGTACCGACATAATCAATTTTTACATCAACTTTCCTGCGTTCCGGCTTATCTAAAAGGGTACACACCTTTAGACTAGCCGGTCCTCTGGCATTTAATATACCAATCAGATATTTTAATGTTAAACCTGTATCTACTATATCTTCAATTATCAAAAGATGGCTACCTTCTATGCTTGAATCCAAATCTTTTAGAATTTGTACGGCACCGGAACTTTCTGATGATGTTCCATAACTGGAAACAGCCATGAAGTCTAATTTCACAGGCACTTTAATTTCTCTAAGCAAGTCTGCACAAAATACAACAGCACCTTTTAATATACAAATCACCATTACTTCTTTTCCTTCATAGTCATCGGTAATTTTCTTGCCTAACTGAGCAACCATTTTTTTAATATCTGCTTCATTTACCAGTATATCTTTGATATCCTTATTCAAAATACAACTCCCCTTCTTCCTAAAATTCGTATGTTTATCATATGTTATGTAGTATGCCTACCACTTCATTACCAGTAGTCTATTGTTGTTAAATAAAAATACTTATCAAACCATAAATCCATACAGCATTATTTCTCTTGAAATAAAAAAAATCCTGCCCTTTGAATAGTATTTCCAGGGAAGTATATTTTTTGCATTATTGCATGACAGCAATTTACTTATCCTAATTATCTACCGCTCGATAGACCAATTTTATTTTTTCCGGTGGTAGGCTATCATCTATAATTCCTGCCGAAGTGCCAAATATATATGGCTCACAATCTTTACCCAGAGCAAGCACAGTTCTTACCTTATTAACCAATTCTTCATCATCATAATCGTGAAAATTACTTAAATCAAAACCACCTAGAAGACAAATCTTATCTCCTACAGCTTCTCTGACTTTTTTTAAGTCCATATTTGAATTTTCTTCAATAGAGTGAATCCCGGAAATGCCTGTTTTTGCTAAGTCAGACAAAATATCAATCAAGTTACCATCGCTATGAAATACCACCGGCTTATGGATACTTGCTGTAATTTCCTGAATTCTTGGCAAAAATATTTTCCGGGCTATTTTGGGAGATATTATTAACCCTTTAGCATAAGCAATGTCCTCACCTAACATTATGCCATCAGCCCCATTTTCAACTGCAGCAATTATGGTATTAATTATCCCTTTAGTGATTAACTCTACACCCTTCTCTATTGCATCAACTTTTAGCACCATATCCATAAGAAACTGGTTATAATCTAACAAGCTGCCTAAAGTTTGAAAGGGGCCATCAATCAAAGCAAACACAAAAAAATCAGTTTCTCTCTTCCATCTGGAAAGATTTTTAAATTTTACATAATCAACCTTAAGACTGTCACATAAAATTTCTATACTATTATAAACAGGCTGTCCATAACCCCTCTGCCCATAATCTAACCTGCCCCAATGATCCCTGCCATCATGGTTTTTATCAATACCTTCAGCAATATAATTAAATCCTAAAAGCTCTGCCGAATTTTTTTTAGCCTGCCACTCATCCTCATGTCCGGTTAATTCTTTAGCCATAGCTTTTTCAATAAAAAATTCACCTTTAGCCCTATGTTCAAGTTTTGCTCCCGCTAATTTTTTAGATATTAACTCAACAGATTTCATCTCAATCACCTTGAATCTAATTTTAATGCTTGCTAATTTCGCTATATTAACTAACAAATCCTGCAACTAGACACCCGATCAAAAATATAAAAATACAGGACTTGTATTCGCCCTGTATTTTAGAGTTATCTATATGCCTATTACATTTTAAAAATCAAGAATTCCATCTACTGTACTAAACATTCCACCAAATATTGCATCTTCAAGCTCATCGTTTGTATTGATGATCCAACCACCTACATCATCATCTTTTGTTAAGCTTATATTTACAGTATTAGTCACTGTTTCATTATACGGTCTTTCAAGCAATTCAACTAATAATTGGTCCATATCTTCGTCAGTAATCTCTATTCCTGCAAAAACAAGCATCATAACTTCACCAATAAGCTCACCGAAAATATTTCCGATATTTATATTGGTTATTTCTGTCTCTACTATAGCAGAGTCACCATCAACTGAAGATGATATGATATTAAAATTAATATTTTCTACAAGTAACTTTAGTAACTCTTCTTCATCTTCTTCTATATCACCCATTGGATTCCCGGATTGAAAATATCTCTCCATTGTTTCCTGGTTCAACTGCTTTATACCATTTAGAGCATTTGTTACTGCCTGCTCAGGAGTTTCTTCTGTAGCACCGCCACAACCGGCAAATAATAACGCTACTATAAACAATATACTGATTACAAAATACTTATGTCTCACTCTAACACCATCCTTAATATAATGTTATTCCTATTAATATTCTTAACCTATATGCCTCCATCATTCTACAAGAAGTACATATTTAATGTCAATAGCTATTTTAATCAAAAACCATTGCTAATAAAAAAGAAGCCTCACATTTTTTCATGAAAGGCTTCTTTCTTTTATGCAATATTTTTAACAAAAGCTAACTTACATCATTCCTGGCATTCCGCCCATTCCACCTGGCATTCCTGCCGGTGCAGCTTTCTCTTCCGGAATATCAGCAACTAAAGTTTCAGTAGTTAATAACATAGACGCTATACTGGCAGCATTTTGCAGAGCTGATCTGGTTACTTTAGCCGGATCAACTATTCCTGCAGCAATCATGTCAATATACTCCCCTGTTAATGCATTAAAGCCTATCCCTGCTTTTGATGCCTTAACTTTTTCTACTACTACAGATCCTTCTTCTCCTGCATTAAAAGCAATTTGCTTAACCGGCTCTTCCAGAGCTTTTTTAACAATTTTAACTCCTGTCAGCTCATCACCGTCAGCTTTTACTTTCTCTAAAGCTGAAATTACATTTATTAACGCTGTTCCACCACCGGAAACAATACCTTCTTCAACAGCTGCTCTTGTAGCTGCTAAAGCATCTTCAATTCTATGCTTTTTCTCTTTCATTTCAGTTTCTGTTGCTGCTCCAACTTGGATTACTGCCACACCACCGGCAAGTTTTGCTAATCTTTCCTGAAGTTTTTCTTTGTCAAATTCTGAAGTGCTTTCTTCGTACTGCTTTCTAATTTGAGCAATTCTCTTTTGAATAGCATCTGAAGAACCTTTACCTTCAACAATTGTTGTATCTTCTTTAGCAATTTTCACTTGACGTGCAACACCAAGCATATCAACTGTAGCACTTTCTAACTTAATACCTACTTCCTCAGAAACCACTTGACCACCTGTAAGAATTGCTATATCTTGTAGCATAGCTTTACGTCTATCACCAAAACCCGGAGCTTTTATAGCTACACATGTAAATGTACCTCTAATTTTATTAACAACCATAGTAGCCAGTGCTTCACCGTCTACATCTTCGGCAATTATCACTAACGCTTTACCTGATTGAACTACTTTTTCAAGAACCGGAAGAATTTCATTTACTGCTGAAATCTTCTTATCTGTAATCAAAATATATGGATCATCTAATACAGCTTCCATCTTCTCAGCATCAGTAACCATATATGGTGATATGTATCCTCTATCAAACTGCATACCCTCTACTACATCCAAAGAAGTTCCAATACCTTGAGATTCTTCAACGGTAATAACTCCATCCTTGCCAACCTTCTCCATTGCATCGGCAATAAGGTTTCCAATTTCAGTGTCATTAGCAGATATTGAAGCAACTTGACTGATAGCTTCTTTGCTCTCAATTTGCTTTGAATGCTTTTTCAATTCCTCAACTGCAACGTCAGTAGCTGCTTTGATACCTTTTTTAAGAATCATTGGGTTAGCACCTGCTGTTACATTCTTTAAACCTTCTCTAATAATAGCCTGAGCCAAAAGTGTAGCTGTAGTAGTACCGTCTCCTGCTACGTCATTAGTTTTAGTAGCAACTTCTTTTACTAATTGAGCACCCATGTTTTCCAATGGATCTTGTAACTCAATCTCTCTAGCTATTGTAACACCATCATTGGTGATAGTTGGTGATCCGAATTTTTTCTCTAAAACTACGTTTCTACCTTTTGGTCCTAATGTAACTTTAACTGCATCAGCTAAAGCGTTAACACCTCTTTCTAAAGCATATCTTGCTTCTTCTTTAAAAACAATTTGCTTAGCCATTACTTTCCCTCCTTATTTTTCTATTTCTCAATGATTCCAAGTATATCTCTTTCATTTAGGATTAAGTATTCCTGACCGCTTACTTTGATTTCATTTCCTGCATATTTTGAATAGAATACTCGATCACCGGCCTTAACTTCTAACTCCACTTTTTGACCGCTTTCAAGAACTCTTCCTGAACCTACTGCAACAACTTCACCTTCTTGAGGCTTTTCTTTTACAGTATCCGGAATAACTATACCACTTTTAGTCGTTTCTTCACTTGGTAAAACTTTTACTACAACTCTGTCACCTAATGGCTTGATATTCATACTTGTACCTCCTTTTATATATATATTTAACTTAACAAATATTATTAGCACTCATTAGCAGCGAGTGCTAATAATAATAATATTAGAGGGGTTGACTATGTGCAAGTCCTGAATTCAGTTAAAATAGACAATTATTATTTATTTACTCTGGTTTTTACTACTATAACCCCTTAAATCTTCCATTCATAGCTACTTTTTTTATATTAAGCTTCAATAAAAACATTAAAAAATACTGGTATTTCTTCTTATTTTGCTTATTATATCAATGGAATGTTTGGCTAGACTTAGGGCCAATAAAACTAAAGAAGTATAGTTTTTATGCCTGTTATTTCTTCAATTTTATGATAAAAACTATCTGTCAGATCTCTTCCTTTTTGATCAAACGCTATGGCAGGTAAGATTAGAATATCCTTCTGTTTCACTTTGCTTTTAATCTTATTATAAGCCATCAAAAAATCATCAACTGTCAGTAAACCTGCACACATAATTGACCCACCAAAAAATAAGTTTTCTGCCTCTACAATCTCTATTTTTTCCTGCATATCTGCCAGGAGCTCTTTTAAAATAGGTTTCCCTAACGTAGAAGCCAAAATCCAAACCTTTCCCTTTCTATTCTTTGCATAGATTTTCTTAATATCTTCCTTAACTGAGCTGTCAATATCGTAGTCCATTACAACTCCTGAAGTTTCTTGCGTTTTTTTTATTATTTCTATCTGAATCTCTGTCTCTTCTCGTAAAAGCTTTAATTTTGCATTACCTTTCTTTTTGATCTGATTAAAAGCGTCATATCTTGTTAAAACATCCACACTATCCACCTGCTTTATAATATCACCTTTGCTGATGTCACATAAAGCAGCAGCTGACCCTTTGATAACTCCAATCACCTCAGGCTCTAAATTAGTAATAAAAGGCGGTTCCAAAGTTATTGGAATACTATATTTTTTTCTAAGACTTTCTATTTTATCTCCCAATTCATATACATAACTCTGGGAAAATCTAAGGTTTTGTGGTGCTAATTTTGTATAACCGGGTAGAAAAACACGTATTGTTAAACCGGCATTTTTTTCAACTAATGAAATGGTTTCCTCAAGTTCATTCCAACCTGTCAACCAATTCATAGCCACAAGGCTTCCATGATAAGCAATTGAATTAAATGCCAACTTTTCAAGAACATATTTAGGATCATTTATTGTTTTATTACCCATGATAGTTTTTCTATTTTCCGGATTTACACAGTTTATTGAATAGTTAATCTCCAAGGGCTTAATATCTGTTAAAAACTTAAACCATTCATCATCAAGAATTGTACCGTTAGTAGTTATAGACAAAGGCGTATTCGGAAACATACCTCTTAGTTTAGATAAAATCTCCTTAAAATCAGGATGGCAAAAAGGCTCTCCCTCTATAAGCCTTGTAGCAGATTCCCCAATGACGATCTTCCTTTTTTTGTCCAAAAAAGGCAACAGTAAATCAATGGTTTCCATAGAAAGACTACCCACCCTATATGTTTGCACATTATCGGGGCTTTGTTTATGAGAACAAAAAATACAGGAAATGTTACATATCGATGTAACTGGTAAGATATTAAACTCATGAGTTGTTTGTAATAACAATTGTTTTTGATAATCCATTTTGTTTTTTATGTTAACCTTCTTTCCACACTTTTTTTCTCGTAGTACTCATTATCCACAGTATTTTTCCACATATCCACAGGTTTTGGAACCTTTGTTCTGGATTTTATCATCCACAGTCAGGTTAATTGAACCTCAAAACCCAAAGGAGTTATCCACATTCTTCACAATCATAGTTAAAATAATTATCTATTTTTTACAATAATCAAAAAAATAAGCCATCTTATCATTTAAATGGCTTACTCTATTTGTTCACAAAAACATCCATCTGCAAATTAGGAACAGCGTTAAGATCAAGGCTTGCTGTTTTACCTTTTAAAAGATTGTAATAACCTGCACAGGCAATCATAGCTGCGTTGTCCGTACACAAAATCGTTGAGGGATAATATACCTTTATCCCTTTTCCCCTTGCCTCTTCAGTCATCCAATTTTTAAAATAAGTATTCGCTGCAACTCCACCGGCTAACATTATATTCTTAACATTTTTAGTTTCTGCAGCTCTGATGGTTTTTATTATAAGAACTTCAAATATAGCCTTCTGAAAACTCGCAGTTATATCCGGAATATTTACTTTTTCTCCGACTTGTTCTTGCTTATACAAGTAGTTTATAACCGAAGTCTTTAAACCACTAAAACTAAAGTCAAAACTATCAGGCTCAAGCCATGCCCTTGGAAAATTAATTGTTTCCTGCCCTTCACGGGCTATCTTTTCCACAATAGGGCCTCCGGGATACCCTAGCCCCATCTTGCGAGCGATTTTATCAAAAACCTCCCCTGCAGCATCGTCTCTTGTGACACCCAGGAGGCTTCTTTGATCATGATTTTCCATGTAAATAAGACTTGTATGGCCTCCGGAAACCACCAAGCAAATAAGAGGCATCTCAATTGTATGCTCGAGAAAACCCGCATAAATATGACCGTCTAAATGGTTTACTCCTATTAATGGTTTACCAAGGGAATAAGCCAAGGCTTTAGCAGCAGAAACACCTACCAACAAAGCACCTACCAGACCGGGTCCATATGTTACTGCTATTGCATCAATATCCTTAAAAGATGCATTAGCTTGGCTCATTGCCTCACTAATTACAGGAATTATATTTTCCAGATGCTTTCTTGAAGCAATTTCCGGAACAACTCCTCCATAAGGCTGATGAATACTGATTTGACTGGATATAACATTACTTAAAATTTTATTTCCATTTTCAATAACTGCTGCCGATGTTTCATCACAACTTGTCTCAATCCCTAAAACCAACACCAAACATCACCATCCTTTTAGCCACCAACTAATAAAATAAGGTTTTAAATTGCCCATTGTCAACTGTTAATTGTTTTTAAGATTTTTCCACATAACTACCGCATCTTCATTATTATCCGAATAATAACCTTTACGAATACCTGCCTCATAAAACCCCAAACCTTTATAAAGTTTTCTTGCTACCAAATTGGATACCCTTACTTCCAAAGTAATTCGATCAGACCCCAGCTTAAAAGCTTGAACAATCAGCTCACAAGCAAGTTTTTTGCCAAAATTTAATCCTCTAAAATCAGGATGAACTGCAATATTTGTCACATGCGCTTCCTCTAAAACTATCCACATTCCTGCATAACCTACTATAGCTTCACCTTGTATAGCGACAAAATAATGGGCAAAAAGATTATCACGCAATTCCATCTCGAAAGTATTCTTTGACCAAGGGCTTGGAAATGAAAGTCTTTCCACCTCCAAAACTTGGTCTATATCATTTGATATCATTTTTCTAATGGTATATTCAACACTCATTTACATACTCCGTCCTTTTACAGTCGTCTAATCTGACATCGGATTTCTGACATCAGACCTCCGTTCAGTTCTCTGCATCTGCGTTCCTTACATAAAGAGGGGCTAAATTAATTACGTCATCTTGCTCTCCTTTTAACAAACGCTTCCAGCCTAAATAGGCAATGTGAGAAGCTCTTGGAAGTCTATTTGCTGACGAAGGTATTATTAGGCTTTTTTCAAGATTTTCTGCAAATATTGAAATAAACTCTTCAATTCCATCTCCCAGCAAAGTAATTTGCTTATGATTTTTTAGTTCCTTTATTAACTCCATCGGTTCTATTGCCATATAATCAGAAATTCTTTTCGGTTCTCCCTTGTCCATTTTATAAATAGCGGTATATACTTGGCTACGCCTGGCGTTTAAAATCGGACAGATAATTCCTGTTGCTCCCTGGACATTAAATGCTATTCCATCAAGGCTGGAGATACCAACTATGGGCTTATTTAAAGACCATGCAAGTGCCTTGCCTGTTGTCATGCCAATTCTTAATCCTGTAAAAGATCCGGGTCCTAAAGAAACAGCCACTCCGTCTATATTTTCTACTCCCAGTTCTGCCTCTTTTAAAAGCATATCTACCATAGGCATAAGTCTTTGGGAATGATTTCTCTTGGTATTTAAAACTGTTTCACAAAGTAGTTGGCCATCTTGAAGTAAAGCAACAGTATTTACTTGAGTAGAACTATCAATTCCCAGTACTATCATAGTTTTTCAGCTCCTGTAAAAGCCTTTTGTAGGAAGGGTTATCCTCAGGTATATGTATTGTAATCTTTCTTTCTTGAATTCCTTCAGACTCAATAATCAAAATAAGTTTATCTTTCGGCAACAGATCCTCAATAAGCTCAGGCCACTCAACTACTGTCACTCCATCCTTTGCCGGCAAATAATCTTCAACACCCAGACCAATCATCTCTTCTAAACTTTCTATTCTATATGTATCAATATGGTAAAGCTTGCACTTACCTTCATATTCATTGATAATGGTAAAGGTAGGACTTGTGGTATGGCTGTTAATGCCAAACCCTTTAGCAATTCCTTTAGTTAAAGTTGTTTTTCCTGCACCCAAATCACCTTTAAGACAAATTACCATGCCGGAAGCTAGATTTTCCCCAATAACTTGCCCCAGTTTTAAAGTTTGCACCTCATTATCAATATGAAAAACCACCATTAGCCTATACCACCTTTTTAACAATTAACAATTTCATTATGGACTGTTTTTCCGTTGATAAAAACTTCAAGGACTTTTGTTTTTACTTCTAGCGGGTCACCGTCCATAATAACTAAGTCTGCGTCTTTACCTTCTTCTATACTCCCAACTCTATTGGATATACCAAGGATTTCTGCCGCATTTATAGTAATGGCTTTTAATGCTTCGTCATAATCCATACCTGCCTTAACAGCTAAAGCAGCACATAAAGACAGGTAATTAATAGGAATAACTGGATGGTCTGTCATGATTGCTACTTTGACTCCCTTTTTAGATAAAATACCCGGAGTTTCAAAAGTTCTTTGTTTAAGCTCTACTTTGGCTCTGGATATAAAACTAGGTCCGGCAACTACAGGAATATTTCTATCGGCAATTTCATCTGCTATTAAATGACCTTCAGTACCATGCTCAATAATTAACTTCACGTTAAATTCTTCTGCAATACGAATTGCAGTCATTATATCATCGGTTCTATGTGCATGGGCCCTTATCGGAATTATACCATCTAAAACCAGAACCAGCACCTCCATAGCTAAATCTCTCTCAAATTTAATATCCGGATTATTTTTTGCCTTTTGGCTTTTATCTCTGTAACTTATTGCTTTGATCATTTCTTCCCGTACCATAGCTGCAGTAGCCATTCTTGTTCCCGGCATTTTTGATTGATTACCATATGTTCTTTTGGGATTTTCACCAAATGCAATTTTAAGACCGGCACAAGGGTTTAGTGCCATTTTATCAACAATCAGACCATGCGTTTTCATTGTAAGTGTAGTACCGCCAATTACACTGGCACTTCCGGGTAAAATATGTACAGTAGTCACTCCGGCTTTTAAAGCATCCTTAAAAGCCAGGTCATCGGGATAAACTGCATCAATTACCCTTAAATGAGGAGTAATCGGGTTAGATGTTTCATTTAAGTCATCGCCCTCTATTCTGTATATCTCTTCCGCTATACCTACATGACAATGACTTTCAATGAAACCGGGGACAACTGTTTTTCCGGCAAGATCCAAGACCTTGCTTCCCGGTGGTATTTGAACATCTGTGCTTAAACCTACTTTATATATTTTATCACCATCAATTAAAATTGTCCCTTTTTCATAGATCATACCTGTAACTGTAATAATACGTCCGTTTGTTAATGCTAACAAAAATACCACCTGCTTTCATATAATTTAGTTGTTATCAATTAAAGGTCACTAAAAACCGTCTTTGTTTGATATTTATTCTCTTGGAAAATAAAAATGCCTACATCATAATAAGTAGACATGAAAAACTTTAAATCTCTGTTAAACCTACACTTATTTCCAAAGCTTTATCTACTTTGGTCATAAATTCTTCGTCTAAATAGGCTACGATATATATTTCTTGGGCACTCTTTTACTTACCATACAAACTATCTCATAGTTTATAGTTCCTGTTATTTGAGCAATTTCGTCTACACTAACCTCTAAACCTTTATCATTTGTTCCAAAAAGAATAGCTTCATCACCGGGTTGTACACTTTGTTGTATCTGAGTTATATCCACCATAAATTGATCCATACAAACCCTTCCCACAACAGGAGCAAAACTATTACTTATTATAACCCTACCTTTATTAGATAGCAAGCGATTATATCCATCGGCATAACCTACGGAAATAGTTGCTATTCGTCTATTTTCTTGTGCTTTAAAAGTTCTTCCATAACTTACCGTTTCACCTTTGCTAATATCTTTTATATGAGCAATACTAGCCAGGAATCTCATAACAGGTTTTAATTCTATCTTATCCTTCATAACTAAATCAGGATATAGTCCATAGATACTTATACCTGCCCTTACCATATCCATATGTGTATCAGGATAATCAATAATAGCAGCACTATTGGCACAGTGTTTGATAGGAAACTTCAAACCTTTACTTTCCAGTTTTGAAATAAAGTCTTTAAATAAATTAAGCTGGATTGAAGTGAAATTTGAAGACCTGTTATCTGACTCAGCAAAATGAGTGAAAATCCCCAATACACTCAACCCACCTAAGTTAAAAATCTCTGTTATCTCGTTAATTGATTTTTCGTTAACTTGAAAGCCAACCCTGTTCATACCTGTATCTATTTTCAAATGAATATCTATTTTCTCTCCTATAGGTTTTACAGCCTCGGAAAGCTGTTTAGCCTGTTCCATAGAAAATACTGTCTGAACAAGCTCATATTTCACAAGTAAGTCTGCATACTCATGAAGAGTCCAGCCAAATATCAATATTGGAGCCTTTATCCCAGCTTCTCTTAGCTCTATACCTTCTTGAACTGTAGCTACTCCTAAACTATCAGCACCATTTTCCAAAGTTGTTTTGGCAGTAGCTACAGCTCCATGTCCATAACCATCAGCCTTTACTACAGCCATAAAGTGCTTTGACTTTGATAGCTTTTTCAGCTCCTTAACGTTATGAGCAAGATTATTTAGATTTATTTCCGCTTTTGTTGGTCGCAAATCATTCACCCTCAATTAGTTCTTTTAGTACATATGGTAGATAGTCAATAATATCCATTGCAGTTAACGAGTACTCACCTAATTGCTCTGCCGCCTTATCTCCGGCATGTCCGTGAAGAAATACACCAATAGCAGCAGCCGTTCCAATGCTAAATTTTTGAGCTGCAAATGCTCCTATTATACCTGTCAGAACATCTCCGGTACCGCCTGTAGCCATTCCCGGATTTCCGTTAATGTTTAAATAAGTTCTGCCACCGGGTAAAGAAACAATAGTTTTAGAACCCTTTAGTACAACAGTTGCACCCCACTTTTTAGCATGTTCTTCGGCAATAAAGAGACGGTCTTTTTGTACCTCTTGGCTGTCTATATTACAAAGTCGGGCCATTTCACCGGGATGAGGTGTACAAATTATATCTGTTTCTATCTGTTTCAAAAATTCTCCATTATTCATCATTATTTTACTTAAAAGATTTAAACCATCTGCGTCCAAAACTACAGGGATTTTTAATTGGGGCAGCAACTCCTTTAACAGTGCTTCCCCTTCATCGGAAACACCCATTCCGGGCCCTATAACTATCGTATCTACTTTTCCGGCCATGTCTAAAATAGGTTTTAGAGCATCTGCGGTAATAAAACCTTTTTCCTTTTCCGGTAATGGAAGTGTCATAACTTCAGTAAGTTTTTGTTCAAGAATATTATTTAAAGATTGTGGCACTGCTACAGTAACCAGACCGGCACCTGCCCTTAATGCTCCTGTGGCTGCCAAGTAAACAGCACCTGTCATCCCGGGAGAGCCTCCGATTACCAGAACATGACCATAGGTACCTTTATGGGTATTATGGTTTCGCTTATAAAGCTTACCCTTAATCCATTTTTTGGTTAATAATTCACGATTTAGTATATAACTATTTAAAAGTTGCATTGGTAAGGAAATATCTGCAACTTCTATTTTCCCACTATATCTATATCCCGATTCCATAAACAAACCAATTTTAGCCAAACCAAAAGTAATAGTATAGTCAGCATTAATACATTCACCAGGTATCTTTCCTGTATCCGCTTCCAAACCGGAAGGTATATCTACACTTAATACTAACCTCTTGGAATCGTTTATAAGCTTTATAATTCTTGCAGCTGCACCTTTAGGCTCGCCTTCAAATCCCGTACCAAAAATAGCATCTACGATTAGATCAGCATACATCATAGATATTCCGGCTCTATGCATATCTTTATCATTGATAATCGGGTGGATTTTTGCTCCCATGGACTGCAGAATTGCAAGATTTGCAGCTACATCATCCTTCATATCTGACGGGCTGCCCAACAAGTAAACCCTTACCTCTACACCTCTATTAATAAGATGTCTGGCAATTACCATGCCATCTCCACCATTATTACCTTTACCACAAAAAATCATAATTTTCTTCTTAACTAACCCATCTCCAAAAATCTCCCTAATCTTACTTACTACAGCAAGACCTGCATTTTCCATTAATACAATGCCGGGTATATGATATTTATTAATCGCATTATTATCAATATTTCTCATTTCAGCAGAAGTAACAAGTTTCACTTTTTCAACCCCCGTTAGTTAGAGCAATTGACAGTTTACAATGGACAATTGAACTGCTCTCCTATTCTGCTACTACAAAAGCTACTGCATATTCAGAGCAGTGTGATAGGCTTAAGTTAAAATTGCTGATGTATTGGGTTCTTGCAGTTTCTGCAGCTACGCCGGAAAGGTTAATAATTGGTTTTCCTTCAGGGTCTAGTTTAACCTCAATATCTTGCCATTTTATATTACTTTTCCCTATTCCCAAAGCTTTTAATACTGCCTCTTTGGCAGCAAAGCGTGCTGCTAAAGAAGGATAAGGGTTTTTTTTGTTCCAGCAATAATTCCATTCTTCTTGTGTGAATATTTTGTCTTGAAACTTTTCCTTAAATTTAGCTATGGAATTTTTAATTCTCTCTATATTTACAATATCTGTACCTATTCCTTTTACCACCCAAACCTTCTCTCCTTTACTGATACTACTCTTAACTAAAAATAGTAGTATTAAAACTATACATTTATCATTTTCAACATTATTTTAGCAATTCCTTCTTAGAATCATCCCAAATAATATGTTTCCCACCCAATATTAATGGGTTTTCTAATATGAAAAACCCCTTAATAACGTGCATATGACTAATCTTGTTTTTCATCCTTGTTCTCTGAAAGTTCCTCTAGTTTGGCTTGAACTTTTTCAGCAAATTCATCCTGGGGAATGCCTGTCAGAAGTTCTATGGCTTCATCAACATTAGTAATGGAATATATATGAAACTTACCTGCTTTGCAGTCTTCAATAAGCTCTTTGCTAAGCATCAGGTTAACAATATTTTGTTCGGGGATTATTACCCCTTGGGTGCCGGTAAGTCCTCGTTCTTTACATAATCCATAAAAACCTTCAATTTTCTGGTTTGTTCCGCCAATAGGTTGAACTTGGCCTCTTTGATTCATTGAACCGGTAATAGCCAGATCTTGCCTGATGGGAGTATCCGTAAGGGCTGAAAGCAGGGCAATCAGTTCGGCACAGGATGCACTGTCTCCATCAACACCACCGTAACTTTGTTCAAAACAAATACTTGCACTAATACTAAAAGGTAATTTTTGTGCATACCTTCCCCCTATATATCCTGAAAGAATAAGAACACCTTTATCATGGATCTTTCCGCTCAATTTTGCCTCTCGTTCAATATTTACGAGTCCTTTCTTTCCTTTAAATACCCTGGCTGTAATTTTTGAGGGTTTTCCAAAGGAATAATCTCCCAAATTGTATGTTGAAAGACCATTTATCTGACCAACAACCTCACCTTCTGCCTCAATGAGAATCTGTCCGTCAATTATGCTTTCTTGTACTTTTTCCTCAAGCAAGTTTACTCTATTAATCTTTTCTCTTATTGCCTTTTCAACATGACTTGCATTTACAAGTTGGCTATTTTCCATTTCAGCCCATGCGTTTGCCTCGTATACAACTTCAATAGTTTCATTAAATTTTGTTGAAAGTTTTTTTTGATGATCCGCCAACCTGGAACTAAACTCTATAATTCTTGCAATGGCTGTTTTATCAAATCTTTTAAGTTGCTCCCGCTCGCACACCGAACTTACAAATTGGTAAAACATATGCATGTTTTCTAAATTTCTTTCCATGGATGTATCAAAAGTCGCAATGATTTTAAAGAGTTTGCTAAAATCTTCCTCATAGCTGTAAAGCAATTGTTGTATATGTGAACTCCCAATGAGAATAACTTTTAAATTAATTGGCACCGGTTCCGGCTTAATTGTGGCAGTTGGGATTATTTTAAATTGTTCTCCGATATTTTCAATTACACACTCCTGGTTTTTTAGAGTTCTCTTTAAAGCATCCCAAGCAAAATGGTCTTTGAGAATCTCCTTGGCATGTATTATTAGATAACCTCCATTAGCTTTATGGATAGAACCACTTTTTATCATGGAAAAATCCGTGCTTATTTCACCAAGACTGGCCTTGCCTTCAATCTTGCCAAATAAATTATAATAGTTAGGATTGGTTTCACATACTACAGGAGCCCCTTGCTGGTTAGCATTATTTACAAAAAGATTAACTTTATATTTGTTAAGATAATCCCCCTTTTGTGGCATTAGAGGATTTATTGGCTGTTCTGTCCCACTTGCTTTAAGTATATTAAGCTGCTCTAGCATATCTTTTTTAACATTATCTAAATAGGATTGTATCTTTGAGTTATCTTTATATTTTTCTTTTACTATGTCTATTTCCGGCTCAATCACTGTCTTGGCAAGCTCTTTTTCTATGGAAAAAAGTTTCATGGACGCTTCTTTTTCCAGTATTTTTATTTTTCTTGTTATTTCATCAAGAATTTTTTGCATTTCAGGAATTTTTTCTTGAATTTCCTTTTTAATCTCATCTGTCACTAACTCTTCCTCAAGCTGATCTGCCGGTTTCCCGTCTATCAGTGGAACACTGGTTAATCCTTTAGGTCCCTGACGTACAATAAAATCTTTTTCTTTGCCTATTTTATCAAGTTCTTGTAATAATTCATTTGTGTCTTTCTGATAGTTTTCCCTTATTACCCTTCTTTGCTCATCAAATTCCTCACCGGCAAAAGTTTTGGAAATTCCATCTTTAACAGACTCAACTAATTCATCCATATCTGCAACAAACTTTTCTCCCGTGCCCGGAGTAAGCTCAATAACAATAGGTCTCTCGGTTTCTTTAAAGTTAAATACATAACAGATATCATTGGGCACTTGACCTTTAGACGCTATACCGTAGACTAATGATTTGGCATAACTGGTCTTTCCTGTTCCGTTTAACCCGGCCATGAATATGTTGTACCCTTTATTGTTTATTCTTAAACCAAAATTCATTGCCTTTACTGCTCTTTCCTGGCCTATAATACCTTCCAGTGTTTTTACTTGTTGTGTGCTTTCAAATCCCAATATTTCAGGATCACATACCTTTCTTAAGTTATCAATGTTAACTTTAAATTTATCCATCTGTACACACCCTCTTAGATAGTTATTTAAACAAATTTTTACTCTTTTTTATTTATTTTGCATTTCGTTTCCATCTTCTACCTAAATCAATTTGACAAAACATTCAATTTTCCTACAAAATATAAAATTTTTTATGTGATACGAGCTAAAAAAATCAACAAAAGAGGATACAGTAAATGTGGCTTTTAACAAAAAGTCAACTCAACAATAAAAACTAAGCTATACTTTATGCAAAATATACAAAGTATAGCTTAGTTTAGTGTTTTGATAATTCATGTGTTGTATTATTGTTTATCTTTTAAAATACTCTAACCCAAGTCCAGCCAATGTGGCACAAGCTTTCTTGTAAACTTCCAAATATTCTTCTGTAGGCAAGATAGTAACTGGATCGTAACATTCTGTGAACAATTTGCCCCTTGGCGGAGTCTTATAATCTTTCTCGTAAAGACCTACAAGGTTATCAAGAATGGCATTAACCTTCTTTAATTCCATACCTGCTACAGAACGACAAGCTTCTGCCATCATTCTGGCCTCTAAGCCGGTATGAAAATCTGTTTTTACGCCTTTCCCTGAAGCAACTCCTGAAACTATTTCACGTCCGCTGACAGTATCAGTGATGGCTTGGGCAGCAACTTCCAACAGACACATCTCCGTACAAGGTCCCGCAAGGGTATAATATTGATTGCCTAACATAAGGTTGGTATTAGCATCAACGGCACGACAGGCGTGACCTGCGACTGTAAGAGCCTCTCTTGCAGTCGTTATGCCCCATCTGATATGAATCGGTCCGTCAAGATGCCATGAACCATGTGCCATAACAAATGAATTTATGGTTGTAGCTATGTCAACGATGGTCGTCTCCTCGAGACCACCTGCATAACCTCCAAAAATAGGCATTTGTTCGACCATTATTACATTGCCAGCATTGATGTAATGAGCTATACAAGTAAGCGCGTTTACATCGATTTTAAGCTCGTTAAGCTGGGAAACCTCGTGACTGTCACTGGGACGTAAGCCAAAATCAAAGTCCCCGGCTATAACGCCGGCGGCGCTAAGAGAAGTCTCGCTTCCCTACAACCCCATACCCGGACGTCCTGCTCGCATCGTTGCGGTACGGATACCGATACATTCGGCCCTAACAGCCGCAATCTCATAAGGACTGTTCGGTACTGGGTCTTTACCATTAACTTTCTGGTATACCCCGTTAACTATAGTATCCACTAAACCTTCTTGAGCATAAGATTGGTGAATATTGATAAAATGTTCCTCACTACAGGGAGCACCGGTTGGTCCACCTTGAATAATAGGTGCCTTTGGTGAATTATATGCCCTGGGGGTCATTAAAACAGCATCTTTACCTTCACCAATTAAAAGTCTTGTAGGAGCAGAATTTATGCCCTCCATTATTTCTTCTCTGCTAAACTTAATGACCCTGCCTGTATCAGTACAATATACTCCACACTGCTCAAGCATATCAATACCGGCATTAAAAAGATTATTGATAAGTTTTGGATCTTCCGGGACAATTACTTTTTTGTCCATTTTTATACCGTATTTTGCCTTCAGTGCAGCTGCAGTTTCCGGTATCACCTCGCTGTCCCACTTGCTCTCAGCCATTTTCGGACCTGTTCTGGCCCTATCATAGACATCATAAACGGTCACTTTTCTTTTTAAAGTCATTTATATAGTTAACCTCCTTTCTTCTCTTCCATAAGTTTAATAGCCACTTTTACTGCTCCGGAAGCTGTTTCTGCATAACCATCGGCAAATTCCATAACCCATTCTTCAGATACAGGAGCACCTCCAAACATACATTTAAACTTATCGCGGATACCCAGTTCTTGAAGCAGATCTACCGTATCTTTCATCCGAGGCATTGTTGTAGTTAATAGGGCTGACCCAGCAATGATGTCAGCATTTTCTTTTTGTGCCATATCAACAACATGCTCAACTGCCACATCACGACCTAGGTCAATGACTTCAAATCCCGAAGCATCAAGCATAGTAGCTACAAGATTCTTGCCAATATCGTGAATATCTCCCTGTACAGTATGGATAAGTATCTTGCCACGTGCAGATCCTACTTTTTCTTCCGCACTTATACCTTCTGTAAGTATAGCAGTCGCAGCGGAAAATACTTTTGAAGCACGAAGAAGCTCTGGAACAAAAAGTTCACCCTCATCAAAGCGATCGCTAAGTACACCCATTCCTACAGTCAACCCATTTTCAACAGCTACTGTTGGATCAATTTTAGCAGCCTTGGCATCTTTAGCCGCTGCTATACCAGCTTCTTCATCAAGATCAACAATGGCATTTCTTAACCTTTCTAAAATATCTTGACTCATTTACACTCCTCCTTATGAAATATATTTGATGCTTTTTTAAATCACATCAAAAAACTTTACTGATGATTCTTTAGATTCTGAAAATTTCGGATAACATAAAAATAACATCCGTACTAACAATTGTCAATATTTTTTTTGTATGTTAAAAATAAAACTAGCACTATTGGGTAATAAATCCTCCATTAATGTTAGTTAAAAGTTTACTCTTGATTAAATAAAGAAATTGATAAATATCTTTCCCCTGTATCGGGTAAAATTGTTACGATCAATTTACCTTTGCTTTCCTCTTTAGCAGCAATTTTTAAAGCTGCATAAAGATTAGCACCAGATGAAATACCTGCCAGAATACCTTCTTCTGTAGCTAATTTACGAGCAGTTTCATATGCTTCTTCTATTTTAATCTTATATATTTCATCTATGATTTTCATATTAAGTATTTCCGGAATAAATCCTGCTCCAATACCTTGGATCTGGTGTGATCCGGGATTTCCCCCTGACAGTACCGGAGAATCATATGGTTCAACAGCAACCAGCTTTATAGAAGGGTTTTTATCTTTTAAAACTTCCCCTATTCCGGTAATAGATCCTCCTGTTCCCACTCCGGCAACAAAAACATCTATCTTACCATCAGTATCTTCCCATATTTCTATGGCAGTAGTTTCTCTGTGTGCTTGGGGATTTGCCTTGTTTATAAACTGCTGAGGCATAAAGCTTTTTTTTATATTGCCAGTGAGCTCTTCTGCCTTTTTTATGGCACCTACCATACCATCAGCACCCGGTGTTAAAACAAGTTCAGCTCCAAAAGCAGTTAAGATTTTTTGTCTTTCAATACTCATAGTATCAGGCATAGTAATTATCAGTTTATAACCTTTTGCAGCTGCAACCATAGCCAAACCAACACCGGTATTACCACTTGTAGGTTCTATAATAACAGTATCTTTACTAAGGATACCTTCTTTTTCTGCACAATCTATCATACTCAAAGCTATCCTATCTTTGATACTCCCACCCGGATTAAAGGATTCCAGCTTTACTAAAACTTCTCCATAAAGGTCCTTATTCATTCTGTTTAACCTTACAAGGGGAGTTTTGCCAATTAAGTCTGTAATTTTATTTAATATTTTCATTTGTTAACACTCCCATTAACAAAAGTCGGAAGTCAAAGATCGGTTACTCAAGGGTTTAAACTTCCGCTGCGTAATCCTTCTAAATCTAATGTAATAAACTTAAATCCATATTTCTTTAACTCTTTGGTGATAACCTCAGTAAGGTTTTTTTCAAATATTGTATTCATATCTTTTTTAGGCAACTCAATTCTGGCAACATCACCATGATATCTTACACGCATATCATTAAATCCTAATGACATTAAGAATCTTTCCGAATTATCAACTTTGGCAAGTTTATCCTTAGTCAGCTCATCTCCATAAGGTATTCTAGATGCCAAGCAAGCTCGAGATGGAGTATCCCATCCGACAGTACCTAAGTTTTTTAATTGCTGCCTTATTTCATCTTTTGTAAACTCTGCCTGTTTTAAAGGGCTTATAATACCCAGCTCTTCACAGGCTCGCATTCCCGGTCTGTAATCACTCAAATCCGAAAAATTTGACCCATCCAGAACTGCTTCATATCCCTTATCATCCATTAAACTCACTAAATGTTCATAACGAAATCTTTTACAATGATAACATCTGTCAATAGGATTGCTTGTAATTTGAGGCTCAGAGAGTTCATCCAGCTCTATTATTATATGCTCAACACCTAGATTGTTACTTAAATACCTGGCATTTTCCGCCTCTCCGACTGTGGAAAGAGGTGATTTCACAGTCACTGCCAAAATATTTTCTTTTTCCAGGGTGGCAACAGCAAGGTTTAATAAATATAGACTGTCAACACCACCTGAAAATGCTACTATGACTTTTTTGTATTCATTTATAATATTTTTTGCATCTTCAATTTTGGATAACATTTCATTCACCTCAATAAACGGAAGTCAGAGATTAGAAGTCGGAAGTCGGAAAAAACCTCAGTGTAATAATTTTGATAAATAACAAACGCACGAAACTATAACTCCTTGCCATTTTATAATGTTCGATCATATGCTAAAATTTCCCTTGCTCGGTCAATTTGCTCCTTTGTTGGTGGTTCTGTGTCCTGTAGTGTATAAGACAAACCAAGTTCTGCCCATTTGTATTCGCCAAGTTTATGGAAGGGTAATACCTCAACTTGTTCGATATTTGAAAATTGCTTAAGAAAACTCGCCATTTTTCGCAGATCATCCTCATTGTCGGTAAGCCCCGGAACAAGCACAAATCGTATCCACACAGGCACACCCATGTCACAACTAAGGTCTAAGATTTTAAGAGTCGAATCGATCTGTACACCTGTCACATCTTTGTAGACTTTAGGGTTTATGGATTTAAGGTCCAATAGAAGTAAATCCGTATATTGCAACACCTGCCGGGCAATATCCGTAGATATATGTCCGGCAGTATCTATCGCTGTATGAAAACCCTCATTTTTACAAGCTTTAAGTAACTCCGTCAGAAAATGTGGTTGTAAAAGTGGCTCACCCCCTGTGATAGTCACACCACCTCCGGAAAAATACAAATAAGATTTATATTTTCTAATATCCCAGATCACATCCTCAACAGAGAAAAGCTGTCCCTTTTTTAATTTCCACGTATCTGGGTTATGACAATATTTACAACGCAAATTACAACCGGAGAAAAACACCACATATCGAATCCCCGGCCCATCTACCATGCCGGCAGTCTCTACCGAGTGGATGTAACCCTTTATATTTTTTTCATAAATAATACCGGAGGACGCTTTCAAAGGTTATATCCTCTCATGGAAGGTACGATGAATTACATCAAGTTGCTGCTCACGGGTAAGTTTAATAAAGTTTACCGCATAACCGGAAACACGGATAGTAAGTTGCGGATATTTCTCAGGATGATCCATTGCATCAAGTAATGTTTCCTTATCAAATACGTTAACATTGATATGGTGTCCATTGTCATGGAAATAAGCATCCAACAGACCAACTAAGTTGTTTTCCCGCTCCTCTTTGGTTTTACCTATTGCACCCGGAATAATGGAAAAGGTATAGGAAATTCCATCAAGAGAATATGCATACGGAAGTTTGGTAACAGAAGCCATAGAAGCAACAGCACCTTTTTTATCCCGACCATGCATAGGGTTTGCTCCCGGTGCAAAAGGTTCTCCTGCCTTGCGACCATCCGGCGTTGCTCCGGTCATCTTACCATAAACTACGTTAGAGGTGATAGTCAGAACGCTTAGGGTAGCAACCGCTTCTCTGTAAGTTTTTTGTTTCTTGAGTTTTTCCATAAAAAGCCGTACCACGTTATAGGCAATCTTATCTACTCGCTCATCGTTGTTACCGAATGCCGGATAGTCACCTTCAATTTCATAGTCTACCACAAGCCCGTCTTCATTGCGGATGGCACGGACTTTGGCATGTTTAATTGCCGATAGAGAATCTGCCACAACAGAAAGCCCTGCAATACCACAGGCTTGGGTACGCAAAATGTCTAAGTCGTGCAACGCCATTTGGATACGCTCGTAGTTATATTTATCATGCATATAGTGAATCACGTTAAGGGTGTTGATATAAAGGCGTGAAAGCCACTCCAAAATCTGATCAAATCGACGGAACACTTCTTCATAATCCAAGTATTCTGAAGTAACCGGTGCAAATTCCGGTGCTATTTGTTCTCCGGTTTTTTCGTCCTTGCCACCATTAATAGCATAAACTAAGGCCTTGGCAAGGTTTGCACGGGCACCAAAAAGCTGCATCTGCTTACCTGTCCGCATTGCAGAAACACAACAGGCAATAGAATAATCGTCACCCCAGTATCTACGCATCAGGTCATCACTTTCGTATTGGATGGAGCTTGTATCAATGGACACCTTTGCACAGAAACGTTTAAAATGTGCCGGCAAATCAGTACTCCACAAAACTGTCAAATTTGGTTCCGGGGCAGCACCTAATGTATAGAGTGTATTTAGGATACGAAATGAGCTTTTTGTAACCAACGTCTCTCCTGATTCGCTCATGCCACCGATAGCTTCTGTCACCCAAGTCGGGTCACCGGAAAAAAGTTGGTTATATTCCGGTGTACGCAGAAAACGAATCATCCGCAATTTCATAACAAAGTGATCCATTAGCTCTTGTGCTTCCGACTCATTCAAAATACCTTTTTTTATGTCACGTTCGATATAGATATCCAGAAAAGTTGATACACGACCCAAACTCATTGCCGCACCATCCTGCTCTTTGGCACCGGCAAGGAAAGCAAAGTACGTCCATTGGATTGCTTCTTTTGCGTCTTGGGCAGGTATACTTACATCAAACCCATAAGACTCCGCCATTTCACGTAATTGTTCAATGGCACGAATTTGCTCGTTAAGTTCTTCACGGATTAATGCATATTTTCTGTCGATAGTTGGCAGGTCCATACGATCAAGTTGACCTTTCTTATCCCGGATAAGAAAGTCTGTGCCATAAAGAGCAAGGCGGCGATAATCACCAATGATACGACCACGGCCGTAAGCATCCGGAAGACCTGTGATAATACCGGACTTACGTGCTTTTTTCATATCCGGTGTGTACGCATCAAATACACCGTCATTATGGGTTTTTCTGTATTTAGTGTAAATTTCTTCAGTAACGGGATCAAGCTCATATCCATAGGATTCCAAAGCTTTTTTTATGATACGAATACCACCCTGGGGCATAATGCCACGCTTTAAAGGACGGTCTGTCTGGACACCTACAATTTGCTCTAAATCCTTGTCTATATATCCAGGTCCGTGGGAGGTGATACCGGAAGGTTTTTTGGTCTCTGCATCTAAAATACCTTTTTCATTTTCCTCTTTGAGTAACTCACAAGCTTTACCCCAAAGTATTCTTGTTCTTTCGGTAGCTCCTGCTAAAAATGTATCATCACCATGATAAGGCGTAACATTTAGTTGAATAAAGTCACGAACACGAACTTCATCAGTCCATGTGCCTTCATTAAATCCCTCCCATGCGGGATGAATATTACGTTCTAAAAAGAGTTTGCTCATAAATTAATCACCTCAATATTCTTTTGCTTTTGTTAATTATAACATACATACCCTGAGGTTTTTTGTGATTTTTTACCTATAGATTAAATACAACCGTCAGAACTTTGATTTTTCCTTTTTCCTATTATAGCGAATTAACCAAATAATAACAATTAATAGTATCAATACCCCTACTACAAAATATACCTGCTCAAAGACCCTCTGAATTATACCGGGTTTTTCAGGTGGTCCTACTTCTGATAACATTTCCCATATTTGCTCAGGCAAATCGGGAATTCCAGGAAATGGACCATTAGCATAAATATGTACAAGAACATCATAGTAAAGCACACTGAAGTTCATCCGCCAGCCGGGGAGCCATCTGGTATATGACCAATTGCTTGTCCAGTAGTCATAAACTTTCTCTTCTTCTAACCAAAATGTCCGTGCCCGTATAACATCAAGGGTCAATTCCTCTGCTAAGAATACGGGATTAAAAACAAATTCCCAAAGTTCCTTAGGAACAGATTCAGCTCTCGGCATCGGATAAAGAGACAAGTCATATTTCTCACGATTGTCCACAGAAACGATACGTGCAAGATCCTCTTCTGTTGGTGTTGAAATATGCCATCTAATAGATGAATTGCTCCTGTCAATTGCCAGAGTATTTAAATCAGTAACTCGATCATCAAAACTTATCAACAAAGACAAGCTATTTTCCCTTGAAGTAACAACCCTCCTTCCCACACTTGGGCTGACAGTTGTTACTCTTGTATTCATATCACAAGAGGTAATGCCTCCTGAAGGAACAGTTACAGGCAAAAATGTACCAAAGTCCGAGTCAAGACGAGCCTCGTTAATATTTTCTAATTGCTTAATACCCAATCCGGGTGTAGCCAAATCATCTACAGCAGAAAAATCTGCAGGACCACCCAAAATTAGCCTATTAACAACTTCCGTTAACCTGGCCTGTCCTGCCTCCTTATCATTGTCTTTAAAAGTTACACGATATACCAAGTCATCCAGCATAAAATCTGCACGAAATTCTAGATAATTACCCATTCTACGTTTATCCATAAAAACTGTGACGGGGACTCCGTGTACCTTTGAAATTTTATAGGGGTAAAAACTTTCAAATTCCATAATAACACGATCAATTAATCTATTCTTTCCAATTCGAATTTGCGGTGTTCGAGGAGAGTAAAAATAAAAAATAGGTGCAAGAGCAGTTTCTTCCCAAATCTGCATTGGCTGAGTAGAAGATACAACAGCGGTAACCTCTATAATTTCATTTTCTAACCCAACATTCATATAAGTTGCAGCTGCAATGAGAGGTAAGCCAAAATTGGGAAATACAGCATTTATCTGTTCATCGGTAAGGCTGTACTCAACCTCATTACAATGTATAATAGTAAGGAACTTCCCTGAAACCGGGTCCGAGCGGATATTAAAGGTTAATGGGTACAAGTTTTCTTCTTGATAACCAAGGGAATTTACGTTAGGATCGTGAAACATTTTAGGAACCGCCCAAATACCAATTAGCAAAATCACTACACACGCCATTATTATCCCATACCGAAACACAGATATTTTTCGGCGAGATATCCACGGCTTTTTATTTACACGCTTCATTATTTTACTGTATAACTCTTGATCAATGGATATCTTATCCTTATAGTCTTTCATTCAAAATCTCCTTCCAAAAAATCCTTCAAACATGAATGAGCTGCTATCATACCAATTACCTCCAGTCTGACCTCGGATCTCCGACTTCTGACCTCCGTTATGACTTTTGTTATATAAAGTATAGCACTTCATATTAAAGAAAGCTCTTTATTAAACACTTCAGAATCAAAAAAGCGACAAGAAAATAATTTGTCTGATAACATATTACAAAAACTGAAAATGACTTAAAATAAACCCTGCTTAATTTTAGACTACGTTAATTAAACAGGGTTAAATTATATCTATTTGGATATTCCTGGACAAAAAGAAATGTTTTATAAAAATTCAAATTTTATTTGGGAATGAGAGTATGTTAGTGAGTTGACTATAAAAGTTATAAACCCAAAAGAAGCAAGACTACATTATTGATATTCTTGGGCAAAGAGAGATCCCTCACAAGTTTCAAACTTTACCCAAGAATATATACTCCCCCTTTACCATTTTAGGTAAAGGTTAGGATCGTTTCTAGTATACTCCTAACCTGATCGGAATGTAAAGAGGAGATTGCGATCAGGGAGTGTGGTGCTTATGATTGTTCTTTAAATTAAAGATACTGTTCTAAATAAATGAAACTCATTATAAAGAATCATAGTCTAATTTAAGTAAAAAAGCGTGAAAATAAAATTGATTATATGGGTTTAGCTTATGGGGATTGGGATGCATTGGAAGAACTCACCAAGCAACAAGCACCCGACGAGGTAGTTGATTTTATATTATCCTTTTCTGGTATATCAAGAGACCAGGCTAAAATTGGGTACGCTATAATCTTATACACACCACGACTTCCAGAAGGTTATATTATTAGTGGTATTTGCCCTGTATGGGGTGACGAAATATATACAGAAAATCATATTGATTCCCGAATGTCACATATTTTCCGCATGGGACAAATGGATAATATTGTTGGTGCCGGACCAGGAACTATGGGACATCCGCTCAATGCTGCTGGCAGATCATACATCACCTCTGTTCACGGATTACCTGTACTTGGGAATGATGTTTTTGTAACTCAATCTACAGGTCGAATTGGAATTGTTTTAAGAGTAATAAATAATGCAAGTGTAGACATTGCAGAGGTTGGTCTCAATATTAGTAATAGTCAAATGTCTGCAAATTTGCCAAATTCTTGGAATTGGCCTGCTGGTGCCAGTATTGCTAATTTCAG
>JGI20163J26743_11538465_pt1 | contig 26982 bp, 20 predicted proteins | sample TergutCu122P1_FD_26743 | JGI IMG/M metagenome (IMG submission 26743) | reverse complement strand
TGATGTGTACGCTCCCAAGACCAAATCGCGCCTGTACCGGTTAAATTGGCCCATGTAGCAATGTGGGTAGTCATGCCACCCGGCTCAACCCTTACCAGGGTTGCCGTTACTGTAATTCTTTCTACCCCCATGTACCCGGCAACAAATATCTTAAATACTATCTTCTTGAAGCCGCTAACATGATGCGAATGCACGACACCGAGTTAAAACGCTTTTATCGGACTAAGTTCAGGGAAGTGCATAAGCATCAGCATAAACGCGCACTCGCTTTTACTGCTAGAAAGTTGGTTAGGTTGCTTTTTTCTCTGCTGAAATGCAACCGACTCTATACGCCGCCTACTTCAAAACAGTAGGCTTTTTGCACGCCTGTAAAAATCTTTTATCGACAGGCTCGCTTGAGGCACAGCTTTTTTGCGCTTTTTTGGGGTTCGCATTGCTTTTTTAATACTTGTGACTTTTATTTGGGGCTTGACATGTTACCGGGAGTCTTTTCCCGAGGTAGCGTCAATCCTGCCTCTTCACAAACAAGATGCTTCAATCATATTACTACTTAAACATACCTTTCCAAAACAACAAACCCCTGCAACGCAGCTATATTCGCCACTTACGCCCCATTTCATCAACTTTGTGTTAAGAGTTGTTGTCATCTTTACCGACAAACGCATAGTGGTATTCTACTCACCGCCTTCCCCTGCCTATTTGCAAACGTACGTTGTTCTGTTCGGCCTGTACCCATTATGCCAGAGCCTAAAAGAAAAGACCATAAAGTTTCAGTTAAAGTTTTTGAACAAAAAACTTTAACTGAAACTTTATGGTCATGATACTTAACTTCAAGTATACTTACTCGCGTCAAAATCCAAACCACATACCTTAACAGGAAGGGAGTTGAATTATGAAGCAAAACCTAATCAACAAAATTACAGGTATTGGGCTTGTTATTTGCCTAATCCTTACTGTCGTTTTTATCAGCGGCACACCGGCAGCGTCGGCAAGTGGGTACTGCGCCAACAGCGTCAATTGTTGCTGTACCGACCCTGCAGATATATTGCCGTATAGGCCATGGAGATAATAAAGTCGTCCAGATTCATATTTACAAAACCATGCCGGGGAAATTATCCTCGGCATATTTTTTTACCGCCTCTTTATCAACAAACTCTTTATGCATACTAAGCGTATAGTACACATCGCGCAATAATTGCCATGCGGCGTCTTTATCCCCAAGTTTATACAAGCTGGTAACTTTGTTCATGCTTATTAAAGGTAAATATCTATAATTACCTGTTTCCAGACAAACAGCAGTCCCTTGGTCGCATATTTCAATTGCTTCTTTGTTGCGCCCGGTTTGGCTTAGCAGCTTTGTTAGGTGATAGATTGTTTGAGGGTACCTTTCCCCTTTTACGGCCTTGTCGATGCAACGCTTTTCTATGTTGTGCTTTAGCCCAAAAAGTACAGCTATAGATTCTTCCACCCTTCCGGTATCGTAATATTGGGTTGCAAGCATATTAAGGATTTTAAAGTCTACCGTGGTTAATAGATGCTCCTCTATGCTGTTTTCATCAAATGTTCTCCTTACCATTGCTATGGCATTTTGCAGCAGTACAATTATTTTTTCCGGTTCCCCTTTCTTAATAATTGCAATTGCCGCCTCGGCAGCTATTAGGTGCTGGTTGTAAAACGAGTCTCCGGTGAATGCTGCATCAGCTTTTAGCTTTTTAATAATACGGGCGGCATCCTCCGTGTTCCCTCTTGATAAGTAGCCATCCAGTTCATCAGTTGCTTTTTTGTACTTAACCCCTTTATTAGTCATGTAGAAACCGGCAACGCTGCTATGGCTAATACCAAGCCTGTCAAGAATTTTTTTCATATTGTACCAATACGGAATTGAATCTCCGCTTTCAATTTTAGAAAGGGCAGTGACGCTCATGATACCGTCTGCCAAATCTTCCTGAGTCAAACCACGCTGCTTACGCCAATACACAATCATTTCCCCCAAATGTTGATAAGCCATAATACTCCTCCTATCCAATAATTTGGTATATGTATTGTAAACTGTATAGATGTTTTTGTCAATACGTGCAGAAAATAATCGGGGGGGGGTGAGTTTTATTGTCAATATTCACAAAATTACAATTAGACAAATGCAAACACGCACAAGTAAACAATGGACATCAAAAAGTCATCTTGGAATATGATGTGTTTTTGCAATACTATTGTATAATGACATATACAGGATGGAGGTTCATTTCATGTTAAAATTGTTTGGGTCAATTTTCGTAATAGTCTTTTTACTAACTGCCTGTACAGGTCATTCTTTGCAAAACAACTCGCTAAATGACATTGTAACTATCGAATTTTACACTTGGGAAGCATCTTTAACCGAACAAAATGCTGCTGTTATTGCTGCCTTCGAAGAGAGGTATCCGCATATTAGGGTAAACATACATTATATAGCGGATGATAATAATATTAACTACACTACAATAATGAACCTTCTGCTGCTAGCAAATGTTCAGGTAGATGTAATGATGGAATCTTCTGTTGGCAGGATGACGAATAACGTAAACCAAGGCTTTCTAATACCTTTGAACGAATTTATGCTGGCGGAAGGTATTGTTTTTGATGAAATTTATAGCGTCAGTTCGTACATAAATGGGAATTACTATGGCTTTCCCATAGACATAACCCCCTGGTTTGTCATGCTAAACATGGACATGTTAAAGGAAGCGGGGCTTCCTGTTCCACCCTTGTGTTGGACTTGGTATGATTATTTAAAGTATGCCAAAATACTTACACGTGACTGTGACTCGGGTAAAGTTTTTGGCTCTTATTTTCATACGTGGAACAATTACTACAAAATGGCTATGTATTCTGTACAAATGGGCAATGCCCTGTTTAACCCGGATGGCTCGTTAACATTTGAAAACCCTGCTTTTAGGGGTTGGCTGCAGTTCCGTTATAATCTTGAAAATGTTTATCGGGTTTCTGTACCGCTTATTGATATAAGAACAAAAAATATGTCCTATCGCAGCGAATTTTGGGGAGGGCGCGCAGCAATGCTTCCCACAGGTGCATGGATGCTTGCGGAAATAAAGGACATAGAAAGCTGGCCCCGGAGTTTTCAGGTAGCTTTCGCACCTCTTCCCCGGTGGCCCCATGGTGGTGTTGAGGGGCGTACCTTTTCAGAAACAAAAATGCTAAGCATACCTGTTACCGCACAACACCCGGAAGAAGCGTATAAATTTATCCGTTTCTATACAACAGAAGGTGCATTTATACGCGCCGGCGGGCTTGTAGCGTTACAAAATGCAGATGTTGTATCTAACATTAACAGTATTATCCAATCCCCGTATACCAAGGAACTTTATCACCTAGAGTCCTTGCACGCAGTGTTTAGCAACCCCAATTTGCATTATAATCCACCGGCAACAAATCCCGTGTACGATGCAGAAATAACCACAATGCTTATAGAAGTAAGCGAGAAATTTTTAGTAGGTGCCATTTCCTTAGACGAAGCTGTTAATACACTAATGATACGGGGAAATGAAATTATGGCAAGAACACAAGGAGAGTAAACTTTATGGACAACACAGTGGGGCATTATGCTGCAAAGGTTTAGTACCGAACTTCGTAAAAAAAGTATCTTTCAAAAATTACTGTTGGCTTTTGCTGTTGTAGTTATAATTCCATTAACATTTTCGTTTTATGTTGCCCAAAGGACGGCAAGCGACTTAATAGTATATCAAAATATGGTTGAAACTATAAATTCGTTAGCGTTGGTAGCCAACAGTATTGATGCGTTACAGCAAAGAGCTTATTCTCTTGCTTTCTATGTAAGTAACGATGAGAGTATACGCTCTATGCTTAGGGAAGATTACGATGATTTTTTTAATGTATACAACCTGCCGGAGCAAGAGCTCCGGCTAAGGTTGTTTAATCGCACAAACCGTTTTAGCAGGATTTTAAATAATCTTTCTTTTAATATGATGGATGTCCGGTCTTACCTTACTGTAGCCGCAACAAATAATCAACGCTACATAAACTGGCCGTACACAGGTTATTTTTCTCAAAGTTTTATGCAATATGGCGGCACCGGTATGCTTGGAATATGGACAAGTTTTGAAAAGAACTATGTTACAAGTGAAAGAGTGCGCTTTCCTTATGTGTGGACAGTGGGTAAAAATATATTTGACCCTATAGACAGGGCATGGCTTGGCACGTTTGTCATTAGCATTCCGGAACGCTCTATTGCAAGCCTGCTGTCATCGGACGGCTCACATAACAGAATAGTTTTGGACGAGAGCAACATGATCATAGCCTCTACCAAAGAAGAATGGCTTGATCAGTGTTTTAGTGTAATTTATGCAGGTTCATTTATAAGGGGTAGCAGCGGTTTTTTTCAAGCAGTAGATGAAAACGGCGCAGTAATTTTAATAAGCCATGTTGCTACGCGCAATTTGGAAATTATTGATATTAAATACTACAATTATATTGTCAGCCAAATTAATGTGGTTAGAATAAACTTGTTCTTGCTAAATATTTTGTCTGTTGTAGTCTTTGTTGCCGTAGCGGCTTTTATAGCCCGCAGTATACATTTGGATATAATAAAACGTAACCTGGAAAGCGAAAAAGAAAAAAGAGATGCGGAACTAAAAGTTCTTCAGGCGCAGATAACACCTCATTTTTTATTTAACACATTAAACAGTATTAGATGGGCAGCCATTAACAACCATACAAAAAAAGCCGCTGATATGACCTTGGCACTGTCAAGCCTGCTTCGTATGACAATTATTAATGTTGATGAGTTTATAGCAATAGAAACAGAAGTAACTAACCTGCAAAATTATGTTGCTATTTTTCGTATGCGTCAGGCTATAGACTTTACTTTTGAAGTGGACATGCCAGAGGAGCTTATGTCATACAAGATACCAAAATTATTATTTCAGCCTATTGTCGAAAACTCGCTGATACACGGCTTTGAAGGGATGACGCAGGGCTGCAAAATAAGCATTGTTGGCAAGAAAATGGAAGATGGAGTGTATATATCAATAGCTGATAACGGTGTTGGGATGACAGATGAACAGAAAGATGAAAAATCTAGGGTACCAAAATTTTCCGGCATAGGAATAGGCAATGTAAACCAACGTATAAAACTTAATTTTGGTGAAGAATATGGGCTTAAAATAGAAAGTGTCCAAGGAAAAGGTACAGTGGTGCGGTTGCATTTACCTAAGTAAGTGTTTCAAATTACTTGGAATTATCAGGAGGTGCCAAACTTATGATTAAAGTCTTATTAGCCGAAGATGACATAGAAATGCTGGAGGGGTTAACCAATGCAATTGATTGGCAGGCACATGGCTTTACTATAGTTGGGGCTGTGCGGGATGGTGCGGCTGCTCTTGATACAATTAAAAAAACTGTCCCCGACCTTATCATAACCGACATTACTATGCCCAGAATTAATGGCCTGGAGCTTATTCGCAGGGCAAAAGAACTGCAGCCTAAAGCCAAAAGTATAATAATCAGCTGTCACGAAGAATTTGAATTTGCCCGGGAAGCAATACGTTTGCAGGCCGATGAATATTTATTAAAGCACACTTTAACCGAAGATATGCTTCTAAAAGCAATTATTAAACTAAAAACAAAAATAGCAGCAGAAGCAGAGCAGCTGCATAATTACTATGGCCTGGACTCGGCCCCGGAGCATTCTTTTCACTTGACAGAGTGGGCGAACCTGTATGATACATATTCCCCAATCTTAAAAAAAGCAGTGCGTGACGGAGATGCTCTTACGTTAAGTAAAAAATCAAACGAGCTAATCAAGCATATCAATGAAAAAAAATATCATCCAAGTTCGCAAAAGGCAGTGCTTAGCAAAATTCTGATAGAGCTTGCTCTTATTATGCCGGATACCCGCGGCATTAGCGTAGAAGCACTGCAGCTAAAAGGTGATAATTACTCGTTTCAGCAAGGGATACAGGTGATAATAGAAAAACTTGCAAATTACCGGTACAACACAAAAAATAAAGACGTGCTAAAGGCTATTGCGTATATAGAAGAACATCTACATTGCAACTTTAGCTGCAAAAGTGTTGCCAGACATATTAATATGAACAGCAGTTATTTCAGCAGGTTATTTAAGAAAGAAACGGGATTCAGCTTTTCTAATTTTGTGCTGCAAAAGCGGATTGATAAGGCAACGGAGCTGCTGTATAACACACGCTACAATGTTGATGAAATTGTTAGAATGGTAGGTATCGAAAGTGTAAGTTACTTTTACAGAATATATAAACGTATGACCGGAAACACTCCCGGGGATGTGCGAAACAGTAAGTAATCAAAGTGTAATAATCCGACAATAAAAGGTCATTACAAGGCTTATACTTTTGGCAAAGCAAATGCTAAACTCGCTCGGTAAATAACAAATTAGGAGGCGTTCTTTATGAAGCACTTAAAAACTATTTTCCTATTGTTGTTGGCGGCCGTTGCGTTTACATTTGCAGCTTGCCGTAACAATGGCAACGACTTAGGGTCAGCTCAACAAACACAAAATGAACAAGCACCTGCTCTTCCGGCACCGGGGCAAACAGACCCTGTGGCACCCGAAGGTGCAGAGCCTGTAGAACTTACAATTGCACTGTGGCATCTTACAACACAGCCGGAGTTCCAAAACTCATTGGATGCTTGGGTAGCAATGAACCCGCACGTAAGTTTTAACATCATTGACACAACAACAGCTGCGTTCCCGGAGCAAATTACAACACAAATTGCAGGCGGTACGCCAATAGACCTTATGTTTGTGGTTAATCGCCCATTCCAAGCGACACTGGCAGAAGCCGGTCAGTTAATGGATTTAACAGACCATATAAACAGCTGGGGCAGGGCAGCAGAATACGGTACAGCTCTTGAGATGAACCGGGTTGGTGACCGTTACTTTTCTGCACCTTGGAGACAGGACTTTTGGCCTCTGTTCTACAATAAAGATATTTTTGCAGAAGCAGGCGAGCCGCTTCCTTACAACTTAACTTGGCAAGAGTATCACGATCTTGCCGTTCGCTTAACCAGCGGTTCCGGTTTAGATAAAGTATATGGCACCCATCTTCATACATGGAACTCTATAATCCAAGCCATGAGTGCTGCTCAATTGGGAGAGCATATGTTCCAAACAGATTATTCCTGGTTAACCCATATGTACGAAATACGCACGTCGTTGCAAAACTTAGGTGCAATGATGGACATTGGTACAATCAGAGCTGCAAACGTAGGTTACCGGCCCCGCTTTGAAGACGGCCATGCCGCTATGATTGTAATGGGGTCCTGGTATATTGGAGAACTTGCAGAGCGTGCTACATTTAATTGGGGTATAGCCCCTGTACCGCAAATGCCAAATTCCCCTACACCCGGTCAGGTGAGAACTATGGGTAACGTTACCCCTATTGCAATTCCGGTAACTGCACGCCATCCGGAAGAGGCACTGCGCTTTGTGGAATGGATTTCCGGCGAAGAGGGAGCATTAATTCTAGCAGATTTAGGTATACCGTCTGCATTTATGAACGACAATGTTATGGACAGATTCTTTGCAATGCCAGGTATGCCTTTGGATGACCTTTCAAGAAGAGCATTTTCCCCCGACATAGTAGTTGCAGAGTGGCCTCTTAGCCCGCTAACCGGTGCAGTTGACCAAATTTTGTCTGAAGAAAATGAGTTGATTATGGTTGGTGCAAACAGCATAGAAGATGGCATTCGTAATATGAATGAACGAGTATCCAGAGTGCTTGCAGAACATGGCTACGGTGATAACTAATACGAATTCTAAATTAAACAGAGTGAAACCGTGGGGATTGCCCCACGGTTTTACTTTCACAAGGAGTGTTTATAATGGGTGCGGCGAAACCGGTAAAAAAATCAAAACCGTTAATCCGTAAGTCCACGTTAATTGCGTGGTCATTTATTTTGCCCAATTTCATTGGCTTTGCAACATTTACCCTAGTGCCTGTTGTTTGGTCTTTTGTCCTTGCTTTTATGGAGTGGAATGCTTTCACAACGCCTCAATTTGTAGGGATGGATAACTTCTCTAGGCTGCTTAGGGATGACAGCGTGCATATTGCCTTGCGTAATACTGTTAACTATACAGTTGGTACTGTGCCCCTTACTCTTGTAGCATCTTTGGGCCTTGCATTGCTTTTAAACAATGCAGTAAGAGGAATGGGCTTTTTTAGGACTGCTATTTTTTTCCCTTTTATAACATCGCTTGTGGCGGTGGCTTTTGTTTGGATGATGCTTTTTCATCCTACGCTGGGGCCTATTAACTCGTTTCTGCGTGAAATTGGTATAGAAAACCCGCCGCGTTGGCTGGCCTCTGTGGATTGGGCAATGCCTGCCCTTATAATAACCAGCGTATGGCGTTTTATGGGTTATTATATGGTTATTTACTTAGCCGGTTTGCAGTCTATACCAAATTCTTTGTACGAAGCGGCAGAAATAGATGGGGCAAGTGCTTGGCGGCGTTTCGTCAGTGTTACGTTGCCAATGCTTAGGCCTACTACATTTTTTATAGTTATAATGCTGACTATAAACAGCTTTAGGGTATTTGACCTTGTTCAAATTATGACCAATGGCGGCCCTGGCCGGGCCACAACGGTATTAGTTCATCAACTGTATATAGCGGCTTTTGTGCGTTTAGAATTTGGCTACGCATCTGCAATTGCTTTAGTGCTGTTTTTCATAATAATAACTATTACCATAGTACAATTTTTGCTTGGTAAAAAACATGCCCTTGATGGATAGAATGGAGATTAATATGACTCAAAAATATTCCACCCTATCTAAGCCCGGGGGTTATAACGTAAAAAAGAAAATTGTAAAACTGATTATATATGCAGGGCTTATAGCCCTTAGCATCTCTATGCTAATGCCATTTGCATGGATGATAAGCTCATCATTAAAAACGGACTTGGAGGTATTTATTTTTCCCATTCAGTGGATACCACGAAACCCCCAGTGGAATAACTACGTAAGAATATGGGACATTATACCCCTGGCAACATTTTTTCGAAACACAATTACTTTAACAGTGGTAATTACCTTTATGCAGGTGTTAACATCCAGTTTTGCGGCGTATGGGTTTTCCAGGCTAAAGTGGCGGGGCAGGGATATACTGTTTATGGCATATATAGGTACAATTGCAGTGCCATGGCAAGCCTTTATGATCCCGCAGTTTATAATGATGAGCAACTTTGGCTTGGTTGATTCGCTGTGGTCTATGATTTTCTTGCAGTCTTTCACTGCTTTTGGGGTGTTTCTAATGCGCCAGTACTACATGAGTATTCCGGAAGAACTAAGCGAAGCAGCGCGAATTGATGGGTTAAGCGAATATGGAATTTATGCCCGCATTGTGCTTCCTTTAACAAGACCTGCAATTGCTACGCTTACTATTTTAACCGCAACATTTGTATGGAATGACTTTATGGGGCCACTAATTTACTTAAGTTCCCAACGGAACCAGACCATACAAATTGGGTTAAGAATGTTTGTTGGGCTGCACAGTTCTATGTACTCGCTGATTATGGCAGGGTCTGTACTGTCTATGATTCCGTTGGCTCTGTTATTTTTTGCAGCACAGAAGTATTTTATCGAAGGTATTGCTTCAACCGGATTAAAAGGTTAAAGGAATAGTTCACCCCCTGATATCACACTGGCCAATGTGATATCAGGGGGTGTTTTTCAATTACAAGTTAAGGCGATACTCGTGTACCGTAAACTTCTATTTCCCAGATAGAGTATCCGAAAGAACCACCTGAATTACCGTTTAAGTCGCCCCAGAACATTAGATAACGTCCTGTGCCGCCGCCGTTGATGGTTACTTCTCCTCTTGGTGCAAATGTAACAGCACCGTCAGTTCCTGCTCTCCAAGGTATTATCGTTGTTGTACCACGGGATAAGGAGGCGAATGATGTTAAGTCTGCCGTATTTCTTGGTCCAATATTTGCTGCCCATGCCACATTCCAACGGGGGTCTGCCCTCCAACTTAGCCAATTATCTACCTGCTCTTGCGAGATTGCGCCCACAACATTGGCATTAGCACCTGTTGCCCTTGGATCGTTCCAAAGGTCAGGGTCGTCAGTCAAAAGTATTTGGAAAGTAGGACTGGAAGCATTCTGGCTTTGCCAGGTAATAACAACATCTGAAACATCGTACACTGCACCCAAGTCAACAATTATCCAACCGGGATGATTGCTGCGTGTTGATACATCGTTATTTGCAGATTCCCAGCGGTTGTCGCCATTATACAATCCGTTAAATGCATTTACGGCATTTCTGAGAGGGTTGTATGTTGCCCCGGCAACACTTGATGCTCTTGCTCTATCGAAGTCCGGCGAAGGTGTACCTGCTGTATGTCTTTCAAAATATCCAAGAAGGTTAAACCTTACATCAAAATGCAGCTGTAAATCTGTAACTGCCGCATCCGGCATTATAAATGTGTAGATAAAGCCTCCTGCAGGATATAGCGGATTACCGGCACCCGGGCTTGCGCCGGGTCTAAGGTTAAAAGTCTGTGTAGTAGGCTCTACAGGGGCAAGCGTAACTGCAATTGCCGCAGGTGTGGTAACCCAATTTGATGCCGCAAGCATATTAAGTTCCGGTCGCCCGGATGCAATAGTCACCTGAGAAGATGTCAGATTAAGCTCATATATTGCTGCGCGGGTGTTATCTGCAGGTGTCCCGGCAGCATGGAGTACGACGGTAACTGTTTCGCCTTCGGCAAATTCATTACGTGCAATCCCCAATGAATCTTGGAAGACAGCGGTCAGTGTAAGTCCGTTAACAGTTGCTGCAGCAGGAGCGGTAATACTCTGTCTTGGTGCAATAGTCATAAGCGATATTGTAACGGTAATTTCGGTGTTGCTAACCCTTGTGAATGTTATGGCAGTAGAGCCAACAGCAGAAATTAACCCGGCAGCATTGCCGCCTGACCAAATTTCCTCGTTAAACCCGCCGGTAGCAGGGTTTACATTTGCCGTAAATGTTATTTGCGGCACATCACCTTCCGCAAAGGTATTACCGGCACCTGTTGCACCTATCAGTTGAATATTACTTAGCGTAATGTTGGGGTCAGGGGTAGTAATACCGGTAATTGCACCGGCGGCATCACCGGCAAGCGGCTGTGCTATACCCTCTATTACAAATGGGTCCGCCATTGCTGCATAAATTTCAATTTCCCAGATAGATGGCGCAAAATCAAATGAACGGCGTATATCTATTACTACAAACCTGGCTGTTATATTTTCGCTGCTTAAATCGACTGTATGACGCGGGCGCCTGCCGCCTAAATCAACCTGCCTGTAATCTACAGTAATCCCCGGTAATGACGGATTAAACATAGGTGGGTTTGCATTTATGGCTACATTAGTATTAATTGTTGGGTTTGGATACCTTACTGTAGGGGATACGGTGCTTAACGGCACTAATTGAGTCCATCTTGAGTCAAGAACTCTTGGGCCTTCTCTGCCAAACAGCCCTTCTACCCACGGTGACGGAGCAGTCCAAACGCTTGGGTCGTTAGAAAATGCAATTTGACCTTCTACTAAACGTCCGGCTTGACTTTGCCATGTTATAATAATTTCATCGATAGGAATTTCAGATTCCAAATCAACCATAATCCATTGGTTCCTGTTGCCCCATTGAGCCATTGCCGGATTACCCGTATTTAGATCTGCCGCAGCCCAGCGTGCATCTGCACCGGCAGCTTCGCCTCCTGTACCGGGTACAACAAAACCATCTGCCCTGCCGCCTCTGCCGTCAACTGCACCTCTTGCAGGCTGTCCGCCTGTTTGACTGGATGCTCTGACAGGCCTAAACCTTGCAACGTTGTTGCTGCGGGACAGTCCGATTCTTATTTCAGATGCTGCTGTTCCACTGCCGTCTATTCCAAAAGCAGCCGCTCTAACCCGTACAATTTGCTCTAATTCACCTACCAAAAACGGCACTGTGTATAGTTGGCTGTTTCTTGTTGGTTCTGTGCCGTCTAATGTAAAGCGAATTTCTACCGATGGGTCACTAAAGCGCAGTTCTACAAGAGGCTGCTGGCTATACCTGCCCATTGCAGGCGCAGGGACACCGTCGATATAGAAATCTACTGTACCAACCGGCGGGTTATTAAAATGTATAACCCAACCGGATCTAACCGTTGCCCACGTACCGCCGCCTACGCCGTTAATTACGTTAGCAATAGCCGGGAACCGTTGGCAATATGTCGGATGCCCCTCTAAACCCGCCCTGGCTAAAGCAAAGTCACCGTCAAAATCTTCTATAAACCTTGGGTGGGAGCGAATCGGACATGGTGTATTTGGATAGTCCGGGTTATAGGTGATCATCGGATTGGCAAAGTTTAATATACATGCATGCCAAATGTGAACACCCGGTGCATGAGGCACCTCAATTGCGTTTTCTAACTGCACAAAAACAGGATGAGGATTACGCTGTGTCCAACCCGTACCGCCTGTGTTTGACGGAACTGCATATATACCAATACCAAAAGCCGTATGATGGGTTACACCGTCATAAACTTTATACGAAGCAAAGCCGCGCGTACTGTTGCCCGGACGCCATCCTCTGGTACCGGGGCCCGGACTCCATTCGTCTTGGGTACGCGGGTCATAAGGCAATTCACTTTGGTAGAAGTACAAGCGTCCGTAGTTGCCAAACCAAATAAGTTGATACTCGTGAAAATGCTCGTTCATTAATGCGTACATAATAAAGTGGTCTGCATAGATAATTGTCCCGTTTATGGTTTCATTCATAAACCAACCTACTTGGGTTTGTTTACCATAAACTTCGTAATCCCAAGGTCTAACACCGTGGTCTGCACGCCATGTCCAAAAATGGTCGCCAATTGCATGGTCGCGGCGTATTTCTATGGCTGTACCAATTCTGGCTTCAATTGGGCCGCCAATTCTAAATACCACGTCAGAAATTACAATTGGGTTATTTGGGTTTGCAGGAACAAGTGTATTGCTTGTGCCATGGTACGAGTTGTATGCTCGGCTTGTAATACCAACTTGAAGCATTATTGGTGAATTGTAACCTTCGCCAGCATCAAAAATTATACCTGCAATGCGTACACCGTCAACATCGCCAACTACCATATGGTTAAAGTCACCTTGGTTTACCAAAGAAGGAAGGCCAAGGCCAAGAATTATTGTATCTGCTCTGTTTACATAGATTGTGCTTGTAAGGTTGTAGATGCCGGGTGTAATAATTACATGGTAACCTGCGGCAATGGCATTGTTAAATGTTGCTGTGGTACTGGTTTCAGGCCTTGCAACATAGAAGCTGCCAATTACCGGCAGGCTGGAACCTTCACCCATATCACGGGTAGTAGGGCACCAGGATACACCATAGGTATTTGTGCGAAGGGTTGGTACAAATACCGCATAATGCCCATCATTGTTAATATAAACAAACGGTTTTTCTACAGTACGCTGTGCATAAGGAAGATTGGTCCAACTGCCATTGTTGTGGCCGTGTGCCGGGCTGTTGCCGCGTGTACCAAGGTGAACCATATTCCACTGACCGCCTGTAGCTGCACCGTACTCTGTGTTGCGTGTAAACCATTGCTGCTGCCCTGTGTAAGAAAGGTTGCCCCTTATAATACTGTCTGCAAGGAAGCCCCCGCTTGCCCAGTTTCCGCCTTCTGCAGTTGGGTAAACCGTGGCAAGTGTAAGATTGCCGTCTATATACAAGCGTCTAAGCGGTGCAGCCTGGGAAACTCCCCACATAGTGTTTGATAGAAGATGCACGTTTTCCATTGTACGCCAGAAGTTACAAGTAGAATTACCGATGTAGTTTCTATCCGGAAAAGATGAATTTCTAGCAGGATAGTGAACTGTTCCGCGCCATTGTGCGGTTACAGACAACCTGCCTATGCGTGTATCTGTAGGTACTCTGCCCAAACCAACAATGTGGGTGTAGAAGCCTACATCAAAGCCAACGTTAGAAAAATCACCGGGCTTGAAAAAGAAGGCGTATCTCTCGTCACCAAATTGAGCTGTTTCTGTTCCCCGGCCGCGAATGTAGTCACCTGTGACAGGATCTCTGTAAATCTCACCTGCACTTGGGGCACCCGTATGCGGGCATGGACGGAGTTCTCTGGCACCGGCTGCGTTGTAGAAGAAACTCCAACCTGTACCGGGTTCTCTAAAAATGCCTTGTGCAAGAGTGTTTATCTCCAAGTAATCATCGTCTTCCGACCAGATAAGAACATTTGGCCCCCAGAAATCTGTCTCCCTGGATGCCCATTCCTCGGACATTTTTGAGTAAAACTCCCCTGCGACTGCTTTAACCCTATAGTAGAATGCTTGGGAAAGGGGTGTGTCCGAGCCTTGCGTTGTATCTGTCCAAGTATTTGTACCGGCAGGCACTACGCCAACCCTAACATACTGGCCAAACACGCTTGTGGCACGGTAGATTGCATGCCCGCTGTTAGTTACCGGGTCCCAAGTAATAGTTGTGGTACTTGCTGTATAGTTACCGTCTATGCGTATATTTTCCGGCGGCAGCAAGTCTACAATTGTTACCGTGGCCAATGCATATACGGTCAGGTCATTTGCCAATGCAGCTCTTACTGTAATTGTAGTTGCAGTTTCATTTTCTGAAATATATAGGCGGCCTTGTGCATTGATGGTGGTGCCTTCACAAATCGCACCTTCAATTGTCCAAACAATATCGGTATACGGAAGATTAATGCCCGGGTCTTCTTGATTTTGTACGACAAAATCATAACTGTCACCAACCGTAATTATAACTGTTGCCGGTACAATAACCAAGATTATTTCAGGCTCTGTTGGTGTTTCATCACCGCCGCCGTTAGGTGGAATTGGCGGTATAGGAGGAGTTGGCGGTATGGGAGGAACAGGCGGTGCAGGAGGAGCCGGTGTATAAGGCACACTGGGAGGAGTGTCGTGAATAGGAATTAAAGGTATAGATGGCCTGCGGGCAGGTTGTCGGCCGGGTGCCGTAGGCTCGTCTTCCTCGTCATCTTCATCATCTTCGTAGATAATTTCGTGTACTTCATCTTCATCATCTTCGTGGGTATGAATGGTAACGTTATTACCGACGACGGTGGTTTCGCCAACTTCGCCATTTACATAAACAGTTACATTGTTGCCAAAAATATCAAGGGTATCAACCGAGCCATTGATGTGTACAGTGGTATTGTTGCCATATACAGTCAATTCGTTTACATGGCCATTAAGCTTTACCGTGCCTTGTTCTATGGATAAGGATGAAATATTTGCACTTGCATCTGCATTAATTGTAACCAAGTCGTGCTCTGTTGACAGAAGTACACGCAGGTTGGGAATTACGGTATTGCCCTGCAAGTTTAGCACACTGTTGGCACTTCTAACTTGTACTTCGTCGTGAACTTGTACGTTGTATAAATATACATAGCCTCTGCCCACCCCTTGTGTTAGAATTAAATTACCAATGGTAGAGTCCGTTATAGTAACACCCGGGGTATTGACTATTACAAACCGGACGGTAACTATTCCGGTGGTTGGCCGGGATACAATTGTGTAAATCGCATTCGAGAACATTACCATCATATCCTGACGGCGAATATGGTCTTGCGGGCGAAACTCGAACGAACCGTCACCCACATTAAAACCTTGCACTATACGCTGCTGCAGAACAGCGTGTATTGCCGGTCTTGCTTGGTGTGAAATTGCAGCATCGTCAATGAAGTGGGTTGAGCCCAAATGTTCCGGCTGAATGTTAAGCCCCAACGCCCGTGCAAAAGCCATGGCGGTCTCTTCCCGGGTAATGTATTGCTCGGCTCTAAAATTGCCAAGTGGATCAAATACACCTGCATGAACCGCACGAAGAACGGATGATGTAAACCACCTATCTTCTTGCAAGTCCGTAAAAGTATTTGGTGCCATTTCTGTGTAACCCATTATTCTGTCCATCATTGCGGCCATTTGGGCACGTGTAAAGTGCAATAATGGACCGAAACGATCATCGCCAACCCCATGTACAATACCATAACTTGCCCATTTTTGTATGGCTTCCCGGGCGGCTGGATAAGTGCCATCAATATCTGTAAAAGTTACGGCACCTAAAGTAGGTACACTTGTTGAGAATATCATCACAAATGCTAAAAATGCTGATATTGCTCTTTTAATTCTCAACTTCATTTGATAACTGCCTCCTTTTAGGGGTTTTCCCTATACTTTTCCTAAGATTATGTCCTAACATCTTTCCAAGCTCAACGCCCTTTAATGACTTTGTTTTGTCGTATTGTTACGATTCTTACCCCCTGATATCAGGGGGTAGTGAGTTTGGAAAATACTGTATAAAAATATTATTTGACAATGTTTTTCTTTGGTGCTACTATTCCCGCAATAATCATGTAAGATAATTAAATAAGGGGGAGAAGTAAAATGCAAGGAAAAATGCAACTAAAAAGACTTGCTGCTTTATTTGTATGCCTAATGATACTGGCAGCTGCTGTTGCGTCTATTGGCGGGCCGGTGGAAGTTGGGGCAGATGTACCAATGGCAAGAACTTTCCGCTTTGACATTTTTAATAATGGCGAAGACGGCAGCCCTTCAAGGCCAAACGCAGGTCTTGCGGAGCAAGGTTTGATCCGTATGTGGACACAGCTTGACGGCGCAAACGCGCCTGTGTACCTTGCAGCGGCAGATACCATTGAAGCTCTTGACCAAAACGGCAACTGTGCCGAAGAATTTGTGCGCATAGGCCGTCTATGGCAAGACGGTACAGGCTGGCTGGATTACTTCAACATGCTGGATGTTAATAAAGATGGCGGCTCTTGGCGGTACATTAACTTGACCATTACAGTGTACGGTCAGGCCGTTCACGTGCTGCTTGTAAATGCCTTGTTTGAAGAACCTGTATTGCCGGTATTCAGCTTCGACATCTTTAATAACGGTGAAGACGGCAGCCCTTCAAGGCCAAATGCAGGTCTTGCAGAGCAAGGCTTGATCCGCATGTGGACACAGCTTGACGGTGTAAATGCCCCTGTGTACCTTGCAGCGGCAGATACTATTGAAGCCTTTGACCAAGACGGCAACTGTGCCGAAGCATTTGTACGCGTAGGCCGTGTATGGCAAAGCGGCACAGGCTGGTTGGATTATTTCAACATGATAGATGTTGACAAAGACGGCGGTTCTTGGCGGTATATCAATTTGACCATTACAGTGTACGGTCAAGTCATCCATGTTCTGCTTGTGAATGCTAACTATACCCCGCAGCCACCGCCAACATTATACCTTACCGTAAATGCAGTAACGATAAGCGATACAAACCTCTATGTAAGCGTACATGTAGGTGGTACGGCAACAGGCCCAATTACACTAACATACACAGCCCCGGCTGGTATTTGTGTAACCCTGGTTAACGATGAAATAACAGTAAATGCCACACGTCCTGCCGCAGGCGAGCCGGATATTAACACAAAATTTACAATAACTGTTCTACGTGGCGGTACAGAGGCAACAATAACCGTAAATGTTGACTTAACAGCAGAAGAGGCAGTTCCGGTACTCTTTTCAATAACCGTAACAGGCGGTACAGCCTCGCCTTCAGGTACTGCAGCAGAAGGCGTGTTGGTAACCTTAACCCCGGATACACCACCGGCAGGCTACGAGTTCTACTACTGGACAGTTAATGATGTAAGAATAGAAGGTAATACCTTCGCCATGCCTGCAGCAGATGTGGAGGCAGCAGCTGTATGGAAGGCAATAGAAGTGCCACCGCCGCCGATACATCCTCAACCGCCAATAACAGTATTTCCGCCGATACCACTGCCGTCAATACAAATTGTTTTGCCGGAGGTGGCACCACAGCCACCTATTCCATGGAGACCGCGTCGGCCGCAGGTAGTAGCAGATACAGAGGTATTGTACGAAAAGTATGAGTCTGCCCCGTATGAAGCGACAGAAGTTTACGAATATGCAACAGACGAGCCAATCGTATTAATTCTAATATTTACAGAAGGGCGCATAGAATATTTGCTGAACGACCAAGTGCGCATAAGTGTTGGTGAGCCGTTTATTGATGTTGCAACAGACCGTATGATGATTCCACTACGTACATTTGCAGAAGCTTTAGGTGTGGAAGTAGATTGGGACAGTGCCACGCGTTCTGCATTGGTACACCTGCCATCAGGCACACTTACAGTACCTGCAGACGAAATGCTGCCAGACGGTATGGGTTCTGTCATAATAGTTGACGATAGGGTATTTATACCATTACGCTTTGTAATGTATGCATTTGATGCAGAAGTAGAGTGGGACAGTGCAAACAGGTCAGCAGTTATCGCAGTAAATGCCGGTAAGCCCATTAAGTAAGGAATACGAAAACGGTATATGTACACAAAAAAACCCTGCAGCAGCAGGGTTTTTACATAAAATGCAAAATTATTAGTCGCGATTATATTTTTTCTTAAACCGCTCTACACGTCCACCGGCTTCGATAAGAAGTTTTTGACTGCCCGTGTAATAAGGATGGCATTTGCCGCAAACTTCTACAGTAATTTTTTCCTGTGTAGAACCCGCTACAAACTCATTGCCGCAGTTGCATCGTACTTGTGCATCATAATATTTCGGATGGATAGCCGCTTTCATCATTTCACCATCCTTTCTGTTAAGAAGTAAAGTTGCAAAAATGTTACGCCCATAAGTATAACACATCTTATGGGCTATGGTAAAGATAAAAAATACTATCTTCTTAAATTTAGCCGCCAGTCTAAATCGCCGCGGTCAAGGGCCAGTAAAAGAGTCTCTGCTGTGGCCAGGTTGCTGGCAACAGGTATATTATGAACATCGCAAAGACGCAATAGTGAGCCGATGTCCGGTTCATAATGTTTTGGGCTTAAAGGATCGCGCAGGAAAATAACAAGGTCTATATCATTTAAAGCAACTTGCGCACTTAACTGCTGCTCGCCGCCCAGGTGGCCTGCAAGATACTTATTGACTTGTAGATTTGTAGAGTCTTCCAGCAATTGACCTGTTGTGCCCGTAGCAAAAATTTTATGCTTGCCTAAGATGTGCCTATAGGCTATACACAAATTTTCCATAAGTTTCTTTTTGTTGTCGTGTGCTATTAACGCAATGTTCATAATACATCCACCTTTGTATAAATTCAATGGGCTAATTTCCTAGAGCATATATAAACTCCTATAAGCATTTTAATACTATATGGCAATTATAGCAAACATTAATTTTCGTCGTTAAACATTGTTTTTTTGCGAGGTAGTCCGACATTCAGCACAATTCCAATTGCCATCATGTGTACCCATATCATAGAACCGCCAAATGACAAGAATGGAAAGGGCATTCCTGTATTGGGTAAAAAGTTTGTGGTAACGCTTACGTGTACAAATGATTCAAAAATAAGCATACCCGCCACACCTGCCGCGATAAGGCGGCCTTCCATGTCTGCGGCCCGCAGCGCAATTAAAATGCATCGTGCAATTATAAAAGCCATAGCCCCCAGTACAATTGCCCCGCCAACAAAGCCAAACTGGTTGGCCACAAGAGAAAAGATAAAATCGTTGTGGCCGTGTATTACATGAGAGTTATTCAAAAACCCTCTGCCGGTTAACCCGCCGGAACTTATAGCATACAACGATTGCTGTGTCTGCATAAAATGATCGCAGCCAAGTACGGGGTTGCGCCAGGTTTCGATACGCCGCCATTGGAATTCGCCCAAAATTTCTGTTAGAAATAGCGGCTCGGCCCGCTGTAAGTCAAGCCATGTCATTATTGCAACGGGTGCCATAAGCACAAGCCCAATTAAGATTGTGCGGTAATACAGCCCGGCAACAAACAAGATTGTTATCGAAAGAGATAAGACAACCAGCGAGGCGGATAACGAAGGCTGACGCATAACAAAAAATACCGGAACAACAATAAGAATAAGCACAAGCCCCAACCATAAAACATGATTGAATGTCTCTTTTTTTATGTCAAAAAATTTTGCCAAAAATAAAATCATAAACAGTTTAGCAAATTCCGAAGGTTGCATACTTATGTCCCCAAGACCCGGGATAGGGATTCGTATCCAACGTGCAACATTGGTGCCGTCATCTGCGCCAATTATCATTACTACAATTAAGAGTGCCATCATAAACCCATAAATGTACAAGTAGAATCGTGTAATAAAACGGTAGTCTATGAAAGAGAAGATAATCATAAGAACCGTACCGCTGATAATATATATGCGCTGGCGTGTCCATAACCCGCCAAACACCGCATTGACTGAGATGGGAGTGCCGTAACCGTTGCCAAAGGCGTAAATCATAAAAATACCAAAGACACCAATGGCAATAACCGCCACAGCAAGCAAATAATCGTAAGCTTTTAATATGTCTTTTAGACTAGACATCTACTTACTTGGGCTTTCTCATGTTTTTGATGGGGATGTTTGCGCACAGTACAGATACGGGTTCGTTAGTGTCGGACATTTCCTGTGATATTTGCATATCTAAATCCATATCGCCGATGTCTACATATTTTGCCAAAACCGCCAAAATATCATTTTTTATCATTTCCAATAAATCCGGAGAGCAATTTACCCTGTCATGCATCAGTACCATGCGCAATCTGTCTTTTGCAATGTCTTTCGATGAATTTTTTGGGGAGAACAGCTCTTTGAACCAATTCAAATTTATATTCATATCTACACCTCCACCTTATGAATCGAAAAAGAACTTTTTAAGTTTTGAAAATACGCCTTTGTTTGCATCTAAATCCATTAGCGGAACGGATTCACCCAACATGCGCTTAACAATGTCTCTAAACGCTTGGCCCGCGCGAGATTTCTCGTCGGCTACACAGGGCTCGCCCCTGTTGGTGGATACAACAATCGATTCATCATCGGGGACAACGCCAAGTACATCTATTGCCAAAAGTTCGGTCACATCTTCCATGGCCATCATGTCGCCCCGCTTTACCATTTCCGGTTTAATGCGGTTTAATATAAGCAGAGGATTACGCACTTCCGACGCTTCCAGCATACCTACAATCCTGTCTGCGTCACGGACAGCAGAAATTTCCGGGTTTGTAACAACAATTGCCTTATCTGCCCCTGCAATGGCGTTTTTAAAACCTTGCTCGATGCCTGCCGGGCAGTCTAGTAAAACGTAATCAAATTCTTCCCGCAGATGGTCGCAGAGCTTTTTCATTTGCTCTGGGTTTACGGCGTCTTTGTCTTTTGTCTGTGCTGCCGGAAGAAGGAACAATGTGGGGTAACGTTTGTCCTTAATTAAAGCTTGTTTTAGGCGGCAGTTGCCTTCGATAACGTCAATAATGTCGTACACAATGCGGTTTTCCAGCCCCATTACAACGTCTAAATTTCTAAGGCCTATGTCGGCGTCTACCAATACAACTTTCTTGCCTTGCAGGGCAAGTCCTGCCCCTAGGTTGGCGGAAGTAGTGGTTTTACCTACTCCACCTTTACCGGATGTAATTACATACACTTCGCTCATAAACTTAATATCTCCCTTGTATTATAATGGTCCTATAAAAACTTGCCCGTCTTTTACATAAGCAATTGATGCTTTTGGCGGTTCTTTTTTGCCTTTTTGCGGCGGCGGTACATATGTGATTAAATGGGCGATACGTAACTGTGTTGGCTGCAGAGCCAAGGCGGATACGAAACAATTACTGTCACCCAATACCCCGGCATGTGCCATACCTTTTAAAGAACCAAGCACAATAACATTTCCCTCGGCTATAACTTCGCTGCCCGGGTTCATATCTCCAAGAACAACAACGGACCCGCCAAATTTTATAGATTGCCCGGATCTAAGCCCACCGTGATAATAAACCGTATTGCTTTCGATGTGGCTCATGCCGGAAGGTACGACCGTAGTAAACTTGGGACTTTTTGCAATTATAGTGTCGGCAGGCTTGGCAGTGGCCTGCGGCGATATTGGTGGCGGTTCCTGATACTCTACAAGAGTCGCATTCATTGTTGTTTCTGTAGTTATAATGTTTAAAAGCTGCCTTTCCTCTTGCTTGGACAAATCGCGTCCTTTAAAAGCTACGTTTGCGGTTGCCCCTTCAAAAAACTGCTTTGCATCGGAAACTTTCTTGCGAAGCGTTTGTGAAATTAATTCAAAATCGACACCGTCGTCCAGCATGATATTTATACTGTCGCCTTGACTTTTGATAATGACTGTCTGTTTGTCAGGCATTAATAAATTCCTCCTTATGGGACTTTTTGATTAGGATATATCGCCGCTTTATCTTCTTAAGGTATTAAGTGGTTCGGGGTGTTCCGGTTGGTTGTGCAGGCCAAGTGCAATTGGAATTGTATCCCGCGAAATTTGCGCCGCTATTTGCCTGTATGCGTTTGTAATGCCGAATGGTATTGCCACAAAAATAGCGATTTCCGGGCTTTCGTAAGGGGCAAACGCGCCAAATGTAGAGTGGAAGAGCCTGGTTGTGCCATGTTCTGCCGTACCTGTTTTCCCTGCAACCCGTATATACGGGCGCAAGCGTTCAAAAGCACCAACTGCTGTTCCCCTTGCGCCGGGTTCTGTAACCAATCGCATCCCTTCAATTATTGCAGTCCATGTAGAATCCGAAAATTCTAAATCTGTTTGTGTATAAGTGGGCTGTGTCCGGTAGGTGACATTCCCGTTAAAGTCTTCCCGATGGCCAACAAGGTGTAAGTAATAATTTACGCCCCTATTCGCGATTGCTGCCATGCCACGTACCATTTGTGCCGCGGTGTAGTCATTAATCCCTTGGCCTATAGAAACCTGAGAAGTTTGGCCGGCAGTCCAAACTACCGAACTTGCAGGGGCAAACGGGCTTCTCTCTAAATACAAAAAGCGTTGTAACTCCGGGGAGGCCATTGTGTTACCTTCGTGGCCCCTTAGGCGCAGCTCTATGGGATGGTCCCCAATCTCGACCCCGGTATGGCCGTTCAGCCCAAAAAACTCCATGTATCTGTTCAAAATTTCGATGCCCTGTAGGGTTTGCTGGGTTGAAGCCCCGCGCCCACCCAGGCGAAATGCAGCCTCTGCAAAAAAGTAATTGCAGCTTACGGCAATTGCCTGCATTACGTTTATACTGCCAAAACCCTGGCGGTTCCATGTGCGAACAGTTGGGTTTCCTGCTGCGGTAAAGACACCGCGGGTATGGATGCGGCTTGTGGGGCCAATAACCCCTTCTTCCAGCGCGGCGGCAGCTGTAAACATTTTAAATGAAGAGCCGGGTGCGCGGGATTCCCTGAAAGGGCGGTTAATCATTGGGTGTGTTGGGTCAAGTGTGTTTATATGGAAAAAATATTCGTTGTCAAAGTTATTTACAAGGCGGTTGTTATCAAAAGTCGGATATGTTACCGCTGCCAGTACAGCACCTGTGTGTATGCATGTAATTATTAATGAACCTGTCGCCGGGTCAACATTAAGCAGTTGGGGCGTAAGCTCTCTTGCGCGGATTTTTTCTATAAGAATGTCCTGGGCTGTGCCGGGCTGTGATACAAGCCTTGCGGCAACCGTGCCGCACGGGTCTGTTATTTGACCTGTGCCAAGGAGTGTCAGCAGCATTTTTGCGGGGCTTATCCGCCGCCGCTCTATTCCTTCGGCTATCATACTTTGTATCCTTTGGCGGTTGGCAAGGGTATGGGCCGTTGCGTCGGGGAAGCGGGCCAAAATGTATTCCCGCATAGGATAGGCATAGCAACCCGGTTCGGCATCTAATACCGCGCGTATATCCAAATTATGTGCCTGTACAAATGAAATAAATACATCTTGAATTGTTATGGTTTCCGGATCGTTTCTGGGGCGTTGGGTCAGCCGTCCGATAATTGCTTCACTAAGGGCGTTTTCCAGCACGTGAAATGCCGCCATTTGCAATTCCAGGTCAATAGTTAAAAAAATCCTGTCGCCGGGCTGCGGTTCTACATAACGCTCCGGTGCGCTAATCCTGCGGCCCGCGGCGTTTATTTCAAAACGCTCCCGCCCCGGTGTACCCCTAAGGGAATGCTCCATGGAAAGTTCCAGCCCTGCCCGGCCAAACAAGTCCTGTGCAGTATAACCGAGGTGTTCGTTTTGTTCAAGCTGCTGTGCGGTAATTGGGCGTAAATATCCAATCATATGGGATACATACCGCCCGGCAGGGTAAACACGCTTTGTTTGTATATCTATAAACAAGCCAGAAAAAAAGTGGTTTTGCTCTTCTATGGCGGCAATTGTAATTGGTGAAACATTGTAAGCAAATACAATGGGCGTAGGTTCGTAAGCTGCTGCCCAGCCAAGGAAACGCCGCTCGAAAATTTTGGCGCGGAAGTTAAGAATACGGCGGGCGTCTGCATTAGAAAGTTCCGGGTCGATATCAAATTGGCGGCGTAGAATGTGCCAGGACTCTTCCGCGGTTGCGTATTGCCAATCCTGTATTGCCATTTCGCGTTTCCAGTGCTGTTCCCGCCTGCGAATTTGCTCTTCTGTAGAACCGTCTATGGTAAACTCGAAAGGCTCTTCCCGGGATATTGGAAAACTGTCTGCATAGTCTTCCTCGTTTCGTTCGAATAAAAGTGCCAGTTCCAAAAGTGCTTCGTTGGATATCCGTACACTTGGGTCCATTTTTACTACAAAGCTCAGCTCGTTTACCGCAAGGGGACGGCCGTGTCTGTCATAAATTGTACCGCGTAAAGCGGGTAAAGGACGGGACACCTCCCCGGTACGGGCCGGTGCTTCGCGACGAAAAATATCCGCTTCTATAATTTGCAGCCTAAAAAGTTCGACAAATAAAATATAAAACAGCACCGCTGTAATAACAAAAAGCCACAGTAAACGGTGTGTAATAAAATGATAAATTGCTTTACCGACGTCGCGCGCCACATCTTTCATGCTGAATCTCATTACTTTTCGTCTCCATCCGATTTCTTAAATATGCCGGAAAACTTTTCTTCATGTCGTTCCAATCTTGCGTTTATATAGTGCAAAAGGCTGTATAGCGGAATAGAAAGTGATGCCGTATAAATGGTTTTTGGTAATATGATTGTGCGGGCATACAATAAAAATTCCATTTGCCCGGTAAACATTATTGTCGTGATGTACAGCACGAACTGGTAAACCAAACTTATAATAACTAAAATTGCAAATGGCAGAAAGTAGTTATCTTTGAAAAAATCCTTGAATGGTTTGCCGCAAATATATCCTGTGATAAACCCAAGTAAAGCAAACAACCCAACAAATAATCCACCGGAAAGGTCTTGCACAAATCCGGTAAACATACCGAACAACGCGCCCTCAATGTCACCACGCAAAATGGCGTAGCTTACAATAAGTATCAATGCCGTATCCGGGGTTACTCCCATGATGGCTATGTGGGGGAAGAGAGTGGATTGCAAAACAAAATTTATTATAACCAGTACCGTAATTACAAGTATGCGCATTATCTTATACCCTCCGGCACAATCTAGTTATCTAACGCAATAAAATCATCCCGCGTGGCAGTTGCGTCGCCAAAAACTTCTGTCACAATTAAAACCATTTCTATATTGTCCAAGCTTGCGGCGGGGCGTATTATCGCATGGCGGGTGTGACCGTCGGGGTTTGGGTGAATACTTTCCACCGTGCCAACCAAAATACCGGGCGGAAAAATGGAACTGTGGATTGATGTACGCAGTTCGTCCCCGGGCATTATTTGCGCCGTGGCTTCTATACGGTCCATACGCATTCGGTTTTGCTGCATTAGCTGTAGGTTTCCGCTTGCCATACCTATGTCACCTGTACGCGTGCTCATTACCGCAACAGAAAACCCGCTGTCAATAACAGAAATAAAGTGCGAACGCCCCGGGTCTGCCCGCCTAATTACACCAAGAAGGCCGCCGTCCCCGATAACGGCCATGTTGTTTGCAATGCCGTCATTTGTACCCCTGTCTACTGTGAAACGATGATACCAGTCAATAATATCGGCACCTATGACTCTGGCACCTATCATTGGCAAGTTATCGTATTGCCGCCTTATTTCTAACAATGCGATTAGCTCGTCAATCTCTTCTGCGGCAAGCCGGTACATATCGTTTTCGACCCTAAGAATATTGTTTTCCTCTTGTAAAGTACGAATTTGCTGCAAAAGTTGCTGGTTGTCTGTCATGGCGGAAAAGTTCCCGCGTATCCATGAGATTGCCGCGCTTGCACCACGTTGCATAGGCGCGATAATATAAGACAGCCCGCGCTGAAGAAAATTGGACCCGGACGAGGCTACCGAAGGGTTTACTGTCAATATAACAGCCCCGATGCATATGATAATTCCCGTTAAAAGAAAGATGCGCCTGTGACGTTCGAAAAGTTCAATCATGAATATATCAACCCTTAGACCTGACACTGGTAGTCAGTACATTGCGTAATTGGTTATAATGCTCTAAAACCATCCCTGTGCCCATAACAACACAATTTAATGGATCATTGGCTACACGTACACTTATCCCTGTTTCAATAGAAATAAGTTTGTCCAGGCCTTTTAATTGCGCACCGCCGCCCACAAGAACAATCCCTGCTTCAATAATGTCGCTTGCAAGTTCGGGCGGTGTTTTTTCCAATGTAAATTTAACAGCGTCAATTATTTTATCTATGGACTCTGCTAAAGCCTGCTGGCTCTCCAGTTCTGACAGAGTTATTACGCGGGGCAAGCCGGAAACCAAGTCCCGCCCGCGTACTTGCATAGTCACTTGTGCACTTGCGCCGTATGCACAGCCAAGTGTCAACTTTATGTCCTCTGCGGTACGGTCACCAATTGCCAACCCAAATTCACGTCTTACATAGCTGACAATTTGGCTGTCGAATTCGTCACCCGCAATACGCAATGATTTACTGGTAACAATGCCGCACAAAGAGATTACTGCAATTTCACTTGTACCGCCGCCAATATCTACAACCATGTTTCCCGTGGGTTCGTGAACCGGCAGGCCCGCACCAATTGCAGCCGCCATTGGCTCGTC
>JGI20163J26743_11538466_pt1 | contig 27080 bp, 31 predicted proteins | sample TergutCu122P1_FD_26743 | JGI IMG/M metagenome (IMG submission 26743) | reverse complement strand
ATAAAGGATATTACGTGCAAAGCACGCGCAAAGCGACCGCAGGGCAAGGTATTTCGTAATTCCTTGCCTTGTAAGGAGATAGCATAATTCATGCGTTTGTCATAACTTATTAACTGCGTGGGTTGTTGCTTACGCAAACATTATTTATGATGGCATCTTGCGGTCTGTAGAAATTGCCAAATCTCCGGAATTTGATTTTTCTATTTGACCATTTATTCTGATTATTCCCCGGTGTTCTTGCTTGTTGGCGGATAAATCTCTGGGCGATCATAAATCTGATGGTGTTTGCGTACTCTTAATTTGCTCAAAAAAGGAATACGGCGAACATCGACAAGATTTTCCCTAACGTGCCGGTAGCCCCATTTTCTCAAAGGCACTGTTGTTACAATGTCCGCTCTATTTATCCAATTCGTTAATTCCATTGAATCATTCAAAATGCGCTGGGCATTATCTCCCCATGCTAACTTTGGAGAGCCGAATATGATGCACTTACGTTTTTCTTTTGTTAGAAAAAACCAGTTTTGTGCTGCTAATTGTGCAAGAGCAGCCCCGTGACTAAAGCCGCAAAATATAATTTCAAAGCCAGGAAGCCTTTCTGCTAATGCTCTAGTTTCTTCCATTACTGTATCGTTACCGCTTCGCCATACCCTCGCAAAACCTTTATGCACAAACCACCCGCACCCTCTATACGGTTCTATGCGGGTCGGCAAGGCAAGTAAATTATGCAGCCAATCAGTTAATCCGTTACTTCCCTGAAAACAGACATAAATTATTTTATCTTCCCTGTCGATAAAGTGTTTGTAACTCAAGTCAAACCCTATGTGCTTATAGTTATCGCGCCTATGTATGCGCTGAAATAATTTACTTGGATGCATCATTTTAGTTTCTCCCCTAACCCATAATACCAAATTGTTTTACTTACCTGGATAAGCATCATGTCATTTTATTGTTGGTTTTTTTCCATAATTAAAACATAACCCATGTTCTGATATAGGTTTATTATTGTCAACATAATTCCACGACAACCGCATGAATTATGCTATCTCCTTAGCATCTTATACGACTTTTTATAGACTTAGTAAATATTACAATTTTTTTTGCTTGTCAGATTAATTATTTTGATTTATTATTTAGCCATGAAAAAAGCTTTGCTGTTTTTAATTATATTACTTTCTTTTATTCTGTTTTCTTGCGACTGGACTACTTATGCCAATATTAAAGTGCGAAATGATTCTCCTGATAGAGCTATTACTTTTAAGCTAATTGGAAGCCAAGTTGGAGAACAGACAATAGCTCCGGACACTACAATATTTGTCAAATCTTTGACTCATCGGGTTGAGTCCCATAACCATGAAACAAGAGTATATTATGTCCTGCGCAACGGAAATGAAGTAATATTTGATAACAGAAACCCAGTAAACCTTGAAGTTGCAAGCTCTTTTGGCGAAGATGTGCATCTTACTGCTAATGGCTTTATGGGAACAGAGCCGCTGTTAATTCTGGCAAATGATACAGAAACTGGAACAATATATACAACAAGACCTGTTTTTAGAGTAATAAGTAATTATCCGGCACTCCGAGCAGAGTGGGAATTTAATGCCGGAACAAATACAGTTTATGTAACAGTTAGGTAATTATTCAATCAAATATTATTATTTTACCTTATTGCTGCATTTAGAATTTTTGGATTATCAATAGCATATTTCAATACGTCTGCCATAACTCCAGTGTAACCTTCGCCCATTGTTTTGTAGCTTTCCAAAACATCAGGGGCAACACGGATAGTTACCGACTGCTTTTTCTTACGCCGATTAAGTTCTGCTCGTTGCATGGCAAATTCTTTTAAAGCCTCTGGTGTGGAAGGAGGGCAGTCTTCTGTGTAGCGAATTGGTTTTTTTGCTGCTTCCCTAATTTCTTTTATTACCTCTTTAGGTATCTTTTGCCCAACCTTTACCGTCGATTTTATAATGCCCATTATAACTCCTCCTCTCATGCTTTTCAGCTATTCTAGCTGATATAATGCGCTTATTTTCCCCTCGCTCTGTGTAAACAACAAAGAGAACCTTATCAACCATCCCCAAAGTTTGCCAGCGTTCCTCTCCTGCGGTATTGCCCTTGCTTCTGTCAAACCGTTCAAGCCTCTCTGGATCCGTGAATATATACTGGGCAGCTTCAAAACTCAAATTATGTTCTTGCTTATTTAGAACATTTTTTTCTTCATCCCACTCAACCCCGATCAGCTTCATAGTTTTAGTGTATTACACTATGCAACACCTGTCAAGCGATTTTTTTTCTGGAAATTACCTGTCAACAAGCAGCTTTAATATCACCACTTATTAATTCCAAGTGGTGATATTTATTTTATTCCACATCACCTAATGCGTAAATATGGCAATGTCCGCGTAGTATCTAGAAATCACTGATTTATTCAATCAAGAATTGCGAAGTATCCTATTCAGGACGTACCAGCCGAAAACCGCTGCCGTTCCACCACCGCCTCGACGGATTACTGCTGCCCCGACCCGCTGAACGCAAATTCTCCGCGCCGATAGACCAACTGCCCCCGCGCAGCACGCGGTGAACGCCTGAGGCAGGACCTATAGGATTCGTCTTAGGCGCGTTAGTATAAACGCCAAACCAGTCCCATACCCACTCCCATACATTACCATGCATGTCATATAAGCCCCACGCATTAGGAGCATAACTACCTACAGCAGTTGTCCTGCCTAGACTTGTGCCGCCGCTTACCCAAAAATTTGCCTGAGATTGGGTTATAGTATCCCCAGTATTAAACAAAGTTGTTGTCCCTGCACGGCAAGCAAATTCCCATTGTGCCTCGGTAGGCAACCGATAACCGGTAGAACCAGCTACTACCCGCACATTATTCCAGCGTGCATCAGAAACAATAGGCACAGGTCCCCAGAGATCCGGATTTGTACTCCATATACCAGCCGTAGGTGTTTCCATTTCATAAGCAGGCGTACGATTAAGGGTCAATATACTAAGCCTGTTAGCAAATACAAGAACATCATACCAGCTTACAGAGTCAACAGGAAAATTAAATGTGTTAATTCCGGATACCGCTGCTGAACCGCCGCCGCCAGGGCGAAACCAACTGGGATTTGTTCCCATTACAGCTACCCATTGAGCTTGCGTTATCTGATATTTACCCATGTTAAAACTACTTACTGTTACCGTATGAGGAGGCTGCGCTCCCCAGCTTAAAGTATTAGCATCCCCCATAGTAAAGGTGCCGCCAGTTATCAATACCATACCAATTACAGGCGGTGTAAATGCATCCCAATATGGCAGCGGAGCAGTATCTGTAGCAATTGCAGCGCTTACAAGCGATTGCGTACCCGCAGCATGAGTAGTATTCGCTTTGGAGCGCGCATAAAAAAAGTAAGTTGTAGTTGGATTAAGCCATGTAAAAGTTCCGCTGTCCTGCCATGCAGAAAGCCCTGTTCCATCACTTTCAAGGCTCCGGGCAAACTCAATAGTCTGCAAGCCTGGATTACCGGCAGTAAAATTGCTTGTAACTGTTATGCTGTTATGGGTTGGCGTACCGCTTACAACAGGCTCACTTACTGCTGCTCCGGCAGCTAAGACCGGGCTGTAGACCACGCTGCCATCGCTGCCAGAATCAAGGTTACATGAAGTAATAAATGCGCTTAGCAGAAGCGCCATAACTGCTTTCCAAAAAAGGAAAAGTTTCGGACTGCCACAGTACATTGACATACGCTTCCGCCTATTTTGCCATTCCAGAGACTTGAATCTGAACAAGTAACTTTGCGGCAGTCTCTTTTCCGAGCAATCGTGTTGTGCTTCCGTTGAAATAGGCTGTATGCTCTGCTGTTGTCATGTCTTTTGTTTCATCATGGAGCATGAGTCTGATAGCATGAATTTCTCTAAGTGCCATTGATTCATTGATAATGTCTGGGTCGTTCATATAGTCATCAAGTGTTTTCTTCATGGTCTATAACCTCCGCAGGAGTATGAATAAATACCCGCCTGTATCATTCCCTTTTACTACAACTTACTTTATGGGAATGCTATTGTCAAGAGATAATAATATCTGATATAGACTTATAATGCAGAACAATCTATGTAACAATTAGGCAGCATCCGCACAATTCAAAAACTATTCAATCAATACATGAATAATATGATTCTCAGCATCATGAGTAAAACGAGTTGGTCGCAGAAAATTATTTACTGTTGCGGTAAAAACAGGTCTATTGGTGTAAACATAACCGAGCTTTTCATTATCTTCATAAGGATCAACAAGTATTGTCTCAGGAGCCGTAAACCTATTTGCAGTTAACTCTACAGGTAGCCCAAGAATGCTTGTAACTCTAAGCTCGTAACGCTCCCTATCATAAAACACAATACTACTGTGTCTGCCAGAGATTCTATGATGAACCCTGTGATAGGGTAATAATATTCAACACCCAATACACCAAGCCCATTAAGGCTAACATCTACTATCTCACCTGCCGGTAGTGTTTGTCTTCCTGTATTGCTATTTTTTAGCTTAAAAGTGACAGGATGAGTATCGGAATTATTGCGTACTTTTATATCTGGAATATACGAGCAAGATAATAAAGTGAAAGTTAATATTATAAATAAAAATGGTAATAGTTTTTTTCATGTTAAAATTATAACAAGATAATATTTTTTTGATAAGTTTTTTTATTTTCCGTGACTATTTGTTTTATATATAATACAATATAGTTGTGTACAATATTCAATTGACAGATGATTTTAGCAATTGGCTTAATAATCTTAAGGATATTACTGTAAAGGGATTTATTACCAAAAGGATTACTATAATGGCTAATGGTTCCCTTGGCGAAATACGATCCTTGGGTGAAGGTCTCTTTGAAGCCAAAATACGCCGAGGAGCTGGTTTTAGACTGTATTTTATTAATAAAGGAAAAAAGATTATTGTTCTTCTTTGTGGCGGGGACAAGTCAACACAAAGGCAAGATATTAGTAAAGCCAAAAAATTGGCAAAGGAGATTTTAAATGCTTAAGACAAAGAAATTTGACGCTATTGATTATCTTAAAACTGAAGAAGAAATTGCGGCATATTTGAATGCTTTTATTGAAGAGGGCGACTATAAATTTCTTCCTGTTGCCCTTGCTGATATTGCACGCGCTCGCAAAGCCATGACCACTGCTGCAAAAGCTGCCGGAGTTACTCGTTCTAGCTTGTACCAATCTCTTTCAGAAGAAGGGCGACCTGCCTTTGATACTGTTGCAAAAGTCGCCCAATCGCTAGGCTATAAGCTTACTTTAGTTCCCATGACATGAAATAAGTTGTTTTTTTGCTTGTCAGATTAATTATTTAACCATGAAAAAAGCTTTGCTGTTATTATTTATTACAATTTCTTTTTTCCTGTTTTCATGCAACTGGACTACTTATGCCAATATTAAAGTGCGAAATGATTCTCCTGATAGAGCTATTGCTTTTAAACTAATTGGAAGCCAAGTTGGCGAACAGACAATAGCGGGCGAGGGCACTACAATATTTGTCAAATCTTTGACTCATCGGGTTGAGCGCCATAACTATGAAACAAGAGTATATTATACCCTGCGCAACGGAAATGAAGTAATATTTAATAACAGAAACTCAGTAAACCTTGAAGTTGCCAGATCTTTTGGCGAAGATGTGCATCTTACTGCTAATGGCTTTATGGGAATAGAGCCGCTGATAATTCTGGCAAATGATACAGAAACTGGAACAATATATACAACAAGACCTGTTTTTACTGTAGTAAGTAATTATCCGGCAGTACAAGCCGAATGGACTTATAATGCCGGTACAAATACAGTTTATGTAACAATTAGGTAATAAATTAAACAACATCCCCTAAAGTGAAAATACGGCAGTGTCCGCCGGGTGAGCCATCGGGTTGTAACTCGCCTGCAATACCGCCATTTCCACCGGTGCCGCCAGTTACATTCCAGCCGATAGAATGTTCGCCACCGCCACAAGAGCTGCTACCTCCTCCACCACCGCCGCCGCCGCCATTAGTTCCGCGACCAAGACCACCTCTACCACCACCGTTGTTACCTAACAAACCGCCTACGCCGCCGACACCAGGGCCTCTGCTGCAATTACGACCATTACCGCCGTTACCTGCTGGAACTATACCTGTAGCAATATCGTCAAAACGAGATTCCTCGCCGCTGCCACTGCCGCCTCCGCCAGCACCACCGCCTCTGTTACTCCCTTGAACAGTACCATTACCGCCGTTTCCACCGTTGCTACCATTTCCGCCGACTTTTGCAAGATGCTGTTTGCCATTGCTAAAAACTATTTTTCTTGCTGTTCTTCGAGTTACAGGTACACCACCGGCAGCCCCAAGGTGAATATTAGTACCAGTGCCAGCAGCAGTAGCTCCATTCCCACCGCCAGCACCGCTTGCTAAATCAACCAGATACCAGCCTTTCTTTAAGTTAACTTCATAAGTGCCTTTTCGCTCTCTAGAAAAAAATGGCTCAGAATCGTTAACAAAATCTTCTATGTTATCCAGCTCCCCCAAAGATACCCAGTTAAGCGTTCGCCTGCCGTCTGCAAGGTAGCAGCCCTGCTTTGCGCTATCCCATTTTCCTGGGCGTGTTACCAAAGTTGCGCTTGCCCTGCCATCTGTAACAGGCGTAATTGCTACCCAGTAAGCAGTATTTGCTTGCGGCTTTTGCAATGTTACATTTTCTGTAATCCTGTATAACACTCCATTAACTTCGACAATTCCGCCTATTGGAATTGTTATTACACCTTCGCCATCGTCAAAAGGCTCTGTAGTATCAATACCTGTTTGTATTGCAAACATATTTGTATTTTGCCTTTGGTATCCTGTAGTAACAGCCCCTGGGACATTATCTGGATTTGGCAATTGCTGTAATTCATTACTCATGTTATTACTCCTTTTAAAGCTCTTCGAGTACAAGCATATCTTGAGCCGGGTTTATTTCTTTAATTATAAATTTCGATACACTGCTAAATTCTCTTTTATTTATTGCGGCATTAAAAACAACTGTATCTAAAAGCTCAAAGCCTGAAGTATCGATACCTATAGCCAGCTTAAGAGTTTGCCGCATTGCAGTATATCTGTCAGATAACAGCTTGCTTAATACTAAAGCATCTTCTTCATAAATTAATTCTGTATCAAAAGTTTTTCTTACTCTTCTTCTAAAATTATTTTCTGCCTGGTTTTCTCTGTCTGCAAATAGAAAGCTCTTATATCGATCATCTTCTATAAAATCATAATTTATGATACATGATGAAAAATAATGTTCCTGTGCACTGTCGAATATTTTTTCTGGTTTTTTAGTTGCTGACCATGCTGGTATTTCATGTATTGCATATTCAGTCCCATACTTGCGAATAGTAAACCTGCCATCTATTTGCTGGATAAAAAACGCCATGTCATTTTTTAAAATATTTTGAATAGCAGCTTTTACATTTCCGCTTGATAAAACAATATTAATTGGCGCAGATATATCAATGTATTGATTCAATTCATCCAAATTCCAATTAGAATTGTTAAACTGAATATTTGTTTTTCTGCTTATTATATCTTTAATTATCTCGCCTATTTTATTATTCGTATACCCTGTTATTATTGCTGAATCAGGTTCTCCTGTTACTGTTATAACACCAGTAAGAGGATTGAAGCCGTAGAATATATTATTGCCGTCTCTATCAAAAACACCATTAACGCTAGTTACATATTCAGCAGCTATATAATTTGTATCGTTTAATTTAAGTAACTTTATTTTCTTAGTACCATAAACAAGCGGAATATTTTTATTTAAATCCTTTTCATCTATTATAATACCGGGAAACATTGATTGTCTTAAAACATCGCAAACAGGTTCTCCCATTGATCTTAATCTATCGGCTACAGTTATTTGAAATTTATCAAAAGTAGTTGTTATGTTTTCTACTAACCCTGTTCTTATAGCTTTAAAATCATTATACCCAGGGTTTTCCATAGTCGCTTTTTTAATACGAACAGGAGTATTAAACAGATTCCATTTTTCGTCATTATCAAAATAACCATCGTTATTAATTAAAGATAGCGTAAAACCTTGATTAAGCGTAATACCGGAAATAGCATCTGATAATTTAACAGTAAAATTAGGCATTTCCAATCTTGCAGCCGCAAGCATACCTTTAACTCTGTTATTAGATGGATTAGCAGGATCTAATGCAGAAGATATAAAAGGTATAACGCTATTAATTTCTGTAGAATAATCCGGATATAACCAGGGATGTTTAGGTACATTGAATAAAACAATATTATCGGCTGTTATAAATAATGAAAAAGGCGTATAGAAAACTTCTTCCAAAGTTTGTACTCTCATTAAAAATTGGCTGTAATATAATTCTAAAGAAGATCCGCTAAAATTATCATAATATCCGCCCCAGTCAAGCCAGTATGATTCTTCCGGATATTCATTAATATCTATTTCATATACGTTATACCTTTTATCATAATTATTAGATGGAGTAGGATGAATATATGTATCTATTTTGGTTGATAATTCTGCAAGAAATCGTATCATTAAAACCGCTCCTCAAAATTCCAGCGCTTTGAATATAAATATTTATTAACTCCGGACTCAAAGCTCATATTTTGCTGACTTGTTTCATTTGCGTATAATTTTGAAAAAGGAAGTTTATAAGATTCTGTAGTTAAGTCTATAAAAAAAGGATACCCCATTCCTATATAAGTATAGCCTGCTTGAATTTCTTTTATAGCAAATTCATCTATTTTATACCTGCTATCAAGAGATAATCTTTTATAATTATACCCGCCGGCTCCCGGTATTACCTGTCCCGACAATGTGTATCTTGGCACGGATGTTGATGCAAATGCCGGTTCTTTAGCTATTGCAGTTGGTATGTCTACAGCAACACCGCCTCCAATTCTTCCAAGATATAGAGCATCTGTTTTTATTGTTATTTTTTTTGCTTTAATAGTTTTATTTACGCAATACAGACCATTACCTATAAAATCAAAACTAATTCTTCGTTATCGTCAAAAATAATAGTAAAATATGTTCCATTAGTATTTCCTATACCTATGGAATTAATTGGTCTTTCTATATCTAAGATTATTTCGAGATGATTATTTATATTTGCAACTTCCGACAGCATTGGGGATTTTAATTCCTTTTGCAGATTAGAGTATTGTAATATATCGTTAAAAAGTATTTTCATAAATTACCTGCTGGTTCAAATACATAAATATCTCCGCTTTTTCCGCCTTTATTTACAATGTCAAAAATAACTTGCTCGTTAACTTTAAAAACAAACTGCTGCAAATTATTTCCCGCTTCTCCTCTTGGGGTTACATCTACCTGCTCGCCTGGGTTAACGCGCATAAAACTGCTATCAACCCTATTTATGCCTGCTGCTGTTGGCACAAAGAATCTTCCGCCGGTTTCAAATGAAGGAAGGTTTATATTGTGTATTTGTCTTTGTTTTGAAAGCCCGAGAGCAAGTGTTTTTGCAGCAAGAATAAAACTTGCTGGCGGTGTACCAGTAGCAAGAGCTTTTGTAACTCCCTGGTAAGTATTTATTGCAGCCGCTGTTACTGCAGATTTTCTTTGCAATTTTAATGCTTCCTTGCTTTCTATTCCTGATGCTTCAATTAGCGCCGAAGTAGTTTCAGAAGCAGTACCAAGTACTGTTAATAAATCTTCTACTCTTTTTTTAGTCATTTCACGTATAAGATCATTTTTAGCTCTTTCCAGAGCTACTTGTTCTTTGCAATTTAGATCTACTTTGGCAAGAATCTTTTTATGCAACTCATCCAAAAAGTCCATCTTTTCCAGTCCGGCAACCCCTTCAAGGGCTGCTCTTTCAAGCAAAAAAGTTCTAAATTGCTCTATTTTTTCTTCTTGATGCTTAGCTTCTAAAATTCTAATTGCTTCATTTGCTGCTTTTTCTGCTGCATATCTATCTCCAGCTTTTTTAGTATGTTCATCTATTAAAGATTCTCTTTTTTCTTTTAAAAATGCAATTTGTTCTTTATAGCTTTTTGCCTGTAATGCTGCATGTTTTAATAAGTTATTTATTCGCTCATTCTGTTCATGCCTTTTTATTGAATTAATTTGTTTTTCTGAAAATTCAATCATATTTAATCTGTCATTTAACATCTTAGATATTATAACATTTTCTTTTCTATAATAATCACTCATCTTTTCTACTCCCTTATGATATTTACAATAGGCTCAAACGCAAATGTTGAAACATGGACAGAAGCGGGAATAACAACACTGGTTAATTGGTTTCTAACAAATGCAAAAGGTCTAATAATTTTAACAGAGTCAGGAATAACAACACTGGTGAGTAAGTTGTCCATAAATGCACCGCTTCCAATATCTTCAACAGAATCAGGAATAACAATTTCGGTTAGTCGGTTTGCAGCAAATGCATAGTTTCCGATGATTTTAACAGAGCTAGGAATAACAACACTGGTTAATTGGTTAGAACGAAATGCTCTTCCTCCAATAGTTTCAACAGAATCTGGAATAACAATACTGATTAGCATGTTTGCAGAAAATGCCCATTCTCCAATATCTTCAACAGAATCTGAAATAACAACACTGGTTAATTGGTTAAAAGCAAATGCGCCTCTTCCAATAATTTCGACAGAACCTGGAATAACAACGCTGGTTAATCGGTTATTTGAAAACGAATAGTCTTCAATGGCTTTAACAGAGCCTGGAATAACAACGCTGGTTAATCGGTTAGACTCAAATGCAGATCTTCCAATAGTTTCAACAGAGTCTGGAATAACAACACTGGTTAATCGGTTAGAAATAAATGCAGACCTTTCAATAGTTTTAACGGAATCCGGAATAACAACACTAGTTAACTGGTTAGCAGCAAATGCACCTTCTCCAATAGTTTTGACAGAATCTGGAATAATAACATTGGTTAATAGGTTTTCTATAAACGCCCCGGGACCAATTTTTTTGACAGAGTTAGAAATTGCAACACTGTATAACTGGTTTTCGGCAAATGCCAATTCTCCGATAGTTTTAACAGAATCCGGAATAACAATGCTGGTTAATTGGTTAAGCTCAAATGCAGACTTTCCAATAGTTGTAACAGAATTTGGAATAACAACGCTGGTTAGCCTGCTTCTTATAAAGGAATATTCTCCAAGCACAGTAACCGGCAGATTTTGTATTTGGGAAGGAATCACAACCTCTCTTCTTCTTCCTGTATACCTAATAATCTCTATTGATTTTCCATCGTCAATAACTTTAAAAGTAAAATTTCTTTCTTCATTATCATCTTGCCGAATAAATGATGCACATGATGCAAATGTTATAAGTATTACTAGAAAAATCACAAAGTTTAATTTCATATAAATTTTCCTTTTACTTCTATTTTGCTAACATAACTGCTGCAGCGCCAGCCATTACCGCCCCTTCTTGCTTAAAGACTTTTTTATGTTGTAGTTTTCCACAACCGTAAACGTATTTGTAAAAGCAATATAAAGCTGCCTTACCCAATAGGGCTTATTAAGCCACCCATCGCCCCAAGGCATACCGCAATATTTCATTGACAGAAAAATATCATAATAGTGCCTAAAGTCAGCAGTAAAATAATTTTTTATTGTACTGCTGTCAATTATCTTTTTTTCATCTGGCAATACTATTGGCCAATGTTCGTTAGCATTGCTATATTGCTCATCATCATAATAGCCTAGTAATAACAATTTTAATGCTATTACTAGGCTTGTAATTCCCCCGCGGTAAATACCTCTTCTTTTACTGCAAAATCATATAATTCGCTTGCTATAGTTACCCATAAATGAACAGGCAGCTTTATAAAATCATTAACTGTTTTTATCTCTTTATCTTCAAAAAAGAAGCTTTCAAAGTGATCTACGCATTCTTCAAGGAATTTGCTATAATCAACTTTTGCTAAATTTAATGAAAAGTACCGCATTATTTGTTTTATCAATTTATCCATTTCATTTGAATTTTGTCTTACTTTTGTAAAATCAATGTCGTCAAACATACTCCCTTTTATTTCAGGGATAAATGTTTCATCCGGAAGCGGGAATCTTTTAAATACTGCTTTAGCTGGATTTGAGTCTTTGTCATTATCAAATGCTTTAAATATATAAATTTTATCTTTGGGATTCAAAGATTTAAAAATTGCCATTATTATACCTTCTTTCTTTTATAAATTACAGGAGTTCCTTCTCCTTTAATCCAGCTTATACTTTGGTTTTGCGCATCTGTGTTTTCCAGCGAGCCGGATACAGAGCTTATTCTGGCAGGAACCATTAGCCACGGTTCATATTGACCGTTTTTAGCATCTGAGTTCATATTTATTAATAAAAATATCTGATTATCGTCTCTTTCTGTTATTTCATAAGTTCCATCTGCCTCATCTTTAACAATCTTTAGAAATTTATTTAATATAAGGTCTGTTGTATTGTTAAATTCTCCTGTTAAATCATTGTATTGAAAAAAACCGGAAAACGAGCCGGATACTGCAACAATACCATCCAGTATCTGCGCTCCTGGGTCGCAGTCATCGCCAACATCAATCGTGCCTTGCTCAAAGCTGTAATCTGCAGAAGTTTTGCAATATCTTTCTTTTGAAATTGCAAATACTTTATCGCCGGCAACAAGAGCTATTTGGCCGCCTTCTTTGGGTGACCAGAAAAAATCAAATACATCTACAGGAATATTTGACCCATTACCTTTTTCAAAAACAAAGTATGTTGTATCCGGATTTGTTTCTTTTCCTGTGCCGCCTTCGATAATTGCATTTGGATTAAAATCTCCTAAAAATATATGCGCTTTATTTCCTGTCTGTTTCATCTTTTTTTACCTCTTCTTTTTTGTTTAATTTATTTGCTTTTTCTTTTGCATATTTTGTTGCAAAAACAATTCTTGTATTTGGATTTAATGGCTTCTTATTTGTAAAATTACATTCACCATTTTTACATATCACAATCATCAACCTCCTTTTTTAGAGTAATTTCAAAATAAGCATCCAACCCGCCTTTTTCAAGGTCATCCTGTAAAACTGTTTCATACGAAAAACCGGTATAGCCGCTTAACTTAAAATTATTACTTAAATATTCAGAAACAGAGTCTATATATTTATAAGCATCTGTTTCTAATACATCAGCAAACTGCAAATGAATTATAAATACAAATTCTATTTCCGAAAAATTCACATTATGTTCTGCATACCTTACAGCGCAATTTAAGCGCTTTTGTTCATGAGGATAACCTATTTGATAACTCTGGAAATCATCTAATCCTTTATTAATAAGTATTTCAGGGAGGCTGCTTTTGATACTTTTAAATATTTCATTTATCGTATTATTAATATTAACCATTTTCTGTTTACATCCTTTTAACTTCTTGTTTTAATCTTCTTCCAGAAGCTTTGGCAATTCTTCTTGAGATTGAATGCTGGCTTTTTCTTCGCCCCGCTTTATCTTCGGGAAATCCGCTGCTAACAATTCTTGTAGGAAAATGAGTTTCTTTATGTTCTCTCTGTAAGTATTTTTTTTCGATATAATTTAATAATCTTTTGCTAAGGTTAGAAAGGCGCTTTGCGAGATATGAAACATTCAAAATTCTGCCAGCCACATTATACCTCTTTTAGTAAAGAGTTTTCATCATCATTTATATTTCATCATTTATATTTTTATATTATGGAAGATTATTACCCATAAATTCTGTTCTTATAATATTTATTATCTTATTTTTGTCAATCATGGGATTTGCCATAAGAAAAGCAGGATTAACAGTTTTTGTCTGATTCCTTATTTCCCAGTGAAGATGCGGACCTGTTGAAAGCCCTGTATTTCCCAAGCGGCCTATTACTGCTCCTTGCGGCACAAACATACCTTCGGTTACAAATATTCTGTCAAGATGATAATATAGCGAATACAAACCCGGCAAATGCTCTATTATAACAGTGTAGCCGGTAATAAGGCGGTAACCAGCGAAAGCAATTCGGCCGCTGGCGCATGAATATATTCTGGAGTACCTAAAAGTAGCATAATCTATTCCATGATGAACAGTGTCGGCTGTTGTGCCATCGCTGTAAACAAATCTCCTTATGCTTCCAAACCTGGAGGTTACAAAATAAGGAGTTGCAGTAATAGGCTTAATTACTCTATTTGACGTAAAAACATTTTCCCGATTAAATGTAGATAAAAGCCTCCACAGCTCCTGCGATTCTCTTTGCCTTCTTTCGGATGGATCTGTTCTTAAATTAGTAAGCCTTCGGTTAAGGCGTATCGTTTGTGTAAAAAAATCTTTTCGTTTAATAACTACGGGAATTATCTTTCTGTAAGATTCTTCATTATTTATAAAAACAGCAATTTTATAATTTCCGGGTCTTAAGGTAGAACCTGTGCCCACAATTGCAACCATGCAATAAATATTTAAGTCTTTGAATTCTGCAAATGCTCTTGGATTGAATCTAAATCCTTCAAATCTTGCGACTCTTGTCCCATCTTCTCTGTTAAGCACAACATGAAAATTTTCAATCCTTTCGGTAGAAAGTGCAAAAACTCTTATCAAGCCTCCGGGATAAGCAGCTCTTTCGCTATTTATAACAACCTTGGCATTAATAGATACTGATACTACAAAAAACATGACTATGTACAAAAATATTTTTTTAAGAAAACAAACCATTACCCTACCCGTTCCATATTAATTATATCCAATTGAAGAATATTATTATTTGCAAAAAAATTATTTTTAATTTTAAAAAGAACATCTACCTTAGCTTCAGGCGAAAAATCTTTTCCAGCCCTGTCAGCAGCATTCCAAAAAATTGCAGACCAGGGAACGCCCTTGGATTCAAGAACAAGTTTAATATGCCCCGGTGACTTATTCCCAATAATTTCAATAGTTTTAATTTTTAATGATCTTGCAAGAAAAACAAGTTCAGGATTGCCCTCTCCAAAAGGTTTAAGAGCATTGACAGCTTCAATAACATCTTGATTCAAATATCCTTCGGGGAGTTCTGCATCAATCTCAATATCTTTTTTTTCGGCTGCTGTTATAGCATTATTTTTAACATACTTCGTAAAACGTTTTTTCATTTCATCAAGATTGTTTATTTCAAGGGAAAAACCGCCTGCAAAATCATGACCCCCAAAATCCATAAAAATATCGCTGCATATATTCATCATTGCCATTATTGGATAACTCCCGGCGCTTCGTATAGAACCAACAATAATTTTGTCTTCCAGAACTGTATAGACAGCAGCAGGCACATTAAAATGCGAAGCAAGCCTTGCAGAAAGTATTCCTGTAATTCCTCTGTTTACCTGCTTGCCGCCTATAAATATCAGAGAATTATTAAATTCTTCAAAGCTTTTTTTTGCAGAATCAAAAAGAGTATCCCAGAGATTATCTCCAAGTTTTTTTCGCTCTTTATTTAGCGAGATAATTTCATTTGCAAGAACCCGTATTTCTTCGATATCATCGGAAAAGAAAAGCTGCGCTGCTTTTTCCGGAACCCCAAGCCTGCCTGTTGCATTAATCAGAGGAGTTATATTCCAGGCAATATCTGTAGTTGCAATTGGTTTTTCAAGAAGTTTTTGCCTGTAAAGAAGTTCGTGAAGCCCCTTATTTGAAGTCTTCTTTATGTTCTCTATACCATGCTTAACTATTATTCTGTTTTCGTTTACCAAAGGCATCATATCTGCAATTGAACTAATTGTTACAAAATCTGCCATATTTTTAAATTTATCATCCTGCAAGTTGTTTTTTTTCATAGCAACTGCTGTAAAAAGGTTGAAAAGCACATCCAGTTCTTTGACAGGCTCTGTATAATATCTTGAATCTTTGCTAAGTTCCCTCATTTGCAGGAGGCTCAAGCCTTTAAGCCGCGGAAAAAGTATATCGCTTTCCAAAGCAATATCAACAACGCTAAGGTCTACATTTTTTCCGAATATTTCCGAAAAAAAGTGCTTTTGCTGCTTGGCAGAGTAAACCACAATAATGGAATTAGATATATATTTTACAAGAGGAGTTTTATTCAGATCGCTAATAATCCCCGGCATAAAAGTTTCCCTAACAGGGTCATCTGATTTTACAAGATTAAATATTTTTTGCGCCTCTGCAATATATGTGCCGCCATTTCCGGGCACTATATTTAATAGCGATATTTCTTTTTTGTATAACTCTGTTTCGGAAAAAGCGAGAGCCCAGATAACTTTCGAAACAACGCCGCAGGCTGCAAGATGGCGAAAAGGATATCCGCAATCTTCCATTTTTGGATTTATTATTGCAAAAGCTTCTGGAAGAACTTCTCCGGGCATATGATGATCTATTATTATAGTATCTATGCCAAGAGTTGCTGCATAAGCTATCTCTTTTGCGCTTGAGATGCCGCAGTCAACAGTAATAATAAGCGAGCCATTCTGCTTTGCAAAATCTTCAACTTTTTTTTCCGTAAACCCGTACATGTCATCGCCGGAAGGAAGAGACCAGCTTACATCTATGCCTATTTCTCTTAGCTTTTTTACAAGAAGAACTGTTGATGTTATGCCATCAGTATCCCGGTCGCCGAATACTATTACTTTTTCGCCCTCTTCGGCTGCGGAATGTATTCTGTCCACAACATCTTCCATTTGGTGGAATAAAAACGGATTGTGTATATACCTCATGTCACTTTCAAGAATAAACATTATATCCAGGGGATCTATTATGTTTCTTCTAACAAGTATTGAAGCAAGCAAAAGACTAGTTTTATATTGAGCTGATATTTCTTTTACTAAATCAGCATCGATCTGTTTTTTTATATATTTCATCAAATATTTTTACCTAGAAAAGATAATCTTTACCTGTCTTAAGTGTTAAGAGATTTTCTTCAAGATATTCTTCTATAATATTATACAACAAAGATTTAAAATACTTCAATAAATTATTATCGATTACTGCATTTAATGAAGTTTCAAGGCTGTTTTTAAGCGAATATTCAATATATTTTTTTATACCTGCTGATATTAACGCGGCCTGCGCCTGGATACCAGAACAATTGCTGCAAGAAAAGCAAGCATCTGCTCTGCTGTAGTATAATGGCTCCTCAGAAGCGATTTTTTTGCCGCACAAGCCGCATTCGTTCGGATTCAGGTTTCCACCCAGAAGAATAGCTGTGCGCAAAAGAAACTGAACAGCAAGCCGGTCGAGCAAAGCTTCGGGCAGCAACTCAAGGGTATCGAGCGCCGCAGAAAGCAAGCTGTAAAAATCGCTTCTGCTTTCGCCGCCGCCGTGAGATTTTACGCTTATTTCAAGCCAGCTTAGAGCTGTAAAATATTTCTTTAGATCGCTTTTTATATCTTCGTAAACAGCAAAAGACTCGTATTCCAATATTTTATTGCTTTTTTTGACAGGATCGTGATAAACATCAAATTTTCCTCTGCAAAGAGGCTGAACAGATGGACCGAGCTTGCTTTTTCCTTTATACCCCCCATATACAATTGCATGAAAAATACCAGTATCCGGAGAAAAAATAACTGCGCCTTTGTGAAAATCCTGTATTCTGTAATTACGAATTACAATTCCTTCCAGTTTGGAATTTCTTTTCATTTCAGTAACTTTTTTCCTTGACCATAGTATATTATATAATTAGATTTTATGTAGCTGTCCAATAAGAATAAGTTTTCGAATAATTTTGCATAAAAATTCAAATCTAGGCTAAAAAGAACTATTGTTTTGTTTTTTATGCAAAAATACTGAAAAAAATTTATTCGCAAAACTTATTAGACAGCTACATAAAAAACCTTAATTAAGCGCATTTTAACAGCCGCAGGCGAGAAAATGCTATCTGACCGCAAAGTCGATTACAAAGTAATCGTGACTTTGCGAGGCAGGCATATAATTAGATTTTAGATGTAGTAAATCAGGAGATAAAAGATGCAAAAGGAAGTAATTCCTGCAAATCAGCTTTTACCGGACAAATTATTTATAATTCCTCTTTTAGGCAAACCCATTTTCCCGGGAATTTTTACCCCTATTATGATAATTTCAAAAGAAGATATAGACGCTGTAGAACAATCCATGAAAAAAGACAATATGCTTGGTCTTATCCTGCTAAAAGATGAAAATATTCAGACTGATGTTACATCGGACGACCTTCATATTATAGGCACTGCAGCCAAAATAATTAAAAAAATAAATCTTCCTGATGGCGGAATGAATATTTTTATCTCCACATTAAAAAGGTTTAAGACAAAACAATATATTTCTGCTGCATCGCCTCTTGCTGCCAATGTTGAATTTCTTGACGATGAAGCGGAAAAAGGCAATGAAGTAAAAGCTCTTACGCGCTCAATTATTTCGGAAATGAAAATATTATCAGAAAATAATCCCCTTTTTTCCGAAGAGATGCGGCTAAACATGGTAAACATAGATAATCCGGGAAAAATTGCAGATTTTGTGGCATCAATAATCAATATCGACAGGGTAGAACAGCAGAAAATCCTTGAAACTCTAAATGTAAGAAAGAGAATCGAACAGGTTTTTATCTTTATAAAAAAAGAGCAGGAACTGCTTCGAATACAGAAAAAAATACAAAAGCAGATAAACGAAAAGATCGAAAAAAGCCAGCGGGAATATTTTCTAAAAGAAGAACTTAAGGCAATAAAAAAAGAACTTGGAATGCCTACAGATTCCAAAACCAGCGAATATTTAAGATTTAAGGAAGCTATCGAAAAGCTCAATTTAAAAGGCGAAGCCAAAGAGCAGGTTGAACAAGAACTTCAGAAATTTTCTCTTATGGAACCAATATCCGCAGAGTTTGGAGTTACCCGCAACTATATTGATACAATAATTTCGCTTCCCTGGAACGATCCTGTACCGGAAGATCTTAATCTGCCAAAAGCAAAAAATATTCTCGATAAAGATCATTATGGTCTCGAAGATGTAAAAGAAAGAATTCTTGAATATCTTTCTGTAAGAAAACTCAAAAAAGATACAAAAGGTTCTATTATTTGCCTCGTGGGACCTCCGGGGGTTGGCAAAACTTCAATCGGAAAATCTATTGCAAAAGCAATGGGAAAAGAGTTTTTTAGATTTTCTGTTGGCGGTATGCGGGATGAGGCGGAAATAAAAGGCCACCGAAGAACATATATAGGCTCAATGCCCGGCAAAATTATTCAGGGGCTTAAAGTCGTAAAAACCAAGAACCCTGTATTTATGATCGATGAAATCGACAAACTTGGGGTTTCGTTCCAGGGAGATCCATCTTCTGCTCTTCTGGAAGTTCTTGATCCGGAACAAAATTCCGCATTCAGGGATCATTATCTTGATCTTCCTTTTGATATTTCCAATGTTCTTTTTATTACTACTGCAAATATCCTTGATACAATCCCCGGTCCTCTGCGCGACAGAATGGAAATAATAAGGCTTTCCGGTTATATAAAAGAAGAAAAAATTGCAATTGCAAAAAGATATCTTATTCCCAAAGGTCTTGCAGCAAGCGGGCTCAGTAAAAAAGACGTTATTTACACTCCGTGTGCGCTATCCAAAATCGCAGACCAGTATGCGCGGGAAGCAGGAGTCAGAAATTATGAAAAAGCGCTCGACCGTATAGCGCGAAAAATTGCAAAGCAAATTGTTCTTGATGAGAAAAAAACGCCTATTACTATTTCGGAAAAAGAGATTGAAAAATATTTGGGACCTCCTCAGTTTAGATCCGAAGAAACAAAAAAAATTGCAAAGCCCGGCATGGCTATAGGTCTTGCGTGGACAAATTTCGGAGGAGACACTTTGATGACAGAATCTGTATATAGCGCAGGAAAAGAAGGATTTACGCTCACAGGTCAGATGGGAGATGTAATGAAGGAATCTGCAACAATTGCTTATACTTATATAAAAACAATATCTCCGGATTTTAAAATTGATAAAGATTTTTTCGAAAAAAACCATTTTCATATCCATATACCGGAGGGGGCTACTCCAAAAGACGGGCCTTCTGCAGGAATTACAATGGCAGCAGCGTTACTTTCTCTTATAAGGGGCAAAACAATTAAAAATAACTTTGCAATGACAGGCGAACTTTCGCTTACAGGCGCTGTGCTTCCAATAGGCGGGCTAAAAGAAAAAACAATTGCAGCAAGACGAAATAACATAAAGCATATTATAATACCCAAGCAGAATGAAAAAGACCTTGAGGAAATCCCATCTCATGTTAAAAAAGGAATTAAATTTTATCCTGTAGAAACATTTGACAATATAATAGGATTAATCTTATGAGAGTTCTCTTTTGCTACATTGCTATTTTTACCTTTTTATGCTTATTAACATTTTCATGCAAAGCAAACAGCAAGGATAGATATGTTGAGGGAAATATTAAAATTACAGAAAGAGAATTTGCAGCAACTCTTAATAATCTTCCGGATGATATGAGGGAAAAAATACTTGCAAACAGAGCTGTTTTTCTTTCGTACATTGAAAGGCTTATTATAATTTCTGAACAGGATGGGAATTTGATTTTTTTTCCGGTAGATAGAACAAGGCGGCTTTCTGCAACTTTTAGACCCGCAGACTTGCTGGAGCTTGACAGAGAAGGTCTTCGCGTTAGCAGAAACGGAATGCTGCTGCGCGCAAATGCTGTTGCAGCGCTAAGGGAAATGTCAAATGCTGCTGCCAGAGAGGGATTAAGTTTTTTAATAGCATCTGCATTCAGGACATACCAACATCAAAGAAGTGTGCACAACCATTTTATTAGTACCCACGGGCAAGAGGAAGCATCGCGGTTTTCTGCCCCGCCAGGAGCATCGCAGCACCAGCTTGGAACAGCAGTTGACTTTGGACCTATAGCATTGACTTTTCGGGATACGCCGGAAGGCAGATGGATAAGAGAAAACGGCTGGAAATTTGGTTTCTCGCTTTCCTACCCGGAAAATTTTGAAGAAGAAACCGGCTATATCTACGAGCCCTGGCACTACAGATATATTACAAGAGAAGGCGCTCTTGTTGAAAGAGAGTTCTTTGGGGGCTTGCAATTTCTTTTCCTTGATTACTTGGCGGAACACAAAGAGTTTTTTAGGCAACGTACACTTTAACTTTGAATTTGTTTCTGTTTTAAAAGGATGGACAATAAAGTTACTAAATCAGGTTTGAGTCTGTCGAAAGTGCTGTAAGAGGCTTTAAGTGAAAGGCTGATTTAGTAGTAAACTGATGGAAGAAGTGGCGTAAAAGTACCGCAGGGTTTGCCCTGCGGTACTTTTACGATGCAAATAATAATGTACGCCTACGGGTGAGTAGATGAGAAACTGTCTTCTATTGTACCATTGTTAGTCCCCGCAATGCCATTAATATGCAGCGCTCCAGTAAGAGTGCCTGCAAAATAGCTGTTGCTAATAACGCCGCTAGTATTGTTCTGCCCCGTAATGCCGCCAATGTGGTTATTTCCCGTTATTTCGCCTCTTGCGGAGATATTTTCTATCCTGCCGCTACTCTGCCCTGCAATACCGCCAACCCAGTTCCCGGCAACATTTATGTTTACTGCTTCAAGATTGAGATTTCTTACAACGCCGGTAGCATTAATAGTTGAGAAAAAACCCTGATTATGAGTATTAGCATGAATAGTAATGTTTCTTATAGTTCTAGCATTGCCGTCAAATGTTCCAGAGAAACTTGGAATAGGCACCCAGTTGGGACTGCCAGCCAAGTCTATGTCGCGCACCAAGCTATAATGCGCGCTTAAAGACCAATTACCTTCCCACGCGCCTACTCCTTTGCCAACCCGCTCCAAAGTTTCCACATCAACAACCCTAAATGGGTTTTCCAGGGTACCAGTGCCAGTTGGAAATACATAATTTAGCGATACCTGAATAACGTTATTTCCGCCGACTGTTATTACAGCGCTGCCAACGCCTTCTGCGTAAACCACAGTGTCGTATGACATCAGATAGACTCTTACAGAAACAGTATATTCGCCGGGCGCAATTGTACCTCTAATTATTGAGCTGCCTTCGCTTATAAATGTTATTTGCGAACCGTCTGCTGCTATAAATGTTACTTCATATCTAAGTTCGTGTTCATTGGCAAAGCCTTGGACATTGCCGTCACCCCCCCCCGGGGTAATAGAGAGCAGTATATCATCTTCAAACCCATCCCAGGGGCTAAAACATGCGGTTAATAACAAAATTGATAATATAGCGTATATTACGCTAAAAATCTGTTTTTTCATATTTTTTTCCTTCAAATAAAGGGTACGCGTACGCGACCCTTTTTGTTCCTCATCGCTCGATCACACCCGCAAGGGGTACTTTGTGCGAAAGCTCTGCAACATGGACGTCACTGCCTAGCAGTGGATCTGGCGCAGCGACACGGATGTCGCGAAAAAACGCCAGGCAGCTTTCGCGCGCTTATTCGTCCAATAAATCATAATCCCGAAAAATCTTAACTTTTTAGAATTATATACTATTTTTTACAGGAAAAAAAGAAGTTTTTTTCACTTTGCAATTAATCAGAAGTTTTTTTCACTTTTTTCCAAGAGAATTTCCTTTTTTCATGCTTTTTTTGAATCAAAATACGAATTGTTGTGTTATATATGCTATAATGTACAAAGGAGAATGTTATGGCAAGTAATCATAAATCCGCGCAGCAAACACTCACGGCGGAGGATGTTTGGGCAATGTTTAGAGAGACCGATAGGCAAATGAAGGAATCTGCTAAAGAAATCAGAGAACAAATGAAGGAAACCGACAGGCAAATGAAGGAAGCAGCCAAGAGAATAAAGGAGCTCAGCGAGCAGATGGGTGGCTTGCATAATAAGTTTGGAGAACTGGCAGAGCATCTGGTTGCTCCGGGCATTGTCGAACGCTTTAACAACCTGGGATATCGTTTTACTTTTGTTTCTCATAAAAAGAATAGAGCTAGCGGAGGACTGATAATTCATGATGAACACGGGAAAGTCATAACAGAAATTGATATTCTTCTTGAAAATGGCGAATATATTATCGCGGTGGAGGTAAAGACAGAGCCAAAAGAAAAAGATATAGAGCATCACATTAAAAGGTTAAAGATAATGCGGGAAAGCTATAACAAAAGCCGGGATACGCGAAAGATTCTGGGAGCAATTGCGGGTGCAATATTTCCCTACGAAGTTAAGAAATTAGCGCATGAAGCCGGATTTTATGTACTTGAGCAATCTGGCGACACTATGAAAATGGATATTCCTGATGATTTTGTTCCTAGCGAGTGGTAGGCAATTCGACAAGCAAGATAAAACCTGATATACGATAACCGTGGAACTCGTTCAGAACTTCTGCAATGCGTGAAAATGCAAGGGCATTACTCGCAAGGGTTTGTGCATCAAGCCCTTCGAAATCTGCGGAATCCAGGTTAAAAATAAATGAAGGAACCAAAAGCTGCAAAGAGTCATCTTCCCGAATTAATTGCATCCCGTATTCTGCAAGAACTTTTTCCAGCTTTGCGAAAAAACTTGCGGTCTGCTGTTACGCCCGTGTGTCTTTGCCCTATTGATAAAAAATGGTATTTTATATAGGTTATAAGTGAGAGACCTGACTGTAAGGAAATTCCGAGCAGGAAGCCGCGTATTCATCAGTTTTTTTATGATGTTTAGCAGCCCTTTCCGGAATTTCGGGAAGGGCTTTTTTTGCCCCAATCCCCTTCGCTGGCGAAGGGGTGGCAGCGAAGCTGACGGGGTAGTGGCGCGATTCTTTAGGAGCATTTTATGGATAAGAGAATTGGAATTATTGGTATTGTAATCGAGGATCTTTCATGCGTTGATAAAGTTAATGCGATTTTACATGAACATGCGGAGCTTATTATAGGAAGAATGGGAATACCATACAGGGAGCGGAATGTATCTGTTATTTCCTTGATTGTTGACGGCAGTAACGACGAGATTAGCGCTGTTACCGGAAAGCTTGGCAGAATAGCCGGCGCGTCTGTAAAATCAATGATTACCAAAAGTGTGGAAAAGTGATTCCGTATTGTAAATGTAATACATTTACAATTGATAGCATCAGTATATTACATCAGTGTATCAAAGGAGTGAATATGTATAATGCGAAATCCGGGGATTCAAATGAGTTTATCGATCATCAGGAGATTTTAGATTCTATAGAAGAGGCGAAAAAACTTGCAGCTTCAAAGAGCACAATCAGCTCTATTCTCGAAAAAGCAGAGGCGTATAAGGGCCTTACGCACAGGGAAGCGGCAGTGCTGCTTGAGGTAACTAACGAAGAAACGCTGAACAGGATATATAACAGTGCAAAAAAGGTAAAAGAAAAGATATATGGCAAGCGCATAGTAATTTTCGCACCGCTCTACCTTTCAAACTATTGCGTAAATGATTGCACATATTGCGGGTACAAATGCTCGAACAAGATTTTGCGGCGTCAGCTTTCGCAAGAAGAGCTTAAGCTGGAAGTGCGGGCGCTTGAGGCGCTGGGGCACAAGCGGCTTCTTCTCGAAACAGGCGAAGATGATGAAAAATGCCCAATCGATTACATATTGCAGTGCATCGAGACTATTTATAATGAAAAGTTCAAGAATGGCGCGATTCGGCGGGTGAATATTGATATTGCAGCTACGACAGTCGAGAATTACAAAAAGCTCAGGGACGCGCAAATTGGAACTTATATACTTTTTCAGGAGACTTATCACAAACCGACATATCTGGCGCTTCACAAGGGACCAAAGCAGAATTACGAGTGGCATACCGAAGCAATGGACAGGGCAATGCAGGGCGGGATCGACGATGTGGGGATTGGACCGCTCTATGGGCTTTACGAATGGCGCTATGAGACGATTGCTACGCTTATGCACGCTGAACACCTTGAGGCAGCTTATGGCGTTGGGCCGCACACGATCTCTTTTCCGCGGCTTTTGTCTGCGGAAAATGTGGACAGGAACAGCTTTAAATATCTTGTTAATGATGATGATTTCAAGAAAATCGTGGCTGTAACACGTCTTGCGGTTCCATACACAGGCATGATTCTTTCTACGCGGGAGAGTGCGGACTTCCGGAAGGAGCTGCTTGAGGTTGGGATTTCGCAGATTAGCGCCGGCTCTTGCGTTGGGGTTGGCGGCTATGCAACGCAGGCAGGACTGGGTGGCGCGGACGCGGCTGGGGCTGGGTGTGCAGGCGCGGCTGGGACCGCAGCAGGCGGGGCTGGGTGTACGGGCGCGGCTGGGGTTGCCGGGGCTGGGGATAAGGGCGAGCTTGAGGAAAAGCCGCAGTTCAATCTTGCGGATCACCGGAAACCTATGGATGTGATAAAATGGCTTGTAAAAGACGGCTATATTCCGAGTTATTGCACTGCCTGTTACAAGGAAGGGCGAACCGGCGACAGGTTTATGCCTCTTGCCAAGTCCGGGGAAATAGCGAATTTCTGTCTTCCGAATGCACTTTTGACGTTTGAGGAGTTTCTTGGGGATTATGCAGATGATGAGCTCAAAGTTATGGGAAAAAAGCTGATAGATACGGAAATGCGCAATGTTCCGAACGAGGGGCGCCGGGAAAAAGCTATTCAATATTTGGAAAAGATAAGAGCCGGTGAGCGCGATCTCAGGTTTTAGGAAAGCGCTGTTTGCTTGATTTAGTAACTCTTGGCAGTCTTCATCAGTATAAATTCAAGATGAAAAACAGCGACAAAAAATAAATGTGTTATTGAAAATAGTTGTTTTTAGGTTTATACTTGATATTTAATAATATTTATCAATATTTTATTTTAAATTATCGATAATAAATTATACTTTATTAATTTATTGATAACATATGTAAGTTAGGAGTTATAAATGCTGGAAGATAAAAAAAATGCTAGTGAACTTGAAAATTATGGTGTGTGGGTAAAATTTGGACCAGAAAACTATAAAGACAGCAAAGATGTTCCAGCTGATGACTTTGAACTAACTGATTTGGAATCAAATTCAGATAATCTACTGCTTACAGAAGAAGAAGAAAATCTGCTTGGATCTATTGAACAAGATGAAAAAAGTGAAGAAGAAAGTGATTTTTTCAATTCACAGGAAGTTGATAATCTGAATTTTGAAGATAATGAAGCAGAAGGTGATTCTGATGACTCCCTAAGCGTAGAGGATGACTCCCTAAGCGTAGAGGATGACTCCCTAAGTGTAGAAGATGATTCCCTAAGCGCAGAGGATGACTCCTCAGATGAAAAAGAAGACTCTTTTAACATTGATGACGATTCTTTGGATACAGAAGAGGATTCCCTCGGCATTGAGGATGACACTCTAAGCATAGAAGTAGAAGAAGATTCTTCGGACGCAGAAATAAAAGAAGATTCCATGGATATAAAAGACGACCCTTTAAGTATGGAACAAGAGGAGTTCATAGATAGTGAATTGCCGAAACCAGCAGATATTGAAATTAAGGGGTCCTCAAAAAAAGACTTTCATAAAGAAAGTTCAAGAATAGAAAGTAATAACTCTTCGGATATTATTTCAAAAATTGCAGCAGATCTGAAAAATGACCTTTCGGCAATAAAAAGTGAACTTCACGAATTAAAAAAAGAACTTTCAAAATATAAGAAAAGTGATGCAAAAGATGACGATGAAGCTTCCGGAGGATTTTTCTCTGATGATGGCGATGAAACTATAGCTCTTACAGGCGACGAACTTGACAATATTTTTAATACTGCTGAAATAACTGAAGAATCTTCTGTAACCGATAAAAAAACAACTATTTCAAAATCTTCAAATATTGAAATAGAAGAGAAAATAGAGATTGACGAACCTGATTTTAGCATTAAAGAACCGGAATTTAACATCGATGAACCTCAGCAGGATGAGCTAAGCATCGAAATTGAAGAACAGGAGTTCAGTATTGATGAGCCGCAGGATGATGAGCTCAGTATCGAAATTGATGAACCAGAACTCAGTATCGACGAACCTCAGGATGATGAGTTCAGTATCGAAATTGAAGAATCAGAACTCAGCATTGACGAACCTCAGCAGGATGACCTAAGCATCGAAATTGAAGAATCAGAACTCAGCATTGATGAGCCGCAGCAGGATGACCTAAGCATCGAAATTGAAGAATCAGAACTCAG
>JGI20163J26743_11538477_pt1 | contig 28422 bp, 13 predicted proteins | sample TergutCu122P1_FD_26743 | JGI IMG/M metagenome (IMG submission 26743) | reverse complement strand
AAGTGTGGTGGTACCATGTCATCAATGGAATTAACAGGGGCAGGAGTAGTGGTTGCGTCCCTTTCAATAATCTCGATGCTTCCACCAGGTACGTTGATACCAATTTGATTAACTGTTAGGTTAGCACCACGATTACCTGTTACTCGCACTCGATGTCCTACATAGTCTACTAAACTATTTCCTGCGCCAGCCCAGACAATAATACCATCTCTTGAGCCGTGTCCATCTTGGATCATTAAGTTTCCTGGATCATTACCTGTCAAACCTACAGTTATTGTTGCATAACCTTCGACAATAACACGGGTATTTGTCGGCTCTTGATGGGCTTCAGCAATTGAGATTACAGGAGGTGGAGGTGGAGGTTCTTGCCCTAGAGCAATCCGCTCTGCATTGCTAATACCTGTCATGCTAATTAAGGTAGCATCATTAGGAAAAGTTGAGGAATACACCCTTATTTCATCAGTTTCTCCTTGTGCGAATCTAAACACATGACCTCTGCGTATCTCTACTAAGCTACCATCTTGAATATCATCAAATGCTCCCGCTGGAACTCCTAAGTTAGCACGTAATACCACATCCGTGTCTTCCAATGTGTGGCTTTGATTGCCAGTATTTGGATGTCTATTTTCAATCCGCACAGGCGGAGTCACAATAGATACCAACATTCCCTCAAATCCTGATTCAGCTTGCTCAATGGTAATTGGAATTGGGGCAATCTGAGCAATATTAGAGTTCACCACATCAGGAACAACTGCCGTTGCTGAATTGGTATCAACCCCATTGATTCGTAAATGACCTTGGATCTCTCTTACATAACCTGTTACCCTTACACGCTGCCCTGTGAAGTTACCGGCATTTGCTACGGAAACAAGTATCCCATCATTTGGCCCACTTGCATTTGGGGCTTGCATAAAAGCAACTGCAGCTGCCTGGGAACCTGTTATATAACCTTCTACAGTAACTATCTCGCCTGAGTTTAGGCTAGCTCTAGCTTCTGGGAAGGTAATTGTGTCTGATGAACCGTTGCCATCATCCACATCGTATCTAATAAAAAGATGATTTATTCTGTGAGCACCGCCAGCTCCAATAGCATGAGTTGATGATGCATCATAATCTGCTCTTGCCGAAAGATTGGATGTTATAACCCAACGCAAATAAACCTCTGGTTGATCTTCTGCTGCCTCTGGAAGCATAACACTAAATTGATTTGGTGGATGATTGATTGTATAAGCATTCTCCAAATTTTGAACCACTCTAAACTCTTTTATGGGTATCCAATTGTCCCCTCCGTCAAGACTATACTGAAAACTAAAACGCCCTGGACCTGTTCCTGCTGACTGCATTGCCCAAGATACTTCCATATCAGAATAATCTTCTGTAGAAATACTGGTTTGCCACCATGCGTGGTTTCCTTCGTTATTCAAAGGGCTGTTGATACCGCCGTTGCCACTGTTATCCGCATTACGCACATTAATGGCATCAACGCTCCCGTTTAAAACTCTAGGACTTCCACCAACCATAAATTGCAGAGTCGGAGCTGGTTCCAAACCTCCATTTGCTGCAAGAGCGGTATTCACTTCACCTGCAGCTATAGCAGCATTAATTGCTGCATTGTTAAGAAAGCTCCAACTAGCCAAAACATTGCTCTGTGCTAGGGGCATAACTCCACTTTGTTGCTCTAGTTCTTGAATCCTCTCAAGATCCTCATTAGTTGCCAGATTATCACTATAGAGATTATCTGTTAAATCCAGAATCTCTGGCGCCCCATCTGTTAAATCTAGAATCTGAGAGTCTTCCTCAGTCGGGCCATTTGGTCCCTCTGCAGCAGATGCTCCTGCAACAGCTTGGAAAGACATTAGCACTACTACTAAGAGTGCTAAAAACTTTTTAATTTTCCGCATAAATTTTCCTCCTTCTCGTTTCTGGTTAAAATTATACTTACATGTAATCTATGTTAAACACGTTCCTTAACAACTGTAGAAAGTGTTGTTTTCTTTGTTTAATAAAACATGGGTCTATGCATCTATGATATTCATTATTTTACAATCATCTTCATTTTATTTTTCATAAAGGATGATACTTTATTCTCAGTTGCTAGCATTGCTGCAAGTATTGCCGTAATAGGTACAGCTAAAACTAATCCTATGCTAGCCGAAACGCCTTGGATTACTTCTACAGCTAGTATATCTAAATTTATTAAACGCATATAAGGTAAGCGATATGAAACAATAATAATCAATACAGTAATGGAGCTTCCTGCAAAAGCTAATATAAGGGTGTTGGACATGGTTCCGACAATGTCTCGTCCTATGTTCATTCCGCTTTTATAAAGATCCTTTAATTTCATAGTTTGATTGACTTCTTTAATTTCAAATACCGCTGAAGCAATAGACATCCCAACATCGATTACTGCTCCCAAAGAAGCGATGATAATGCCAGCAAATAATAGCTGGGGAATTTGAACAGGGATTGCTCCAGATTGGAAAAGTACCTCCTCAGCATGGGACATCTGCATACCAGATATATTGGCTATGCTTCCTGCCATCATGCTAATCCCACCAGCGATAATAACGCCTATCATGGTACCTCCAATTGCAGCCACACTTTTCAAGCTATAATCGCTAATCATCAATATAGAAAATATTGCTGTCAGCACAGCTGTTATAACTGCATATAGTACAGGGCTGCTTCCATTTAGGATGGCTGGTATCATAAAAAACACCACTGTTACTAATGTGAATATTAATGATAAAACTGAATAAAAACCTTTCTTTCTGGCAACCAGTATCAGTACCAGGAAAAACAATCCAATAAATCCTATTATGAAGCCATCACGAGCATGCCCAAATACATCCACATGAACGATAGAGCCATCTACATCAGTTACAATAGCCACTAATAAAGTCATTGTATCTTCTGCCATATGATTAAAGAACCGACTAAGGGTATTCTCGATTCTGACCTGTTGCCCTCTGTGCTCCCCTGATAAAAGCTCTATATCTATAGTTTGGCGCCCTATATATAAGCCCTCAACTTGAGGGTCTGGAGACAATCTATCATTCTCCACAGCCATTACCCGAGCTCTCTGGACGGAAAAAGCGGTGATTTCCTCATCTCCTCTAATACTCATGTCAGATGTTATAATTACTATTACACAAAAAAAGACCCCGACTAAAATCGTCCATCCTCTTCCTCTCATAGATAGAGATTTCGTGGCTTGTCTTGGCCTGATTTTCTTTTGTAGTGCTTGTAACATATTTAGCCTCTTTTCGCTGAATAACTCTCTTATATTCTAAAAGATTTTTAGCTTTTTAGCAAGTAAAATGTATCCTTTTTATGTAGTACTTTTTCACAAAAAAATCACCCCTATTGTAGCATATATTCCTATGCTGGCCTCCCTCTAGTCAAAACCGCTAAAAAAGATGCTATCATTTGTAATATATTTTATTTTACCCTAGTTTTCATTTAAATTCTAAGCTCTTATTTAAGTTTTTCAAGTTCAACAAATCGTTCCACCACTTGTTGGATATTTTCCTTTTCTAAAGCTGAGTAAAATTCCGAACGAAGTGGCTTCCAAGCAACAGGTTTGTTTATATTTTTTTTATACATCTCTTCCACCGTAACCTCACTAGAAAAAATTGTCCCCTTAACGGCTTCATAAAGTGCCTCTCCTTTTAGTGTGTTTATTTTCAAACAACTCAGACCTTCTGGAACCTCTTTATGATAAAACTCCTCTAACCCCCATGCATCACCCATGATTATATCTGCTACATAGTTATTCTTTTTAAACTCACAGGAGTAACAACTTTTTCTAAGTGCCCAGTTTCCTGAAAATGCCCGCATATAAGAATGTTTATTCTTCCATCCCAATTCCACTCTTCCGTTTGCAAAATGCATTTCTGTTACCGCTTGTTTAGCAGGTGCTTGATTGCTTCTAAATTGAAAATACGTAATTTTTGACTTTCGACCACGCTCTTTGAACTGAACATATTTTTTCAAAGCTAACGCCGAAGGATATCCTTTGCATAAAATCTCAATAGTATAAAGGTTATCATAACTCTTACCCAAAAAAGTCATAAGCCCTGCTATTTTACACGGCGTCCCTGTAAAGAGAACAGGCTTACTTGTTTTTAATGCTTTTAGCGTCTTATTATAAATGTCATTGTGTTCTGGCTCAACATATTTACTATAGCGAAATGCTTTCGCCCCTTCTTCTGTGTCAGCTATGTCATACATTGCCCTTATTACATCTGCTGTCTTAACACCAATCACATATCCTCCTTTTTTTAATATTTCTTTGGCGAAGGTCATAAACATTCCGCCTGAACTAGAATTACGATGAATCTCATCATCATTACTAAATGCCAGGTAAGCTTTTGGCGCATACTCATGATTAGAAGATTTAGGCTTTACATTGTGCGGACAAGTATTACTACAAAGACCACATTTATTACAATTATTCATAATTGCTGGAAACCAAAATCCTTCTTCGCTTTTCTTTAGCTCCAATGCATTTATTGGGCATTTATCTACACAGGATCCACAGCCATAACAATAAAATTCGTTCCCTGTGGAGAAATAATCTGCGCTCTTAATCGGTTTTTTCACAGAGTTCAACGAATTACTTAGATAATCAATAGAGTGTTGCTTCAATTCTTCTAGCCTAATATAAACATCAGAATAATCAATTTCTTTAAACGCCGCATGAATTGAAAACTGATGTAAACTACGATCAACAAACTTTTCATGTATCCCCAGTTTTGTCAACAAACCCTCTACACGAATATCAAGGCCATATCCATGTCCAAGTGCAAGAAAAGGCTTACCGAATATCAGTGCAAAAGCAGTGACATGGAAGGATTGAGTAATTACATAACTGCTGTGAAAAATAGCGTTCAAAACACCGTCAGGTGCCATCTCACGTGTAGTTCCAAGTTGGTTATCAAACTGAACATCCTTTAAGTTGTGTACGATTGGTAAGCTAAGCAACGATGACAGCTTACGAGCGTAATCCGCAAGTTTGTCATCTCTTCCGTTGTGGGCATGAAGGTGGCAATAAATATAATCATCACCATATGGATTATGCCTCGTTGTCATATCAAAGTATGAGCAGCGATCCAGCAAAAGCGTTGGATCCAAAACAATGGATACTGGCTTGCCACTGAGTTCTTCAATTTTTGACTTTAATCGTTCCTCTCTAAGGGAAATATGCGAAAATCTTTTCAAGTTTTCCCTGTAGAAATCCTCAACTTCTTTTTCATCAAGATTTGTTGTAGCCCCCAATGATGCTGCGTAACTAATACGCGGAATATCAACTTGTTTCATAGCCGCAGGAAGTGCACCAAAATAAAAAGGATTCAGTTTAGTAAGTGATTGACTCCAAATCTGATCCGACCCGTATAAAAGAACATCTAGCCTATTCAGCTCATCAGCTTGATCCTTTATAATATACTTAAGCTGCCTCTTATTAAATTTTAGCGTCTCCCATTCCTTTGCATCACTTGGTACAGGAAGTCCGGCACGATTGATTAGATGATACGCATCATGTCCCATGCCAATCAATTTTCGTCGCAATGCTAATGATTGCATTGAAGCACCAAAATTATTTAAGTGCCCGCTAAAGGTAATTATTCCAATATTCATAATTCTAAGTACCTTTTTTATACTTTCATCTTCATGATAATTTAATCAGCTCTTGATACACTCGTTCCGAGTTTTTGGTGTCACGGTTAGCGAAACACATATCCACACGTTCCTCATACATGGCTTCCATTACACATCCATTTTTCAAATAATCAATGATTTTATCAACACAATCGTTTTGATTATCAATAACAGAACCAAAGCCCTCTTTTTCATAATCGAAGGCGTAGTCCATATCATTGTTGTCCCCATAAGGAGTAGGTGTGTTTGCTTCTTGATAGTAAATTATAGGCTTTTTTAAGTAAGCAAAATCAAATACTGCGCTGGAATAATCCGTAATCATTAAACTAGAAATCTCATATAGTTTCCGATAGCTTACCTCATTGTCAGCAATCTCCATTTCCTTAGGTATCTGAAAATCCTTTTTTTGAACATATAGTTCAGGATGTAATTTGATGACAAACCTATACCCATATACTCTTAGTGCTTCTAATAGACGCACATCATTAATAAAATTATTGAACATCTTACAATACATACTTTCCCTGAATTGAGAATTATATGCACGTGTCTCCACATCTCCTAGAGCTGTTCGCCAAGTAAAAACTAAAGTGATTACTTTTTCAGGATTACTTTTTAATAAGTCAAACCGCGGAAGACCTGTAAGCTTCACTTGTTTTTCGGTAAAGCCAGAGTGTTTAATTATATTTGTGTATTCTTTTAAAGAAGTTGCACAAAACATAGCTAAATCTCGTCTTGTACTATTTAAGTAGTTATCGAAAATACCTGTGCATTGGATTACACCGTGTTGTAGGAATATTTCCTCAAAATTGCTCAAAGAGTTCGAAATCTTGCGAAACTCCTCTTTTGATATATTCGTGTTCGTATTGGAGTCATAAAAAGTTGTACTAGAGATATATTTTTCAGCAAACATGAGTAGAAATTTATACTCGAAGCTTCCGTATATAACTATATTTGGGTTTAAGCCTTTGAAATTCTCATAATAGTTTCCATCTGGAATTACCATGAACTTTTCAATGCCATCATCAATATTGCAACAATATCTAAAAAGAGCTTCCGCATTATCGTCGATTCGATTATGTCTATCAATAAATAACCAAATACGTTTGTTACGATACGTTTCAAACAACTCCACATACTTTCTCAATAAATAGTGATCTTTATATTCATCCATTTTGTTTAATATTTGCCTAGAAACAGATGTTAAGCTTATTTTTTCGATTTCAAGTAGATGTCTCATTAAACCTCTTTTGACAATAGCCTTATCTCCAATAAAAAATGTATTACCATGGTAGAAGCGAGAAAACCAAGAATGTACCATAATTGCAGGTTCCATTACATCATCATGCTTAAAATAAAACGCTAAAACATCCTCAAAGCCATACTCCAAATTGCTAATATCAATATCAAACTCAAAGGCCGTTGTTGGAAACGTTTCCTCACCTAAAAAATAATTTACTCCATACATCGATGAGGACTTAAGAGTAGCATAAGTATATCTCTCCATGTTGCTGCACACAAGTTGAACTTTATCAACACATGGTTTAACAAAATAGCCTCGTATCATAAGCCTAGTTCCAATTTGGTTAACAAATCTAATATTAATATGTCCCGACAATGTTTCAAAAGGTTCTTTGCCGAAATAGAAACGTGCTCCCACTTCATTTGTTCGCTTCCTTAAGTAAACATCGCCATATTTCATTTTCTTAAATAGGGCACGGCACCAATAAGGGATATAGCTTTGCTCCAACACTTCCTTGTCCATATGGGAGACCAGATAAGTAATGTCGGCCCTCATTTGGTCTATATCTATATTTATACCATATTGTCTAGGATCGAACTTTGCTAATCGAAACCAATGTATATCATATAGTATAATATTTTGGGCAAATCTTGGAATATAGCCCAATTCATTCATGTACTCTTCAAAATTATTGCGGTAAACTGAAATACGTTCATAAAACTTAGGATTTGAAGCAGAGTTGTCAATGGTACTTGATTCATCAGCTCTTTTCCTTAAGTACAAATGCCCTCCTTGCTCGTTACACCAACCAACCAAATTAGATTTCCGAAAAATATTCAGCAGAAACTGAGCATCTTCAGATATCTCAAGCGTTTCATCAAAGCTTTCATTAATGACAGCATTACTTCTAAACATGGCGTTATGAACATGATGAAAAAAAACATTCTCTTTTCTTAAGTCAATAATACGTGTGCTTCCGCGGTCAATTACCTTGTAAGCATAGTGGTCACCGGTTTCTCTATCAAATAGTTTAATTGGAACAAAAGCTACATCTGGACCATGCTTTCCTTTTCTCTCATTTTTTTCTAAAAACCTAACAAGAACTTCCATTTGATTCAATGAGTATTTGTCATCGCCATCCAAAAAACAAGTAAAAGGAGCGTTAAAATGCTCTTTACAAAACCTAAGCCCTACATTTCGTGCTGATGATACACCACCATTTTCTTTAGAAATATAAGTAATTTCGGGATAAAACTTTTGGAAACCTTTAACAATACTTTCTGTATCATCCGTGCTGCCATCATTAACAATTATAAGATTTATTTTATCGAATCCAATCGTTTGATTTACAACGCTGTTTATTGCGTCTCGCAGGTAACAGGACACATTATATGCCGGGATAATACAATTGACTTTCTTTTTTTTCATATTTTTCAATTTATCTCCTACTATTATTTACTCAACTCAGTACTATTAGACGTCGTGGCATATTTGCTCTTTCGCCACGTGCCAAAGGTAGACCACTCTTTACAAGGCTTCTTTCTTTACACTATACACATCTTATTCTCATAAAGTCAATAGCTGTTCTTTTCTTTTCTTTAAAAATAATATCGCCATTGAAGCATATGTTCCTTTATCCATATTCCTCTAGGCAAAACTACCAAAAGGAAAACTTTATTTTAACGTAAATGTCAAAAACCTTTGGATTCCATTATTTTTTTCACATGCTCTAAATCCTTTTTAGTGTCAACAGAAATTGATTGGGTGTCAACTTCAATCATCTTAAAGGGCTTTTTATGTTCAATAAATCTCAGGTAGTCAATATCCTCTACATTTTCATTATATCCCTTATCTGTAGACACGAAAAAATCTAGTGCCTCCTTACAATATGCAACAACTCCAAGGTGCTTGTAATACTTAATCTCATGTGTAGCCTTTGGATAGGGAACTGGTGCTCTTGTCATAAACAAAGCACTCATATCATGTCCAAATACCACTTTTATATTTGTAATATCCACAACTTCGACAGGGTCCTTAATAGCTGCCATCAGGTTGCTAGCATAAAAACCTTTCAAATCTTTGGGGATTACCGCAGAAATGATTTTTGGATCAATTAAAGGTTCATCTCCATTTACAACTGCATAAATATCTGCCACTATCTTATCTGACACTTCTTGAATGCGAGATGTTACGGTTTCATGATTATCTCGAGTCATAATCACATTCAACGAATACTCATCACAGACATTTTTTATCAGGTCACTATCGGTTGCAATATAAATCTCATCAAATTCCGTAACTTTTTTAGCTTGTTGATACACCCACCACACCATTGGCTTCCCATGAATGTCTGCTAATGGTTTACCATGAAATCTGGTTGATGCATAACGTGCTGGTATTATTCCAATAATTTTCATACCTTACTCCTATAGCCTATATGGCCACATTTTCCTTTCTTAACTATTAATTCACTCTATTCGTATCCTCGTGCATTTGGGCAGGGATGTAGTAAGCCTTGGTTTTGCAGGTTTATAAATATTTCTTTTGCTATAATCTCCTGGCCTTTTTTGTTAAGCAAAATTGAAGAGTCTATCCATATCTCTCCTAGGCCATGAGGCCGATTAAATATTTGCTCTAAATCAAGTATTTTGTAGGACTTTTCTAAAGCCTCTGGTACCACGTCCAGCATTACTAATACTATATCGCCTTTTTTATACTCAAAACCATTTAGCATAATACGGTGCATATTAGAAACAAAATTTTCTGAATAACCGCCACAGTTTACTACCTTGTAGAAGCTGTGGTAAGAATTTAAAAATCGTTGTAAACAAGAAGTCATTGTTTCACCATCGGATACACACGGAGCATATACCATATCGCCTCCAAAAAGATATATACTATTTCTTGCATGTTCTGGAATATCAGTAGTTACTCTACACCCATTTTTGACATTTACAAACTGACCAACTCTATCTTTGGGCATGGACCAGCCATCATTATTCCTTTGTAAGTCTGAAACTGCATAGGCTATATACTCTGCCACTTGTTCTATGGTCTCTCCACATTCAGCAAGTGCAAGTGGAATAACTGGTGGTTTTTCAGTCAATCCCCTCCTTATTGTAAGCAAGGTAGGTTTTTTGTTTACAATCTCGTTTTCGTTTTCGCTTCGCTTTTCTGCAGTAGATTTTATTAATGATGCAGGCTCTTTTATAAAAGCAAAGTCTACATCTGGAAATCGTCTCTTAAATTCCAAATATGGGTAAACTTCTCTGGCATATTGTAAAGCATCCTTTGCAACATCTTGGATTTCAACAATTTTTGCCCCATATTTTGTAAATCCGTACATAATTTCAATAGTAGGTTCGGAAGATACAATAAGTATATAATCATCGGCTGTATATTCTATACTACCATAAGCGGTAAATCGGGTTTTAATTAAATTACTTGAAACATAGGTAAACTCAGAAACACAATCAATAATTTCAATTCTTTCGTCTACAAATAAAGAATTGTATATTGCATGTCCGTACATCCAGTCTTCCTCATCACAATAAAAATATAATGAGGAAACACCTTTTCTTAGTAGCTCATCCACAAAGGAGTGTCCCAAATCCTTTGAAACTTGAAGTGTCGCTAATGTGCTTAAAATATCGCTCTTTCGTTGCTTTTCAGCAAACAAAATGCGTTCCAAATTGTCTAGCCCTTCTGAAATGTCCTGACTTTCCACATTAAGAGTTTGTACTAGATTTTCAGGTTCGTAAATTAAAGGAGCAGTATCAAATCTATATATAATCTTTGATAAATCTCCCTTATCATAAAAGCGAAATCTCACCCCATAGTCGCCAAAGCTCTTTATTGTAAAAGATGCTTTCCCAGAAAAAGCCGGAAATAGGGAGTCCATAACCTTCAGATTTCTAAGCAAATCATAGCCAACATATGTGCCTTCTGGAACTCCTATGAGCTGTACCTTGACTACCCCATTTTCTATTGTAGCAGAATAATCCAATGTGGTAGACAATAGGGTTCCCACTTCTCGAAACTTAACAGCCTTATCTGTACTCATATTTTCACCTTGAACTCCTTCTGTATTGAATGCAGTGCCTAGGTTAAAGTCTTTAATACTGCAAGCTTTAATATTTGCTTTTACATAGTTTAAACAGTGAGTAAACTCAAAGTTTTTAACATTATTAAGGCAAGATGTATCCCTTGAAAAAACATGAATATACTCATCTTCATTTTTCATAAGGCAGCCCTTTGCAAAGGGCTCCTTGCTTATTTTAACGGATTGTATATTTTTCTTCATGTCTTTACTGGTGAATATTTCTGGCACATGATCAGTGGAGAGAAATATTCCTGCCATATTAGCATTTCTCTTTATTGCTGGGAGTAACTTCCTTCTCCCCCATTGGTTTAAGTTATTGCATAATAGCAATGTTTTCTCATTGGGATTAACATCCTTTATAAAGGGGAGTATTCTTATATCTCGAGATAGGTATTTTCTTAAAAAAATCCGGCTGAGACTTACATTAATTCCTGAAAAGTATATGGCATTATAATCCCCCATAGCCTCCAGAACTTTTATGGCAACTAGTAATTTAATAAGTGCCGGATAAAGCTCCAGATATTCTTTCCCAAGAAGGGAAGATTCAGCATCTCCTTTAAAATATGATCCACTTGATGAAGCTGAGGATAAAAGCTCCTTAACTTTAATATTACTATATAGAGGTAGTAGTTCCATGGGAAAGGCAGCTGGCATTAAGTTGGCCCCTTGGATGTAAGGGGTAAACTTAAATTCTATCTCTCGTGGATGGGGTTTAAAATAAACCTCATTTTCCGTTGATACAAAAAAATCTGCCATTAGTTGATGCAATAAGATAAATTCATTATTCAAGTCTACATTGTCTACCAGTCCTCTTTTTCTAAGACCTGCAGAACAAACTAGACGTGAGGAAAGTACAATAACTGAAATCTCACGCCCTGAATTTATATCAAAAGATGTTTTGAATAGTTTCAGCATTTGTCCCAAAAATAAGGTTGGAAAAGTGGCAATAATACCTTTGTAATCCCATCTTTTTACCAAGGAACAATCCTTTATGTAAGAAGGAAAAGAAGTTGTTTCCTTCATGAATATTGTGTGCTTGCACCTGGCTCCTCTTCCACTACGAATCCCTTTTCTTACAATAAGCAAATCGTATTCATAACTTCGTGTGTTTGAGCTTTGCAAGCGTAACCTGGCACGACTCCGAGGTCTAAAGTTATCGTAAACTTGAAAAATATTTTCAACCGCTTCAATGGTAATATACGGGACTTTCTTGTTTTCTAAATATATCCCAAACAAATCCACTTCATCTACAAGATGATATATCTCATCAAAATCACTTGGTTCAAGCTGATTTGTTTCAAGTATATGTTCTACATAAGTAACAATGTTATTTTCTAGGTTCTCTCCCTCATCCATTGCATACTTAAATATATCCATATAGACAAACTTTGTGTTTTCTAAAACATTGACATCAAGGACATCATATAATATCTTATCAATCTGAAATACTGCATAATCATCACGGTGGTAATGATATCTATGGGCAATTGCTTTTATCAAAAAGCCATTGTGGGCAATATTATAAAGAACCCTCATGACACTCGAACCCTTTCATAAAAAATCTCTGTTATTTACTTCTCTAGTTCAACAAAGCGATCTACCACCTGCTGGATATTCTCATTTTCCAAAGCTTGGTAGAATTCCGAACGAAGTGCTTTCCAAGCTACTGGCGCTTTCACATTACTCTTAAACATCTCATCAACAGTTACTTCTTTGTGGAATATCTCATCTTTAAACATCTCGAATAACTTGCCTCCTTTTGGAGTATTGATTTTCAAGCAACTCAAGCCTTCTGGAACTTCTTTTTCATAAAGGTGTTCAAGTCCCCATGCATCGCCAAAGGTAATGTCTGATAGGTAATTATTCTTCTTGAACTCACAATAATAGCAACTCTTACGAAGAGCCCAATTTTTCGAAAATGCCCTCATGTAATAATGCTTGCGCTTTAGCCCAACCTCTTCTCGACCATCTTCAAATCGCATTTCAATTGCCGCTGATTTTGCTGGGGCGAGATTGCTTCTGAATTGGAGGTATGTAATCTTCGACCCCCGTCCTTTTTCCTTAAAATCCACATACTTTTTCAAAGCCAAAGAGGAGGGGTAACCTTTGCATAATATTTCAGCAGTATAAAGGTTGTCATAATCTTCTCCTAAAAAGGTTCTAAGTCCTGCAATTTTACAAGGTGTCCCTGTAAATAAAACAGGACGCTCCGTTTCAAGAGCCGCAAGGGTCTTACTATATATATCATTATGCTCTGGCTCCACATACTTACTATAACAAAACTCCCGGGCCCCTTCCTCAGTATAAGCAATATCGTAAACAGCTCGAATTACATCTACTGTCTTTACGCCAATGACATATCCACTTCTTTTGAGTATTTCTTTTGCAAAGGTCATAAACATGCCGCCTGAGCTGGAATTACGATGAATCTCTTCATTAGTACTAAAAGCAAGGTAGGCTTTGGGATTATACTCTGTAAGCTTCGGCTTAACATTGTGGGGGCAAACTTTACTGCACAATCCACAATGGTTACAGTTATTCTTCACAACTGGAAACCAAAACTCCTCCCTATTTTGCTCTAGATCAATTGCCCCTACTGGACATTTCTCTTTACAGGTTCCACATCCATAGCAATAAAACTCAATTCCTGTTGTAAAATAATCTGCTGGTTTTTCCCTTTTTTTAACATTCTTTAACGCATCAAACAAATAGCTTGAGGATGTTGCTTTCAATTGCTCCAATCTTTTATACACATCAGAGTAATCAATGTCTTTTAGGGCAATTGGAACCGGAAACCCTTTGCTATATCTATCAATGAACCGTTCATGCAGATTAAGGGTCTTTAGTAAGCCCTCCACACGAGCATCCAAGGCATTGCCATGTCCTAAAATCAGAAATGGTTTCTCGAAAATCAATGAAAATGCCAGTCCATGAAAGGATTGGGTCATAACATACTTGCTATGACGGATTGCATTAACAACACCGTCCTGACCCATATTGCGAGTTGTTCCAAGTTCATTTGGAAATACGGTGTCTCTAATATTATGAACTATAGGCAATCCCAACAGTCCTGAAAGCTTCTTAGTAAGCTCCACCAGCACCTTATCTCGTCCAACATGCTTATGAAGGTGAGCATATATATAGTCTTGTCCATATGGATTATATTCTGTCACTAAATCTGAATAGGCATAGCGATCAAGGAGAAATGTTGGATCAAGAACAACAGAGACAGGCTTGCCTGTAATCTCCTCTAGTTGAGCTTTGTGTTTTTCTTCTCTTATTGAAATACTTGAAAAATCTTTCAACATTTCTTTGTAGTCTTTTTGAAGTTCTTCATCACTAAGATCTGTCGCTCCAAGAGAAGCGGCATAACTAATTCGTGTTATGTTGTTTTCTTTGAGAGGAGAAAACAGACCGAAGTAATGAGGATTTAATTTTGAGGATAATGCCGCACTCCATATTTGGTCAGAACCACATACTACTGCGTCAAGGCTATTTAAACCAGCAATATCGCTTTTCATCATATAATTAAGATGCTTTTTGTTAAATACAATTGAGGCGGCCTCTTTAACATTTCTTGGAATGTGAGGCGCTTCCCTAGTTGCAATATGCCATACATTGTAGCCCATACTAACTAGTTTTCTACGCAAAGCCAGTGCTTGCATAGCGGCACCAAAATTATTACTGTTGCAACTAAAGGTAAGTATCCCAATATTTATCTTTTTATCCATTAACCTCTCCTTACTATTTTACATTTAGCCAATTTGGCAAAACTCTTATTCTCTGTTAGTCAACTAGTTGACAGTCACTCAGAATCCGCTTACGCTACTTCTTCGTAACAATCAAGTAGCTACGCTACCAACTCAGTGATGGCTTGAACCACTGAGTTAAGCAAGTTATACCCACCGCCTACGCTACGCTTAGAGGCGGGGGACTTGCTTTGATTGTTAAATCTTACTATGTTACTCAATTTTACTATGTTGTTCAATTTTACTTTGTTATTATTTCATTATAAACACGCCTACAATTTTCTATATCTGTATATGTAAAGAAATCATCAACACGCTGTTGATACTCGTCTGGCATTACACACCCGCTTTTTATATGAGTAACAATTGCTTGTATCATTTGTGCGCTATCTGTAATCACTTCACCAAAGCCCATTTTCTCATAGTCAAAATACCCGCTGTTATAATGGTTAGCGTCAAAATGGTAATAGATAATTGGCTTTTTAAGGTACGCAAAATCAAATATTGCTGATGAATAATCGGTAATTGCCAAAGCTCCTTCTGCGTAGAGCTTTTGATATGACGTTTCTTGTGGTGCAATAGTCACCCTTTCATCAAAACTAAAATCTTCCATTTGAACATATATTTCGGGATGGGGGCGAAATACTAATTCGTACCCATGTTCCTGGGCTGTATCCAACAACTCCTTATCACTTAAAATATTATTTATGCCTTTATAATACTCAGACTCTTTAAATTTAGGGTTGTAAATACAACCAATATGTTGACCAGGTGCATACTTGGCCAAGTTTCTGCGCCAAGTGAATATAAATACTATTTGCTTTTTTGTGTTGCTTTTTAGTCCATCGTAACGAGGAAGGCCGGTCAATTTTACAACATTTGGACAATACCCGTACTCTTTATGCAAAATTGAGTTATATTCGCCCTTTGTAGTAGTAACAAACAATTTAAAGTTTCGCTTCCACTTATGTAAATACGATGATAAGTCATGTAAAATGATACCGTGTTGTAAAAACATAAATTTCGCTCTGGACAGCCCTTTAAAAATGTTAATCTGTCTATCTGTTCCAAAAGGAAAAACATCAGGATAACTAAAAGATGCCGATATATACTTCTCAGCGAACAAATGCAATAACTTATGCTGTTTTGAGCCAAAAAACACCACTTTTCCAACATCTTGCATTCGAGGAACATCTGGTGAATCTTCCTTAAGTACAAAGTATTTTTCTATTCCATCATCTATACTTGCACAGTAGCGAAACAGATGCTCCGCATTATCATCTGCTTTGTTTGTTCTATCCATAAACATCCATATTCTACGTTTGGCCATTTCGTCATACTGTTCCAAGTACGATTGAAGTAATTCCACATCCTGGGCAAACCTATCTGAAGTAAGATTTTTTTGAATATAGTCATTTACTTTCTTAACTAAAGCGCCATCATTCAAGGAAATCACTCTAAAGCTACTTTCACCAAGCCTAAAAACAATAGTCTCATCACCTAAAACAAATGCCCCAGGCTCATCACACATCCGCGAATAATAGGCGGCTTTAATTGTAACTGGATATAACCCATACCCTTTTACCTTTGTGCGGAAAGAAATAACTCCTTCTCCGGTAAAAGGAATTGACAAATCAAACACACAGGCTTTATAACATATGCATCCCAAATAGTGGATACTGGTATGGTCAATATCATGAAAACGGCAAGTATACTCCGCGTCATTGTAGATTGCAACTAATTCTACCTGCTCCTTGTCAACTACGTAATAAGTCCCTGAAAAGGTAATGATGCCGCCATATTCTTCTGCAATGCGAATTCGCACCACAGGTGAAACACCATCCCTAGGCACTCCTCCAATTTCAAAATAGGGTTCGGAGGTTTCTTCGGATTCCACGAGCTTACCTGGTCCATGTTTCACTTCTAATAGATAAATTTTTTGCCAGTAAGAAAGTTGCTTTTGTCCGCGAATAAAATCATCATCCATATATGCAATAATACGTTTGAATTCCTCAAAAGTAGCTGTGATATCTAGTTCTTCTTGAATAGAATCTGGTATTTTCGGCAAATTGTACCACTGCAAATCATGCATTACCAGATATTGGGTGTGTCTGGTGACATGGCCATAGAGTGTAAGCTCCTCATCAATAAGATGTCGCCCTAATGAGAAAATTCTATTGTACCATTCAGGAGAATGAGCAATGTCATCTAATTCTGGTATCTCTTTTACTGCTCTTCTGTAATAGCATTTTGCCCCACCATCTAAAGCATATTTTTCTTTATGTCGTAGTAATTTTGAAACAAAAACCGAACCTTCTAGAAACTTCCCTTCTTCCATTCGTAATTCTTTGTCAAAATACAAGTCGTCAATTTCTTCTGAGGCAAAAAAGCAGCAGGATGTGCCATGGGTATACTTATTTTTCCCACCTCGTATTTTTACAATTCTGGAGGCGGAACTGGTTTCCTCTGATGCTTTTAGAATTGTTTTATCCTCTCCAACTATCTCTATTGGAAAAGCAACAAAATCTACTTCTCCCTGGTATCTTTGAAGTAGTGCAATTCCCCTTTCAAAAAGATTAATATCGATATAGTCCTCTGCATGCATAAAAAATGTGTAGATTGCTTTTGAATGAGTTTGGCAAAACTTCAAACCGACATTTCGTGCTGTAGAAAGCCCACCTTTACCTCCAGCAATATACACGATATCTGGATAAATAATCTGAAGCTTTAAAATTGACTCTTCGGTGTTATCGGTGCTGCCATCATCCACAATAACTAAGTTAATATTATCATAGCCAATGGTTTGACATACCACGCTATTAACTGCGTCCAATAGATATTTGGCAGAATTAGATGTGGTAATTATGCAATTTACTCTTTTCCTTATCACCATACTTATTACCTTTCAATTATTGGGGCAGCAAGTTATTCCCATCGCCTTCGCTGCGTGTTAAGGTGGGTGGGACTTGCTTTGATTGTTAGATTATTTTATTTCGAGTTCTCTTAGGCGTTTTCATAATCTCCTTATACACTCGTTTGCTGTTTTTTCTATCATAAAATGCAAAGAATCTATCTACTCTATTAAGATACATTTCTTCCATTTTGCATCCCCTCTCTAGATATTCTATAAGCTTATCCACACAGGCATCTTTATCGTATACCACGTCTCCAAAGCCATCTTTATCATAATCAAATGTCTCGCCTTTATCTTCTTCACCGTAGCAGCTAGGGCTTTTGGAATCTTGATAATATATAATGGGCTTTTTTAGGTATGCAAAATCAAATACTACACTAGAGTAATCTGTTATCATAACACTAGAAATTTCAAACAATTCTCGATAGCTAATTTCATCCACAACAACTTCAACCCCTTCTAAAAAAGTGAAGTCTTCTTTTTGAACGTAAAGCTCTGGATGCAATTTAACAATAAATCTGTAGTTTCCCTCACGCAATGTACTTAGTAATCTGTCATCGGTTATAAAGTCGTTAAACATCTTAAAAAATAGGGTCTTCTTAAAATATGGGTTATAAGCTCGTTCATCCTCGTCCCCCAAACTAGCTCTCCAAGAAAATGCTAAGGTAACGACTCTTTGGGGCTTATTATTTAGTAAGTCATATCTTGGGAATCCTGTTAGTTTAACTTGCTCCTTTGTGAAACCAGAATTCTTGAGTATGCTTTGATACTCTTTTTTTGAAGCAGCAAAGAAAAGAAGCAAATCCCGTCTTGTATTATTTAGGTAATTTTTAAATACACCTATGTTTTGAGTAATTCCATGTTGTAAAAAGATTTCTTCAAAGTTGCTAAAAGCATCTACTATTTTTCGGAATTTGTACTTAGGTATGTTTGTGGCCACATTATAGTCATAAAATGTTGTACTGGAGATGCACTTCTCTGCAAATAGGAGAAGAAACTTATACTCAAAACTACCATAAATAATTATATTGGGATTAACTCCTTCGAAGTTCTTATAATAGCTTCCATCAGGAATAATCATGAACTTCTCTATACCATCTTTGATATTGCAGCAATGCCTAAACAAAGCTTCTGCATTATCATCTATTCGGTTGTGGCGATCAATAAAAAGCCATATTCGCTTGTTCCGATACTCCGCATAATACTCCATGTATTTTTGTAATAAATACTTGTCTTCAAAGTCTTCCATCTCTTCTATGATAATTTGATTTAGAAAATCTTTTTTTAGAGTTTCTACTCTAAGGACATGCCTTGCCGCTGAGGTACGGATAATTGCGTTGTCCCCAATAAAAAATTTATTCCCATAATAAAAACGAGAGGACCAGGTGTGAGTTAGCCTAGCAGGACTATAGCGCCCATTATAGACGAAGTAAAATTCTAAGGATTGGACATGGTCTTCCTTGGCCTTTTCTAAATTTATCTTAAACTCGATATCCATAGCTGGAAACAACTGCTGTCCCAGAAATTGTTTCTTATCATTAAAAGTTGAAATGGTCATCTTTCCTTCTGTTTCGACACCACCGTACAAGGCAACCAAACGCAATCCTTCGTACATTGGTTTAACAAAAAACCCTCGAATATGGATAATGTTGCTTCTTTGGTTGATAAATTGTATGGGCACATCTCCAGCAACAGTTTCTAGAGGATAACCGCCCACATAATACTTAGGCTCAATTTCATTATTTACGCTTCGTAAATGTATCTTTCCATACTTAATTTGTTTAAAATATGTTCGATGCCAATATGGAATATATTCTTGCTCTAACAAGTCATCATTTATACAGTGAATTATGTATTCAACATCGCTAATAGCCTTATTATTATCAAAATCAAAATCGTACTTTATTGGATTTGCTTTAGACTGCTTAAACCAATGGATATCATATAGCCGACTTGCTTGAACAGCACGGGGCACCGCTCCCGTTGTCCTAATATAATTTTCAAACTCCTCTCGGTAATAAGATATTCTCTTATACAATGCTGGGTTGGAGTCAGCATTATCAATTGCACTAGATTCGTCTGCCCGTTTTCGTAAATGGTAGACGGTCTTTTCATTATGCCAAGCAACTAGATTTGTTTTTAGTAATACCTTCAAGATAAAATCCGCATCCTCTGAAATGCTTAATGCTTCATTAAATCTTACATCGGCAACTGCAGAGGTTTTAAACATCCCTGCATTTACATGATGGAAAAAAACACTTTCCTCTTCTAAGTCTATAACTCTTGTGGCACCACGGTCAATTGCTTTGTAGGCATAATGAACGCCAGTTTCTCTTTCAAATATTTTAATGGGTATAAATGCTACGTCGGGAGTTATTAATTCACTTTCATCATCATTATCCTCCAAAACCTTAGTCAAAACCTTCATGTGATGTAAATCATATTTGTCATCAGCATCAAGGAAGCAGGTAAATGGGGCTGTAGAATTGGCCATACAATAATCAAGCCCTGCATTTCTCGCTGCAGAAACTCCCTGGTTCTCTTGATTAATGCATATTATATCTGGGTAAAAATACTTATACGCTTCAACAATTTCCTCTGTATTATCGGTACTACCATCATTTACAATCACTAAATTAATATTGTCAAAGCCGATATTTTGGTTAACAACACTGCTGATTGCATCAGGCAGATATCGTGCTGCATTATATGCTGGAATTATACAATTTACCTCTTTCTTTATCATTGTTTACCCTTTCACAAGCTTCATGCATCATTGTAATCAAAATTCTGTTCAAGTGCTCCTTGGCCATTTGGACGTGATTTGCGGAATATAATATTAAGCAATTTGATTTATAAAATCCTCAATGTTTCTAAATAAAGGTATATCTGACTCCTTAATCTCAAACTCCAAAGTTGAGTTTTCGCCATCAGCAGTCTTAATATCTATCTTTATTACCGTTCCTTCTTCAATGTTTTTCCCAAAATTTTCTTTTAGAAAGGGAAACACATTTTCGTGATTTTCCACAAATGCATGTCTTTCGTTGACAATTTTCATCAATGTTAATGGATTAATCATTTTCTATCTCTCCTTCATTTCCCACAATAGCTTGTTGATAACTATTGTATCCTCATTGTTTCATTTATTAACCTTTGTGCCTCTTCAATTGACTCTTCATGTAGATTAATGATGTACAGCATGTGCCCTGGCATAGAGAATGTCTGTCCCATACTGCTAAATCCACTAGTGGTAAACGTAGTAATACTCCATCCTGCCATATCAGATAACTGCATTCTAACTAAGTCTGCAATTTGCCTGCGGGGCATATTTGATTCGAAACTATCGCCTACTGCTGTCATTACTGCGTTGTAGTTCAAAAGTAGTGCCGGTGAAGTTGCTTGTCCCATAACTGCTCGGATTACTTCCATTTGGTGAACTGCTCTTTGATGATCTCCAGCGGCAAATCCTGCTCTTTCTCTGGTAAAAGCTAATGCTTCAATTCCACTTAGGTGGTTCCATCCCACATGGTAAGTCCGGATTGGGTGTACCGTAAACTCATAATGAGAGTACACATTAACTCCACCTAAAGCATCAATAATATTCATAAACCCTGTAAAGTTTAATCGGAAGAAATAGTCGATATTTATGTCATATAATCTCTCTATAGCGCTTACTGATTGATCTACACCATAGATACCTGCATGAGCCAATTTATCTCCCATATAGCCAGACAAGTCAAAGGTTACAAATGAATCTCTCGGTGTTGACAAAAGCAATATTTCCTTATCAACTGTATTAACCACCATCAAAATATTAGCATCACTTCTGGCACGTGCTGATACACTACCATAAGTGTCAATTCCCGTAATAAGCATAATAAAAGAATCTGGCAATTCCTCTGGTGGCTCCAATAAAGGTTCTGTTATAATAATTTCGTGTTCCACCATCTTAAGAACACGTAAGTCCGTTCTAACCCACTCATAACCTTCCATATCACCAACAATACGAATTAAAGCGTCATTAACAATTATCGCTCCTACCTCTCCTCTTCTTAGGGCATCGGCTGTTTCCACAAATCCATCTAGCTCATAGGTATTTATATCACTATCAAGTAATTCGTTTAGCTCTATTATGGTTTTATCGGTGTTTTCTCGGTCTATATTTCTTACAATGCCAAACAGGTAATCCCTAGCATCCTCTAAACACTCTGCCGGGTCATCAATTAGCACGAATACCGAAACTACATCTGTCTGCACTTCAATGGTGGTTACTTCATCAATAACCTCTGTTGTTCTGTTAATAAATCTAATGCCTATTACCAAAATAACAGTAAAGCCAATTGTAATGATACTGCTAATAACAGAAGAAGGTACTTTGTCACCATGAAAGATGGAAAGTAATATCCCCACAATTGCTAAGAACACTACAATAATTGCCAGATGTATAAACGGTAACATATTCATTAAAACAAGAAATGTAGTAAATACCACGGCAACAGCACTGTATATCCCCAATAGGCTATAACCCACCCATTTACTATATTTCACAATATTTTTTGAACTAATCATTTCAAGTTATGCTCCTTGTTCCTTTTTCCATAGCTGCAGTGCAGCTTCTATAACTTTATCCATATCATAATACCTGTAGCTTCCTAATCGTCCACCAAAAATTACGTGTGGTTCTTTTTCTCCCAATGTTCTATATTGCTCATATAGGCTGTTGTTATGGTTATTATTAATTGGATAATAAGGTTCTTCCTCAGTGTTCCATTCAGATGAATACTCCCTAGATATTACCGTTTTTTCTTGAGTTCCAAATTCAAAATGTTTATGTTCAATAATTCTAGTATAAGGAATCTCCTTATCTGTATAATTCACAACAGCATTTCCTTGGTAATTATCTGTCTCAAGTATTTCTGTCTCAAAACGAACAGAACGATATTCCAATGCTCCTAGTTTATAGCCAAAGAACTCATCTATCATACCAGTAAAGATAGTTTTTGTAGCTATATCTGGATTGCTCTTGATAAAATCAAAATAATCCGTTTTTGTCTTTACTTCAATACCTTCAAGGATCCTGCTCACCATTTTTGTGTAACCACCAATGGGGATTCCTTGATAACGATCATTAAAGTAGTTATTATCATAAACAAATCTAAATGGCAGGCGTTTAATTATAAAGGCGGGTAATTCCTTGCAAGGACGCCCCCATTGCTTTTCTGTATAACCTTTTATTAGTTTTTCATACACATCTGTTCCAGCTAAAGAAAGCGCTTGTTCCTCTAAGTTTTGGGGTTCTTTAATGGCTAGTTCTTTAATCTGGCTAGCGATTATGTCTTTTGCTTCCTGTGGTGTTTTAATTCCCCACATTTTGCTAAAGGTGTTCATGTTAAAGGGAAGGTTGTATAATTCGTCTTTATATATAGCTATAGGCGAGTTTATATAGTTGTTAAACTCAGCAAAATGATTTACATAATCCCATATCTCTTTATCGGACGTATGAAAAATATGTGCTCCATACTTATGGACGTTAATACCTTCTACTTCTTCAGTATATACATTTCCGCCAATATGACTTCGCTTGTCTATTACCAGACATTTTTTACCTTTTTTATTCGCTTCATGAGCAAACACCGAACCAAATAGGCCAGCTCCTACAATTAGATAGTCATAACTCACTTTTACTCTCCTCCAATATGTATATACTCAAAAGCAATATAATTGTCCACGCCTCTTATCTGGGATGCTCCAATCATAAACTCGTCGTATATATTGGAGTCCGGTCTAAATTGAATGGAACACTCAACCCACCCAAGAGGGGCCTCTTTCTTTGGTACGAAATGTGAATGGATTACCTGGTAAAGTTCGCTACCTGAATCTTTAATGTGAAAGTTTAGTACTTCTGATTCTGTTTTTGCCTTAAATTTCACATCAAATATATAACTTTCTCCCTTAATTAACGGCTTACTTAAAGGGAGTATTGCAAATCGTCTTGGTGCCGACATTCCTTCCTTAACAAAAAGAGTTGTCGCCCCATTGATATTATGCTCTTCCCACACACTATTGTCAAATTTAAATTTAAGAAAAGATATGTTGTATTGTAATGGAGTGTTCCCTATTTTATATCGCTTGTCATAAATTCCGTGGTTTGGCTTTAATGCATAATCAACCGCCTTTGAAAAGGGCTTTGTTTTAATGGCTTTATAGAATAAATCTCTCTTTGGTGAGGAATAATTCTTACTATCATTGATTGCATATCCATTTTTCCCCAGCCATTTCAAAGGCACTTCCTTTCTTATGGCAAGAGCTTCCTTTGGCATTTCATTTAAAAACTTCTCACCTCTTTTATTATTGCATAGTACCACAGAAACCCCTTGCTTTGTATCTATGCTATGGTCTCTATGTTCTATGCCCCAAAAGTCACCCAAGGTCAAATCGCCAAATCTTGGTAGTTTTTGAAACTTACAGTTTTCGCAATGGTGGGAGCACATGGTGTGGTTGTGGTAAACGCGTTGGTAGTCATCGTCTTTTTCTCCTTGTCGGATTAAAACATCCCCGGATTTAGTCACTACTTTTACGGTTGCACAGTTCCATCCACGTCCTTTATATCTAAATTCATATTCCTGTATTCCTTCTGGAAAAGCATCTCCTAAGTACATTTGAAAAAACATGCTTGAGGGAGCATACGCACACAATATATCTACTAACAATAAGTTCTCATACTCTTTTCCTAAATAAGCTTTTAGCCCTGCCACTTGGCATGGAGTTCCCGAAAAAAGAACTTTATTATCTTCCTCTAGTTTTTCTTTAACAGAGCTAAATACGCCCCCAAGATAACTTTGCAGGTATTTGGATTTTTGCAACTTCGCCAGATCTGATATTGAATCTATCATAATATGCTTAACGGAAAAGTCTTTAGCCCACGCTGCTCCAACCACATAACCATTTTCCGAAAACATTTCATTAGCTAATGCGCTAAACACCCCTCCACTGGAACTGCTTTCTAACACACTCTCATCAGAAGTAACCATGGCATAACAGTGAGGCTTTTGGGAATTGGCATTAGCAGGCAACTCTAGAACAGGACATATTTTAGTACAATGACTGCAGTCAACACATTTCTCATCTATCACTTTTCTGCGATAGTAGCCCCACTCATCTTGTTTTAACACTAAAGCTTTCTCTTTACAGGAATTTACACATGCACTACAACCTGTGCATTTAGCTTCCTCTAGTTTTTGCTCCACAGACAATAGAGGAACAAATACCGAAGGTAAGTCTACTTTTGGTGTTTCTAAACTCTTTTTCAACCATTCTCTGGAATACACTTTATGGCTTTCAATAACTAACCTTACATAATCTACATCCATTGGCTCTAAATGCAAAGAATTGTCAATTATTTCCTTTGGATCTTTAACAAGCCTTTCTGGAATACCTAGGGTGTCTACTAAAGATTTAAAACGAGAAAATCCCCGTTCTTTATTGACAATAGGTATAAAGGTCTTCCCAAATATTGCCGCGAAAGCTGCCCCATGAAAAGAATCTGTAATTACAAACTCACTATTCTTAATTAGATATAACCATTCCTCAACACAAACATTTTTTTCGGCCTTTAGCCCAAGTTTCTCTTGGTTTTTCCTCCAAGTTTTGGGGGTGCCATCCAATATGTTAACTAGGGGAAATCCTAACTTATCAGACACGTGGAGAAGAGCGTTTCTCTTATCCTCAGTTGGGTCCAATATATATGTTACAATATAGGGTTTCTCTTTTTCTATTCTTGCTTTTTTTGCTAAGTTTTCGTATACTTCTTTGTTTGCTAGGAAAACTGAATCCACAACGTGCTCTGCTTTTACACCATAAACCTTTCTTGCCAACTCCACCCCCTCTTCTTCTCGGATGGATATGGCATCTAATCGCCTCATAAGTTTAGATATTTTTCTTCTTTCTTTTGCAGGGGCAAAATCAATACCATGGCCAAAGGATGCTGCATAAGCAATTTTTTTCTTATCATCATTTGCAAAATCTAAATAATTGCTCTTCCCGAAATTCTTACTTATTCCATAGTTCCAGACTTGATCTGAACCAATAATAAAAGTATCACATAATTCATTTAAACCTTTCAACTCTTCTAGCTTATAAGTTGAGCTTATATCATAATGTTCTTCTGCAAATCTTCGTGAATGAGTGTTACCCTTTTCAAAATCTTTTGGGTTTCCTAAGTCCGGTTTGTCAATCATTAATACAGAATACCCTAAGTCCTCTAGCACCTTATTTAACCCATAATAAGTTGCAATACTTCCATAGTTGCATCCGTACCAAACTCCATATACTCCTACATCATACCTGTTTTTACTCATAATCTTCACTCTTGTCTGTCCTCATACCTAGCCATATTCCTACAATTCCAAATACTTTTCCCAAAACCCTAGTTGCATTAATTCTTTTCCTCGTAGATTGTACTCTTCTGAGGCTTTTCTATACTGACCATCTAATTGTCTCTTTACATAAAAGAGTTTCTTAATAAGTCGAATCAACTCTTTATTATCCTTAATTGTAACAAAACCTTTCTTGGTGGAATAATCACAATGAAGAGCTCTGCCCTTTTGGTGTAGATAGTATATATGAGGGTTAACAGTGGGCACAATTGCATCCCCGCCCTTTCTAGTAAAAATACCATTGAGGGTTATTTTTCGCCAATATCTATGAGTTTTTCCTTCCACACTCAGTCTAGTTTCTATGTATTGAGAATGACTAAATGGAACTTCCAATTCTTCCAAAGGTGATAATTTATATCCACTTTCCATAACACGTTGGTTTAAGTTTTCAGGATCTTGTTCTTTAAGCCAATCAATTCCCTTTAAAAAGTCTTCCACAGCCTCTAACAAAAGCCCTGCATTTTTGTATCTTAGAGTAAAGATTTCCTGAACAACCCGGGCTTGTAATTCTCGCCAAAATACCTTTTTGGCATGAGAATCTATCTTGCCACAAACCGCATTAGTAATTAGCCAATTGCGATACCAATAATAATAAAATGAAGACAGGTTTTTGTATTCAAAAGGTTCATGCCAAACACATATTCCATTTAGCAAAATCAAATGTTTCATGTTACGAATTCCATATTCTACATCATCAACTTTTATAAATAAGGGTAACGGCAAATTATCTTCTCTAACATGGTTCAGCGAAAAAGAACAATACCACCAACCTTGATAATCCGTATGCTCATATACTTCATTTCTTAGACAAGATTGTGTCTCTCGTAAGTTTAGTCCACCTTTTCTAGACTGAACTTTTCCAGCGTTCCAATAAGCCCCTGATTCAATTTGGATCCAGGGACGATCTAGGTTTAGCACTCCCCCACCAATGAAGCTTTCTCTGTACTCATCTTTAATAAGTGACCATATGGCATAGGTCCGATAGATAGATTCAGGCTGGATAACAACATCATCATCCATCAATAGAACATGGGTAATTTTTGAATCTTCCTTTGCTTTCCATGCTTCTATCAGCCCTCTGGTGAATCCCCCTGCTCCTCCGGCATTTTTATTTGGAAATATACGTATACTTTCAGAGTCAAAGGCTTCTGCATTTAAACTATTTCCGTTATCTGATATATATATAGTCAGCTTATCTTTCAAATCTGAATCACTATTTTTGAAAAATGACTCTTCCAATATCTTCATGTTCTTCTCGATATATTGCTCTCTGCGAAATGTGCAAATTATGGCGGCAATTTTCACCTCTTCAATTTGCTCTATATCTGAACACCATTCACCTCCGTAAAGTTCGCAACCCTCACTTAGGGCTTTACAAGAAAAAGAGTACATCCCCAAAGTTTTGCTACAATCCAAAGGAATTGAAATTTCATCTATCTCCCCCTTCGTATTCACCTTAAGAGTATGTACCACTTGAGTCATAATTTGATCTACGGCCATTTCCTCTTTGTAAATTAAAGAAATAGCAAAATTCCCCTTTAGTCGTAGCCTTAAGGTTACGTTATCTATCCTAGTGTATTTGAGCCATTTGTTTACTGAGAAACCATTAAAATATGTGTCAAAAAACACTTCCTCTTCTTCTGTAAATCGTAACACACCAGATTCCAAGTCGAAATCCACTTTATCTTCTAAGTTAAACTCACATTTTACTTCTTCCATCTCTTTGCAACTAAAATAGAGCTTTTCTTCTCCTCGAAAATAAAGCTTTTCTTCTATGCAATTATTGATAGATGGGAAGATTATATTTTGTAATTTCATATATTTTTGTTTATCTCCTTATAGGACAAAAATGCCTTCCTTAACTTGTATCTAAATATCGGAAATTGAACTACCCCCATAAATATTGCAATTGTCATGCCTATAGATGGTGGCAAACTCAATCCCTCTTTTTTTGAGGCTTCCATCATAAAATGTTCTCGCCCTTTAAGATAATCTTTTAGAGCAATTAAAGATGGATACATCTTATAATATTCTTTTCCTCGCCAAGCATAAATCAAATTAAGGTACCACTTTATTAATATTTCATCCTCGCTTTGGTATTGATAATAGATGGTATTTACAATCATGGTGTTTCTCGTGTCATAATAACTTATAAAAGGTGTCCTTCTATTTTCATAGGTCTCATGCCACACCTGAATTCCATTAAGTACAATAGGAGTCCCGCCATGTCGTAAACCATATTCCACATCATCACAATGAAGGAAAAATGGCAAAGGGGTTTCCTCCCTAACAAAAGACATAGGATAGCACGCGAA
>JGI20163J26743_11538478_pt1 | contig 28455 bp, 26 predicted proteins | sample TergutCu122P1_FD_26743 | JGI IMG/M metagenome (IMG submission 26743) | reverse complement strand
CTGGGTATTTCTGTGTTATAGGGGTTGTTTGTGGGTATCATTTTATGCCAATATATCTTTACTCTTAGAGCATCATATACTTTGTGTTCGTTGTAGTGTTATGTTAAATGCATTATAAAAATTGTAACAAAACGTGGTGGTTGTGTTTTTCTTTTTTCTGGTCCACTTTTTGTGGCTTTATACTTGATAAGGCTTAATAACTGTTTTACTGTGACATTATACCATAGTCTGCGTGATTGACATGGTGGATGTTTGGCTTCCTTACGGGAAAACTGATGTTTGTGTTCGAGTTCCAGCACGTAATCTATTAGGTTCACTTATCCCTACTCAAAAATATAGTGTGACTGATCCTAAAGCAGAAATTGAGCGCGCTATTAAAGAACCTATAGGAACTAGACAATTAACTGAATTTGTTAAACCAGACAGTAAAGTTGTCATACTTGTTGATGATGTTGCAAGTAAGAATTTAAATGACCTTTTGATATTGTCTATGCTCGCTGAGTTAAATGTTGCAGGCGTAAAGGATGAAGATGTAACGATTATTTTTAGTTGTGATAGCGTCGGTATGGTTAAATCTGGCGATTTTACAGCGTTTTTTAGGGAAAGTGTTTTAAATCGTGTTAAGATTGTTTGTCATGATGTAAAGGATAAGGATCTTGTTTTTGTTGGTACTACAAAGTCTCATGGAAACAAGGTTTTTCTTAATCGTGTTTTTGCTGAGGCTGATGTTAAAATTTTGTTAGGTGAGGTGTATTTGCATTATTATGCTGGTTATGAGGGTGGACGTAAGAGTGTGTTAAAAGTTTGTGGTGAGGAAACAGTTCAGCACAATAGTGTTATGATGCTTAATAGTGCTGCTAGGGCAGGTGTGTTGGATGGTAATCCTGTTCATGAGGATATGTTTGAAGTTGCGCATTTAGCTAAAGTGGATTTTATTGTTAATGTTGTTAGAAATAGTAAAGGCGAGATTGTCAAAGTGTTTGCTGGCGATTTAGTTACGGCGTTTTTAGAAGCGGTTAAACTAGTTGATGAGATATACAAGGTTAAAGTTGATAGGCGAGCTGATATTGTTGTTGTGAGTGCCGGTGGTAATTCTGCAGATGTGTATTTGGATCAGGCATACAGAGCTGTTGATAACGCTTTAGATGTTGTTAAGCGTGGTGGCGTAATAGTTCTTGTTGCAGAATGTTCTAAAGGTTATGGTAATCAGGTGTTTTATGACTGGATGAATAGATTAACTGATTTAAAAAGTACTGAAAAAGAGCTTAAACGCAATTTCGCGTTGGGTGGACATACAGCGTATTATTTATTGAAAACTCTTCAAAGTCATCCAATTATTTTAGTATCATCCTTACCCGATTATTATGCAACAAACGTGTTTAAGTTAAAAACTGCTAGAGCAGTAAATGACGCATTAAATGAAGCTTTTAAAACCGCTGGTTCAACATCAAGAGTATGGACTATACCCTTTGGAAACTATACTTTACCTGAATACAAAGCCCCTGAAGAAATAAAAACTTAAAAACCAGTTAGACGTGACATTGAGCAAGAAGAATTAACACAAATAACTACTACTATCAACTCAATATTTGAACACGTAATGAAGGCGACAAAATGGAAACACACTACAACATACGAAAATTCGTTCCAAACGATTTACAAGCTATAATGCAAATAAACCGTGCATGCCTCCCAGAAAATTATACAGACTTTTTTTTTATTGACCTACATCAACGTTACCCTGAAACATTCATTGTCGCAGAAGAAAACGGCAAATACTTAGGATATATCATGTGTAGAATCGAAATAGGCCTATCTGCAATTGGACTTGGCGGCTTAACACGCAAAGGACACATAGTCTCTATAGCCGTTATGCCACAGGCAAGACATAGAGGCGTAGCACAAGCAGTTATAAACAAGTCCCTTGAAGGCATGAAATATTACAAAGCCAAACAAGCATTCCTTGAAGTTAGAGTAACAAATGAACCCGCAATTTCACTCTACAAAAAACTAGACTTTGAAATTAGCAAAACCATCAACGGATACTACTCCGACGGCGAAGACGCCTACGTAATGACCAAAAAACTAGCCTAACTAACGTCAACTTTTCTTGCTTCTTTCATAATGATAAATATACTCTTGCGCATACCCTGCATAAACACCAAAATAGTTTTGAGCAAAAGAACAAAGCCTAACATACTCCAAATTACTTAATGAATAATTCCTCTGCAACCTTTTTACCAAATCTTGAGGTAACTGATCAGCATAATAATTAAGCAAAATACGTTTAATCCAAACATCAACAGGAAAAGCCTCCATCTTTCCCAACGAAAATAAAAGCACACAATCTGCAACTTTTAAACCAACACCTGAAAACTCAAAAAGCCGCTTTTTCGCCTCAACATACGACAATTTCCTCAGCAACTCCAAATTTATCTGCTCATCATGGACTCTTTTTGCTGTAGCATACACATATCTTGCCCTATAACCCAAACCGCATTCCTCCAAATCCTGAACACTTGTCATAGCCAATTTTTCAATTGAGGGAAATAACCAAAAATTTTGGCCATCAAAACAACGTTTTTCTCCGCATTTTTGTGACATTTTAAAAAGTGTCTGCTCAATTGCTGCTATATTTTTGTAAGTAGCACAAATGAAACTGATTAAACACTCCCAAGGGTTTTGCCGAATAAGACGTAGTCCTTTGAACTTTTTTAACGCAGCAGCTATGTATGAATCTTTGTTTATAGATTGTTCTATTTCTGCTAAATCGTCATTTAACCCAAAAAAAGCTGTAACAAAATCTGTATTTACACCTTCAAACTCTAAGTAATTATTGCTGACTTGACGGATTTTGAAAATTTTATCCTCTGAAATACCATACCACCAGTCACGCTGTTTTTTAAATCTAAAAATTTGACCACAACAAAGTGAGAGGTTTAAGTCAAATGCTACGTCAAGTTTAAGGCTCATCTGTTTTTGCTCCTGTGAATTTGTCGGATTTAGGTAAATCTTCTGATAAGCCTTTCTGTTTACGTCGTTCTGTTATAGTTTGTCTGGCATATTTTTGAGGGAGTTTTTCCCAGTGACTAAATAGGGATTGCCAAATTGCCCTCCCTGAAGTTGCAGAACGTAGCTCTTTAGAGAAATCAAATGTTTCAGCGACGGGTATGAAACCTTCAATAGCAGAAAGCAAACCCTTTTGTACAAAATTTCTAATTTTTCCTCTGTGAGTAGTTAAAATCCTCGAACATTCTCCTGCAACTTCACCTGAAACCGAAATGGTGGTGGCATATATAGGCTCAAGCAGAACAGGTTTAGCTGTTAGAAAAGAAGCAAATATAGCTTTGCTAATTCCATGTGTAACCTCATTTAAATCATTTTGTTCTATGCCTAATTGTATATCTAAAATTTTCACTTTTATCTGTCGTATAGGTTCACTGCAGAGAGGTCCAGCTTTACAGGCGTATTCAAACCCGCTGATTAACGCTTTTAATACTTCTCTTGAAAAGCCTTCTGTTTTTGTATTAAAATCTATTAACACATTACCATTTACATCACAATGTATGAGTTTATCCATTTCTATAGAGGTTAATTTTTGGTTCTCCTGCTCAGGCTCAACTTGAACGCTAAAACTATACTGCTGTAACTGACTGGTATGATTATGTTTACTCGAACTCTTCACGTTGACTATACTGCCTTGATGTATGACACTCTCCCTGTAGACAACCCTTGGAGATGAAACAGTAACTTCAAAATCACGCTTCAACTGATTAACTGCAATCTCAAGATGTAACTCACCCATACCACTTAACAAATACTCCCCCGTCTCCCTATGAGCTATCACATGCAAATTAGGATCCTCAGAAACCATTTTCTCTAGTGCCATAAACATTTCAGAGATTTGTTGTGGCTTTTTAGGTTCAACCGCAATGGTTACCACAGGCTCGGAAACATAGCAAACACCCTCAAAAGGCGATAGCTTTTCTCTGTGGGTTAAGTCAAGCAGTGTTTCTCCCACTTTTACCATTATAGGTAAAGATATTGAAATCAAAAAACCAGCGGGTACCTCTGAAACTTTTTCTTGAAAGAAACCCATGTCAATATAAACTTCTTCAATTTCCACTTCTGTTGAAGCGTTAACTAAATACACAGTGTTTCCTTTGTGGATTTTTCCTGAAAAAACTCTGCCTGTTGCGATACAACCTCCATCATGAGCTGTTGCTACATTAGTTACATACATAACTACAGGGCCATCATCTGCACATTTAGTTAACGCATGTCCTATAGCTGAATTTATCGGTACACTTAGGAGAGTTTCAGCACGATAAATTTGAGCTTGACACGGATTAGGTAACGTGTTTATCGCCATTTCAAAAACAGCTTTATGAACAGGACATATTTTTTTAAGTTTTTCTGTATCATGTTGTTGGTAAGCAATTATTACATCTTGAAATTTTACTGTTTTTTGTTTAGCAATATCAACTGTGAAACCCCAACCATGTAATGCTGATCCAAAAGCTACATTGCCTTTTTGAGGATTAATTCTCCATTCCGTTTTGTATGGCACTTCGCCGTAGAATTCGATAAGGTCATTGAAACTGTTAATTATGTTATCAAGTTTTTTCTGAATTTGTCCCTCATCAAGTTGTAATTCAGTAATTAATCGGTCAACTTTATTTATAAATAATGCAGGACAGACACGTTCTTTAAGGGCTTGACGTGTGACAATTTCTGTTTGCGCCATAATACCCTCTACTGCATCAACAATTACTACTGCACCATCAATTGCTCGAAGCGCTCTAGTGACTTTACCTGTGAAATCAACATGCCCAGGTGTATCAATCAAATTAACAATATAGTTACCTTGCACATTTTTGTAGAGTAGACTAATATTAGCAGTTTTTATAGTGATTCTGCGTTTCTGCTCTTCCTCTAAATAATCAAGCACTCGGGCTGTTCCAGCCATAGATTGAGAAAGCATACCTGTACTTGCTATAAGAGAATCAGCTAGAGTGGTTTTGCCGTGGTCAATATGAGCAATTATCCCAATGTTGCGAATCGCGCTCTTTTCACCCATTAACTCTTGAATTTGTGCAACTTGCCTAAACCGCGACATTAAACATACCTACAATAAAACCTTTTAGAGTAAAGCCCTATTAAAATTTAATATTACAGAACTTTACTTTGTTGACAACAGAGGAAAAATAATGAAGCCAACTGTCAATTTACCTGTTGAAAATCTAACAGAGCAACCATATGCAACAATTCTTTGTTACCCGCATGCTAACCCATTAGAAATAGAAAACAGAATTTCAGAGCTAAAAAAACTTGGCGTTAGTACAATAGAATTTTCAGGTAACGGTTCAGCTGCAAACGTGCCAGTGTTAGGTAAAGGATACGCAGGTGTCGTAGTTGTTGCGCATGTTGACAGAGAACGGTTAGCATTGAAAATACGGCGCCTTGACAGCGGCAGAGAAACCTTTTTTCATGAAGCCAAAATGTTGCAAAAGGCAAATAATATTCAAGTAGGACCTAAATTTGTAGCGGTTACCCAAAATTTTCTCCTTTCTCAATTTATTGACGGCGATTTTTTAACGAAATGGCTAGAAAATCATGGGAACAAAGAGGTTTTTCGTAGCGTTATATGTGATATTTTGGAACAGTGTTGGCGTCTTGACGATGTAGGATTGGATCATGGTGAATTAAGTAAAGCTCCCAGACATTTACTTATGGATAAATCAAGTAAACCGTTTATTGTAGATTTTGAAACAGCTAGTATTCAGCGTAGAGTTGCAAATGTTACCTCTGTATGCCAACACCTTTTTGTTGGAAACGGTCCTACACCGCAGTTGATTTATGAAACAATGGGCGAAAAAAACAAAGCTTTTATCGTTAATGCTCTGCGTAATTATAAGAAAGAACGTTGTAGAAAAAATTTTGAAGCATTACTGCAAACATGTTTATAGTAATGTGATAGTTTGGTCTGTTAGTAAATCATTAGTAGTATTCTGAAGTGTTTGTTCTTCATTTGTATCTTTTATAGTTTCTATAGTCTGTGTTGATCTCTTCCTTATTAACGGTAATATGAATTCAAATATTATAATTAAAACAATAATTACTCCGAGAATCATTGGTATGGCACTGTTTTTTTGAGATTGCATTGCTATTGAGCCTACCCATGGAATACGCATTACAACTTTACCGTAGACGTAGTCCTGCGATATTGCGCCATCATATGTGCTGTTTGGGTCTTCCACTGGATTTGAACGCCAATCATCCAGATACTCACGTGTTGGTGGCTCTTGGGGCCAAACATGTGGATACCTATTTCCGTCACCTTTAGTGTAGAAGTAAAGTTTACCATCAACTTCAACTACATCAACGATACGGTGGACAATATTGGCTTTAGAATCATTTATTGCTACTGTTGGATTTCTGAAAACTATTATGTCACTGTTTGGGTAATCAGTTTTCAGATCCTTTGCATCTGCACCCTGAATGATTATCAAGTCGCCTACATGTAGTGTTCTTTCAAAGGTGTGTGAAAAAACGCTACAGTCTTCGTTTGGAATACACATACTTGGGCTTATTACGACAAATAATGGAAAAACGTCTGTGTTTAACGCTTTTGGTAATGCGGCCCAGAATCCTATTATGATTATTGGGATTAATGCTAATGTAATGATAGTTTTGAAAACATCGTTTTTCCAAAGGGTTCTTAACGTAGTTGCCATTTTTTGTGTTCCCTCACCAGTAGGTGTTAAAGTAGTTATAAAAGTATTCGATGTTTAAAAAAAAGATTGAAGAAGTACGTGGATTTTAAATTTTGCATTTGCTTAGTACTTCACGGAATGTATTTTTACATTTTGTGCATTCATACAATCCGATTTCTAACTGTGTGCGTTTCCCAGATTTATCTGGACGACCAGCCATTTTCCATGTTTTCTTTGGTTTAGCTACTTCTGTAGAGCATTTTGTACATTTAGCCATGCTATTTTCCTTCTATAATATATCCATGTTTAACTATGAAATAAAAAACTTTCCATACCTTTCAAATAGATAACCCGGTTTTTAACATGTTAATAGACATTTTCATATAAATTTCAACATTATGTTTATGTGAAAAATGTGAAAAGCAAATCTATGTTTCTTTGTACCTGAGAATGTAGTGTTATTAACGTTTTGATTTTACGTGTTAAAAGTTAATTAGTCTGCTTTGTTTTTCTATCAGAAATACAACTAAGGTGCTTACAAATGTTTGACGCTAAAGTCGGTGTTTCCATGCTCTATAGTTTACATGAATCTTTTAATCGTATGGTTAAACGGTTAAACAATGAAAACACAAAGTATATCGAAATTTTAGATGATGGCACTCACGAGTTAGATAAAAATCGTGTTAATTTACTTAAAGAAGCCGCGGCGAGTTATGATTTAGAATATACTGTACACGCACCATTTGCTGACATAAATATCGCCTCCCCTTCCCCCACTATGCTCAATGCTTCTCTAACTCGTCTTACAAAATCACTTTATCATGCACACGCTTTAGATGCTAAATTATGGGTTTTACATCCAGGTGCTAGGACAGGCATATCTCAATTCTATCCTGGAGAGGAGTGGAAGCAAAATGTTAGAAGTATACAGGAGCTTTATGCTGTAGCAGAGCAGCTTGGTGTAAATATTGCTATAGAAAATTTACCTGCAAAATACTGGTTTACCATGAGTCGTCCTGAAGATTTTCAAAAATTCTACAAAGAAACCGAATTACCCATAGGTATAGTATTAGATATTGGACACTCTAGCCTTGAAAACCAAACATACCTCTTCTTTGAACAACTTGCAGATAAAATAGCCCACATACATGTAAGTGACAACAAAGGCGTAGATGATGATCACCTAGGTATTGGCTATGGTGCAATTGACTATAGTTTAGTTGCTAAAACTTTAAAGAAAATAGGTTACAACAAACGCGTAATTATTGAATCCTGCGATCATATGCCTGAAAGTTTAAAAAACCTTAAAAAACTACTAAGTTAACATTTACGCAGTAGGTAATTCTATAACTAAAAGATCCTCAGCTAATATAGTGTTCTCAAAAACTTTTTTTGCCTGCTCAAGTAACACTTTCGCATCAGGATACCTAGCACTAATATGTGTTAACACTAACATTTTAGCATCTGCCATTTTAGCCTGCTCTGCCGCCTGCACTGCTGTTGAATGACCTGTTACCACTGCTTTCTCAGCTAATACATCATCATATGTACAGTCATGTATAACCACATCTGCACATTTAGCAAAATCCGAAAACGCCTCAAACGGTTTCGTATCCCCCGTATACACAATTTTCCTCCCCTTTCGGCTTGGACCCATAACATCCTTTGACGTTACAACTTTATTACCTGAAAACAAAGTTACAGTTTCACCTTTTTGAAGCTTAGCCCATAACTCTCCCTCTGGCAAACCTAACGCAACTGCTTTCTCAGGAAAAAACTTACCCGGACGCGGCTTTTCCTCAAACACATAACTAAAACTCTCAACAGTATGATTCGACTTTACAGCCTCCACAAAATACTCATCTTCCTCAACAATAACCCCAGACTTTACCACCTCATAAACTTCAACTTGATACGTTAACTCAAAATTTAACGACCGCTGACAATTAACCAAAAAATCCCTAATCCCCACCGGACCATAAACCTGTATAGACTCTTTTCTATCCATTAATGCCATAGTTTGCAATAAACCCGGCAAACCTAAAACATGATCCCCATGCAAATGCGTAAGAAAAACTCTAGTTCTCTTATGAAAACTACTCTTTGTAGCCATCATTTGCCTTTGAATATTCTCTCCACAATCAAATATCCACTGCTCCATAGAACCTTGCAGTATAACAGCCGGTAAACCACGATTCAACGTCGGCACAGCTGCACTTGTCCCCAAAAAAACAAGCCTCATATTCAAACCTTACACCTTCTCAAACACCGCTATTTCCCTTGTCAATGTGCTGTGAACATAAGCAAAATGAGACTCAACATGCTTAAACCCTAAAGATATACCAATCGCTTTAATGTTTAACGTTTTAGGCGACGCAATACATATCCTGTGACCAACAGCCAACAAATTATAAGCAGATGCTAACACATCCTGCACTAACTCCCGCGTAGTAGACTTAAGAGTACTCGCAGAGCGCCCATACGGAGGATCCGTTACCATACAGTCCACCTCAACAAAAGGCAACTTACGCGCATCAGCTAAAACAAGCCCTTCAGCATTTATATTAAAAAACTGTAAATTCTTACGACAACCAAAAACCATACGTTTAGCAGCATCAACACCTAAAACATAACACCCGATATAAGCTGCCTCAATTAACGTGCTACCTGTACCACAAAAAGGATCAAGTAACGTTTTTTCTGCCTTACCATGAGCAAGATTTATCATACACCTCGCAAGTTTAGCCGGCATCGCAGATGGATGAAAAAACGGTTTTTTACGTGGACGACGCTCTGAAAAAGTTTTACTACTAATTTCAGTAAGCTTTAAACCAAAAACAAGCTTCTCATCGGTAATAATACCTATAAAAGTCTTGTCAGGGTGCCTAAGATTCACTTTAGCCTCAGGTACTTGCCTAAGAATTTGCTGCCCTAATTTTACTTCAAGCTCCATAGTATTTAACACTTGATCCGCATAAGTCTTTATACGATTTATCCTAACAACAAATCTTTCTCCAGAACTTAAAACACTCTTAAAATCAACCCCTGCTACAGCCTTAACAATATCTCCATAATTCGCATTAGAAACAAACAACTCCAACGCACAAAGCCTTGTAAATGCTGACCTCACCGGTACTACTTTAACACTCTCAACAACCGACTCTAAACGCAAAACTTGATCCAACAACCCTGACACTTTATAGACATACCCCTCTGACTCCAAAATCGCCTTCACTTCTGAAACCGGCAAAGTAGAATTCTCGCCCGAAAGCAAAAAGAAAAGATTAGTCACTATCTGGCGCCTTTTAACTGTTTACTTATTAGTGGTGATAGGCTAACTTTGCTGTATGGTCCTGGAACACTGTCTGTGCCAATGATTTCTTCAACGCCTGCTTCTCGCATACGTTTTTCGGCATCTCCCATAAGCAATGGATGAGTGCATGCTGCAAAAACTTGTTTTGCGCCTTGATCTTTTAAAATTTTAGCTGCACCCACAATAGTGCCTCCTGTGCTTATAATATCATCAAAAATTATAACTGTTTGACCTTCCACATCTAACCCTTCCCCTGACTGAACTGTTTGACCTGTATGATAATCGCGAACTTTATTTAAATACCCAATACCCCCACCTAAAACCTGCTGTGCCTCCTTTGCAATATACAAAGCACCCTTATCAGGCGCAAGAGCATATGCACCCCTAAACCCTTTTTCTACAAAATAATTCGCCAAAAGAGAAATAGCACTAACACTCTGCACAGGCAAAGAAAACTGCGACAATACATTATCTGAATGAATATTTACCGTCAACAAACTATCAACACCCGACGCACCCAACATACGCACAACAGTCTCAGCACTTATACCCTCACCAGACAAAAACAACTTATCCTGCCTAGCATACGCAAGATACGGAACCACTGCAGTAACCCTACACGCACCCGCACGCTTAGCAGCATCAGCCATAAAAGCCAACTGAAAAAGCTTACCATCCTGCATAGACGGACACGTAGTTTGAATTATCACAACATCCTCACCTAAAACATCCCCATCTAACCTAACATAGGACTCACCATCAGGAAAAACCCGTAACACCACAGAAACATTCTGAAAACCCGTAATACTTGCAACACTTTCAGCAAGCTCCCTCGAAGCCGGACCTGAAACAATCTTCATAATACATCCTCACACCATAAAAACACAACTTAGAGCTTTAAGGATATCTCCAAAAACCAACAACAAACCATATAAACACAAAACCCAACACACAACAACAAATACAACTTTTACCAAACACTACAAATAACCAACAACATACCAACTTTTTCACTTTTACCCAACTTTTCCAACTATAAACCGACTCTTTTAGGGAATTTTAAATAGTCTCCTATACAACAATCATAAAGAGTGAAAATAATGCCCACAGATATAGACGAACAAGAAACAGAAACAACAACCGAAAAATACGAATTCATAGAAGACCTCCCCGGAGTCGGATCCGCAACCGCCCAAAAACTACGAGACCTTGGATACCGTACAGTAGAATCCCTAGCGATGGCAACAATACGAGAACTCGAACCTATAGGCGTAAGCGAAAAAAAAGCGCTACAAGTGATACAAGCAGCTCGTACATCTGTTGGTGTATCTTTTATCCGTGCTGATCAATTATATAAACAACGGCAAAGTGTTGCCCGTTTAACCACAGGTAGTAAAGCTCTTGATAAAATGGTTGACGGTGGTTTAGAGACTCAGACAATAACTGAATTTTATGGCGAATATGGTTGTGGAAAAAGTCAACTTTGTCATCAGATGTGTGTGAATGTTCAGTTGCCAGTTGAAAGAGGTGGTCTTAATGGTGGTGTATTGTATATTGATACGGAAAATACTTTCAGGCTTGAGCGTATTGTTCAAATGTCTAAACATTTAGGGCTTGATCCTGAGGAAGTTGTGAAAAATATAATTTATGCTGAGGCTTACACTTCTGATCATCAGATGTTTTTGTTGGAGAATTCTGATGAGATTATTAAGGCAAATAATATAAAGTTAATAATTGTCGATTCGTTAACAGCACATTTTCGTAGTGAATATATAGGTCGAGAAATGCTTGCTAGTCGTCAGCAGAGGTTAAATAAGCATATGCATAAGCTTACTGCTTTAGCTCGTGCGTTTAATGCTGTTGCTGTTGTGACAAATCAGGTAATGTCTAAGCCTGATCAGTTTTTTGGTGATGCTCTTCATCCGATTGGTGGTAATATTGTTGGTCATACTAGTCAGACGCGTATATATTTGCGACGTGCTTCTAATGGTCCTATACGTATTGCGCGTCTTGTTTCAAGTCCTTATTTGCCTGAAGGAGAGGAAATGCTTAAAGTCACCGAAAACGGTATAGAGGATGTCTCTGAAGAAGAGCAAGCAATTAAATCTCGTGGTCGTTAAATATGCCTATACCTCAAGCATTAGTAACGCGTTATTTTCAGCTGGTTGTTAATAGGCAGCATGCTGAAGCTGAACGTGAACTGGAGAGAGTGAAACAGAAACTGCAAAAAACTGAGTGGAACAGAGGATATTTCCGTGCTTTATATGGTATGTATCTTTCAAGAAAAAATGCTAATGATACTTACTCGTTTTTTTCAAAACTGGATTTAAGTGACAAAGTGTCTCTTCATGCGTATCGTCGAGAATTTTTGGATAATATGCGCAGTGGACTTCATGGTGATTTTGATCGCGGTTATTTTTCTGCTTGGGCTGATTGTATGCGAATTTTAACTCGCATGGATATTTCTGCTTCTGCAAGTTCAACTAGTTCAAAGGCTGTTGCTGATGTAGCTGGTGATGCTGAAGAAGTTATTGAAACTGTTCGTAGTGATAAAAGCCAGGTGACTATAGCTAACTTTTTTAATGGTGATAAAAAAGTTTCTGTGAAGGCAAAGAAGCAAGCAAGTGTTTCTGAATCTGTGGTTAATGCTGATGATGTAGCTAAAAAAGAATAATTACCGTAAATTTGTAGTTTTATGCCACAAGTTGAAGGTTTTGTGTTGTTTTTAGGTCGCTTTTGGTTTTTTTAATCACAATTTTCAAAAAAAATATTTATGCCATAGTTATGCCATATGTAGCAGATTTGTTAACTGACACGGAATGCCTCTAAAGATCAAAAGCTCACTAAAATGGCTCTAACCTATGGCATAACGACGAAAAGTTACGGTAATTAATTATTTTTTGTTTTGTTTTTATGTTTATAGGAGCATTAAACTGTCTGTTATTATAGTATCGTCTGGTGTGGGTATTGTTCCTGTGGCTGCAAGGATTATTGTGTAGAATAGTATGTAGAATGTTAGCCATGAAATGAAGTATATGCCTATGCCTGTCATTGTTATTTTTGAGGGTGATTCAACTTTGTTTTGGAATTTTGCTCTTAGTAGACGGTATGAAAATAGGTAAATTAGCAGTGCAAGTGTGATTGACCATAGTAAGACAGATGTTCCATCTATTCCTGCTTTGGTTTCTAAAAGTCTTGACGCGGCTGCGCATATTGCTCCAGCAGTAACTCCTAATGCAACTCTTAGCCAGTAAATTGTTGCTATAGTCTTCATTTTTCTTTCTCCCTTATTTATGAATAAGCTTTATCATTATAAAATGTGTCCTCTATAAATGACTTCTCTTTAAGAAAACATGTTTGCTGCTTTTCACTTATTTTTTTCAAATACAGCTACCTTTGTTTTATAAGTTACACTGATGATATGTTTTCAGTTAATGGTGTATTTGTTGCCTAAAAACGAGTTTACAAGTTTCGATGTTACAGCTGCAGTAAGTGAATTAAAAGAGTTAGTTCTAGGTTCACGTGTAAATAATATTCACCAGTTTGACAAAAAAACCATAGTTTTTAAACTTCACAAAGCTAACATGCCGCATATTCGTTTAGTAGTTGAAGCCGGTAGAAGAATTCATTCAACCATATACGCTGAGGAGAGTCCTGCAACGCCGCCAGCGTTTTGTATGATGTTGCGTCAGTATTTAAGAGATTCATGGTTTGATAGTATTGAACAGTATGAATTTGAACGAATTGTGGTTTTGGGGTTTAGAACAAAAACTGGTTTGTTACGGCTTGTAGTGGAATTGTTTAGCGATGGTAACTTTATACTGGTTAATCCTGATAATGTGATTATTCAAGCACTGTTTTTTAAAAAAATGCGGGATCGTAATATTTTACGCGGTGAAAAATTCTTGTTTCCTCCGTCAACTGGTAAAAACCCGTTAAAGCTTTCACTGCCGGATTTGCAAGCGATACTTGAAGTTTCAGGTGATGTTGAAATTGTTCGTGTGCTAGCCCGATCTGTTGGTATTGGTGGTACTTATGCTGAGGAGATTTTGCTTCAAGTTGGCATAGATAAAATGGTACTTTGTAAGAATTTAGCCCCTGATAACATTATAGACATATTTAACATGATGCAGACGTTGTTAACTTGTTTATTTGAGGGCAATTTCAGCTCTCGTATTATTATTGGTGTTGATGGTAATGAGGACTATTTGGATGTGGTTCCCCTTCAGATGCGGAGTTATGAAGGTTATGCATTTAAGGGTTTTCAAACATTTAGTGAGGCTCTTGATGAGTTTTTCTTAAAAGTTCGTACTGTTGAGCGAGGGTTGGTAAGTGTTGAAGTTGACAAGTTGCAGGCTGAGCAGAAGCGGCTTAAGCGTGTGATTGCTGATCAAGAAAAATCTCTTACTGAGGAGGAAGCTAAGTCAGAGCGAGATAAAATGGTTGGTAATACTATTTATGCCCATTTTGGTGAGTTTGAGAGTTTTTTAAATAAACTTGTTGTTGCTAATCAGCGTGGTGTTGAGTGGCGTGATGTTTTTGCGCAGGTTTTCGCGGATAAGGTAGCGGGTAAGGTGCCTGAGGTGTATGTTGAGAGTGTTGATGCTAAAGGGTTAATTGTTAATTTTTTTGTTGATGATTTACGTTTTGGTTTGAGTGTGCGTTTGTCTGTTTTTGATAATGCTAATGAGTATTATGAGCGTGGGAAGAGGGCTAAGCAGAAGTCTGTGGGTACTGTTGTGGCACTTGAGGAGTCTAAGCGTAAGCTGGTAAAGGTTGAACGTGAACTTTTGGAGGCTGAGACTATTCGCGGTCTTAAGCCTGCGGAAATGCTTGAGGCTCTTGCGAAACGTAAAATTAAGGCAAAGGAGTGGTATGAAAAGTTCCGTCATTTTACTACTTCTGATGGTTTTTTGGTGGTTGCCGGTAAGGATGTTGTTACTAATGATATTTTGATTAAAAAGTATACTCTTCAAGAGGATGTCGTGTTTCATGCTGAAATTACCGGGTCACCTTTTGTAGTTGTTAAGGCTGAGGGTAAATTGGTTACTGATCAGGCTTTAAGGGAAGCAGGTGAGTATGCTGCGGCGTTTTGTCGTGCTTGGCGTGAAAATGTTGGTTTAGCTGATGTTTACTGGGTAAAAGTTGATCAGTTAAGTAAAAGTGGTTCTTCGGGTGAGTCTATACCTCATGGCGCTTTTTTTGTGGTTGGGAAACGTAATTGGATGCGCAATACCCCTCTTAAAACAGCTGTTGGGGTAATGGTTAATGAGGAAAACGCTTGTTTTATAGGGGGTTCTGTGGCTACTGTTTGTGCAAAAGCTAAATCATATGTTATACTTGTACCCGGTGATTATCAGGGTAAAGATTTGCTAACTATGATATTGAAAACTCTTATGTTAAAGCTCTCAAAAGAAGATAAAGAAAAACTAGGAAAAACCTCTATAGAGCAAATTCGTGAATTCATACCCTATACTAAAGGAGCAATAAGTCAAAAAACCAGATAAATAACAGAAAATATTTAAATGATTTATAAAAGAGGTATAACACGTTAAATACACACTGGACCCGTAGCTCAGCTAGGTGGAGCGCCAGACTCATAATCTGTTGGTCGTTGGTTCAAATCCGACCGGGTCCACATAAATATTCTACACATAAGCTTAGCTGTTGATAAACAAATTATACTTTTACACATTTCTTAGAGTATTAAAGTGGCGTTATGAATTATAACTGTAACTAGCTGTTGTTTCTGATGTTTTATTAGTGGGTGATGTGAAAATTTCGACTTTTACTTTGTGTCCATCTTTAAGTTTTAAATGTTTGCGCAGTGACATGGGTGCTATAATTTCTATTACTGACGTATCATAATGGCTACGTGTAGCTATCACTACAGCACCTTTAACTTTATTGTCAATTATTGTAGGGTAACATTTTACTAAGCCAAAGCTACGGTCTATATTTTTAAATCCTTCAATTTCAATTGCTGGACAAACCTCTAACTCAATACGCATTTTAATATCGTGCTCATTAGATAATTTTAGATTTAACGTACCATTATACGGTTTAAACCCTAACTTTTCTGTAATTTGTTTCAAATAATTATCTTTTGAAATATAATACGCCCCTTGACCTAACCCCGTAAAAACAGTGCCTTCCAAAGTAACAGACAACGGATAACCTGTTTCAATAACAAGTTTCAAATTAGAATAAAGCTTAACCAATTCCCGCATACCCCCGTCATCAATCTTTACTAAACTACCCTCAGACGTAACACTCCGCTTAATCCACCCCTTACGATCAAGCTCAATAAGATAACGCGAAGCCGTCTGCTGCGATATCTCCAACTTTCTAGCTAAAAAATCCGTAGACACCTTAGTAACCCTACGATACGCACCTAACTCTGACAACTTTAAAAGCATGAAAACATGCTGCCACTTCCGTTTCTCAGCCAAATGACATAACCCTAACTAATATAAATTAACAATTAATATTATTTATATTTTTAACAAAAGCAATACCATCAATAATCAACTGATCTGTTTTATAAAAAGTGTTATAACAACTGGCATTGGGACAAAACTATTTTGTAGTGGTTCTTGTTGTGTGGATGTTGTGAACGAGTGTTTTTGTGAATAGTGTTGTTTGCTGACGGGTACCTCGTTTTTGTCTTATGTTTCGTCTAAAAGAATAAGAAAACCTTCTGTTATAATCTAAATTCTGCAGGGTTTTGTGTACATACAAAATAATGGGTTGGGTGATTATGCCCCCGGTGTGGTTTGTTTAAATTTTTCTTTAGAATTGATTTGTGGTTGTGATTATTGTTTTTATACAAAATATAGCAGAATACCTACAACTATAACCGCACAACTGGCAGACCATACATGCACAGAGCGAAAAAAACAATTACTAACCTATTAATGAAGATTCTAACGGTTTTTTGATAGAAAAGCCCATATTAGACAATGTTAAAAATAAATGGGGCCTAGCCTAAAAGTATGGGAAGGGTTCGTAGCCTAGCACGGATTAAGGTGTCGGCCTTCGAAGCCGGAGATCGTGGGTTCAAATCCCACCGGACCCGCCATTGTGTCTTATTTTTTAGTTTTATAATCAATGCTTAGTGTATTCTAACTTCATGTGAAATTGCTGAAGATTATGTGTTGTATAACTTTAAATTGTTTATGTTGCTATTAAATAGTAAGGTGGGTATGTTGAGTTTGTTGGGTTTGCAAAAGTTTGGTGTTGTTTGTGGTTTTGTTTTTCCTCTTGTTGCGTTTGGTTGTATAGGTGTGGCAATTTTATCTTATCCTGAGTTTAGTTGGGTTAATAATGCTTTAAGTGATTTAGGGGTCGTGTCTGGCGTTACTGCTTTTGCTTTTAATTTTGGTTTGTTTACCGCTGGGTTGTTAGGTTTTTTGTTTGCTGCGATAGGCTTGTTTAACTATTTCAAAAATTCTGTTGTTGGAAAGTTGGGTGCTGTTGCTTTTGTTGTAGCTACTGTTTTGTTGATGGCTATAGGTATATTTAATATGAATTTTAGTACTACGCATTTTATTGTTTCGGCTTTATTTTTTGTTACTATGCCTATTTCTCTTTGGGTTTTATCGGCTGATTTGTATTTAAGACGTGAGGTTAAATTGGCTGTTTTTACTTTTGTTTCTTCTTTTGTTGCTGCAATACCCTGGGTGCTTTATTTCACTTTGCATTATGTGCCAAATGTTGCTATTCCTGAAGTTATATCTGCTGCAATGGGTTCAATTTGGGTAATAATTATAAGTTATAAAATGTTTAAAACTACAGAAACTTGATAGTGTCGGCGTTTAAATTTTAACGTTTTTGATTTAATGCTAATTGTTAGTAATTGACGGTAAAAAAAGAAAAAAAGTTTTATTCTATGTATATTGCGGGTTGGTAGGGCATTGCTGTTTGAGCGCGGTTTTTAGGGTCATAACGATTTTTATCTTCTTCGCTGTAAACGTTTACTTCTGCACCGAAGCGGTCTTTTAGGAAGTTTAAAGCGTTTTTTATTACTTCTTTTTCGTCGATTTTTTGAATTTTAAGCATGTTTGCTTTACGGTTTGAAGATAATTTAGTTGTAGCTTTAATGATTTTAGGTACTATGTTAGCTATGTCTTTCATGTACGGTTTTAGTTCTGGATTGTTTGAAAAATCCTTCATCAATTCAGAAATTTTAGCTTCACTAGTACTTGACTTTTCAAGAATTTTTAGATAAATTTGCCATTTCCATGTAGATGACGTATAAAACACAAGTTGTTTAGGCACAATTTTAGTTGCCCTGAGAATATTTTGTGTGTCAGTTAGCATGTCTATAACAAAGTTTTCTTGTTCTTCAGCTGCAAAATCTAACAGTTTTTCATCAAACTTTGGCCACTGTGCAGTACTTATAAACCCTGTCTCACCTAACTTACTCCATAGTTCTTCGCTCATAAATGGTGCAAAGGGTGTGAGCATCTTTAACCACGTTTTAACCGCATCAACAAGCACTGACGTGTTAACGTTGCCTTTTCTTTGAATATACCAACGTAAATCATTCCAAACCTCAAACAACGCTGTCTGAAGCGCAGTGCGCGTCTTTAACACATCAAGACTCGCCGTAACATCCTGTATACGATACTGCAGCTTATTCTGCAACCAACGCTCTAACACAGTATCCTCCAACTGCTTATCCGCTGCTATGACATTGCCTACAAAACTTTTGAACGCATCAAACTTGTTACACAACTCATAAACATTATCCGCACGCCAATCCGGATCATCCATACCCTCAGCACCTAACATTAAACCACAACGAGTAGCATCCGCGCCGTACTTGTCAATAGCACCCTTTAAAGTGATAAAATTGCCCTTACTCTTATGCATACCCTGACCTTCAACCATTAACATACCATTAACACTCATACCCTTAGGCCAATGTTCGGGTGGAAAGAGAGCTGCATGATGGAAAATGCAGAAAGAGAGATGATTAGGCACTAATTCTTTAGCAGAATTTCTTAAATCAAAAGGATACCAATAGAGAAACTCTTCCCGCATGGACTCTAATAACTCCATGGGTATGTCTGTCATTTTACTAATTTGAGTCCTATCGCCTTTGCCGTGATAAATATAGTCAAAAACTTCTGGAACAAGTGCTTCGGGGGATATGTTATATTGTTTAATATGTTTATTTATAGTGTAAAATGCCATGTAAATGGTGGAATCACTTAAAGTTTCAATTATCCAACCCTTACCCCAGGGTAGAGGTGTCCCAAAACCTGTAGTTCTAGCACATGCCCATTCTTTTAACCAATCAATTGTGGTGTAAAAGTTTGTGCGCGCGGTTTCTGGATAAATTTTCATTTGAGCTATTACTTCTTTAGCTTTTTCTTTCCATTTAGCATCTGAATAATTTAAAAACCATTGGTCTGATAAAATTTTTACAACACACGGTGTCATACAACGACACACTACAGACTCAGGCAAGTCATACATGGTATCAGAGATGCCAAGTTTATCAAAATCAGCAATTATCTGCTCTTTAACTTCTCTAATGGACTTGCCTGCATATACTCCACAGTTAGCATCAAGTTTACCGCTATGAAACTCTTTTTTATACAACTCATTAGTAGCCTGCTCAGCTTTAGGATCATGCTGATTTTCAATACCCATTTGTTCAACAATTTCCACCGCTGGATATGTACCAAACCCGTCAACTTTAATTATAGAAACAGGCTTAATCTGCAAAACTACCTGCGGATCTATGCCAAAATCGCATACAACCTCCGGTTTCTGCTGAAGATCCCTTAACGCAAGCCAATCAAAGGGGGCATGCGCGGGAACACTGTAGACTATCCCCGTTGCAACTTTGGTGTCAACAAACCAACCTGGCAAAATCGGAAACTTTTCATGTGATATAGGGTTTTCAAAAGTTTTACCAATAATTTCTCTACCTTTAAAAACACGATTAACCACCACATTTTTTTCTTGATCTTTCAGCTTTTCTGCAGCTTCTTGACTAATTATCCATTTTTCACTATTAACAATAGCTTCCACATAAATGGAATCTGGATTAATCCATAAATTTGTTATACCAAAAATGGTTTCAGGCCGAAAAGTCGCAGCTGGTAAAAATGTATTTTCATCAAGCTTGTATTTAATTAAAATATACTGTTCAGGTGTTACACCCTCACCACTTTGACGATCATGATCACCTGTAGGACTTTGATCTTTCGGACACCAAACAACAGGATGAGTACCCTGCGTAACATAACCATGCTCCCTCAAAATTTTATACTGCCACTCTGTAAACTTTTGAAAACTAGAACAAACAGTTGTAAACTCCCTACGCCAATCCACTGAAAAACCTATACGTTTAGCAGCAATTCTGCCCTCATTAGTATAATATTGAGCCATGTATTTTGGATCAACAAATTTTTGTAATTGCTCCTCAGGAACCCCATCAACTTCTCGAAACACCTGTATGTAAGCTTTATCCCCTCTAGCTATCCGCTGACTAGCACCCAACAAAGGTTGACCTGTCCAATGCCAAGACCAAGGCCAAAGCACATTACAACCCTGCATACGCTTAAAACGTGCATATGCATCAACTCTGGATGCTGAAAAAGCGTGACCTACATGAAGTGGACCATTCATATATGGAAACGGAAAAGTTACCAAAATCTTTTGTTTAGCTAAATCTGGATCCGCTTCAAATACATGAGCAGCTTCCCATAGAGCTAACCATTTTTCCTCAACTTGCTTTATATGGCTCATAAAACCAGTTGAGTAAAACCTAAACTATAAGACTTTTGTTCAATTTCACTCATGACAATCTAAAAACAACACACTTAACAATCTATTACTATTTTTTATACTCACTTTTTCTTGATAACAGCTACTTTTAACTTCCATAATTACCTTTTCATATTTTATATTAAAAACAAAATTTTTACAACAAAACCTGAAAAATGACGAAAATAAAAAATGCTGCGGCGATAATTAACAAAAATTCTTCGGCGTACAATAAATTTTCAGAACTTTATATTTTTTCGTCACACTACTTTAATTAAACACTTCTAAATATACATGCTTATGGCTATTGTGCAAAATTGGCCAAAAAAATTGGATAAAATTCCAAAGAACGATATAGTTAATCTCGTTGTATTAGTTAATGCTGTAGTCTGGTATTTGTGCTTCTTTAGTTTTCTAAAAAACGGTTCAGGTATAACAGGCAATGGACTCATAATAGTTTTTGGCATTAACTTGATAACTACCTGTTTAGCTGCTATTTTAAGCACAAAAATAATCCAAAAAATTGAAAATAGACTTAAATTTATAAAATATTGGCTAATTGTAGGTATATTTTTATCGCTACTGCCTTTATTAGTTGGTTCTACATTTTTTGATTTCACTCTTATTTCAAATGCTGTTGGCACTGTACCTCATATATTTACTCCAACAAGTGTTTCTTTTGTTATGGTTTCTCTTATTTCAGGTGTTGTTGGACTATATTGTGGGCTTGGTGCTCCTATAATAATGGGGTATTATTCTGCCACTACAAAAAGTATACATCGAGCAAAAATTAGCGGATTAATTATTTTCTCTATATGTTTTAGTTTTATACCAGTAATTTTACTTGCCAGAGGTCCAGTATCTACTGCTATTGTTTTAGTAATTTGGAAGCTTTGTGGTTTACTTGCCATAGTTCTTCTAAAACCCTCTGAAGCAAAAATTAACAAAGACGAAAATGTTTCATACAAAAATGTGCTGAAAACACGTGAAATAGTGCTTTACCTTATTCCTTGGCTAATGTTTTGCCTAGTCAACAATCTTGCCCTTCCAACGCTAAATATTGGATTTGGTAGCGATTTCCTGGCTCCAATGGTAATGGTGGAAAACATGTTAGCGGGAATTTTTGCTGTAATTTTTGGTATTGCAGCTGATTATTTAGGTCGAAAACGTTTGCTGTTTCTTGGATTTACTATGATGGGCTTTGGTTATGTAACTTTAGGTTTATTCCCTCTATCTAAGAGTGGTTTATATTTCTACACGCTTGTTGACGGTATTGCCTGGGGGATATTTACAGCATTATTTATTTTAACAATATGGTGCGATATAGCTGATGAGAGAAACTGTGAAAAATTCTTTGCCATTGGCTTTTTACCATATATATTTTCAACATTTCTACAAATTGTATTTAGTCAATTTATCACTTTTTCAATAACAGACTTTTCACGAGTTTTCTTTTTCCTAAGTCTCTTCCTATTTATTGCTGTTACTCCTCTTTATTTAGCACCTGAAACTCTGTCAGAAAAAGATAAGCGGGATAATGATTTGAAAATTTATCTTAAGAAAGCACAAAAAAAGGTTGAAAAAGAGGCTAATAAAAAAACAGTGAAGAAAATAAACTGTTGATAGATGATTCTATATGTCATGAAAAATTTGAAAAACAGGAGAATAATACTTAAGCGTCTGGTGTGTGTTTGTTTGTATGTTCTTTCATGTGATACTTGCTACTGATTGTAATCTTCAATGTCGTTACTGTTTTGGTGAGTCTCTTGATGATTTTGATGAAGATTTTAGTGTTGATTTAGAAGTAGATTATTCTTTGCCTCGTAGAGTTACGTATGGTGTTGACGTTCTTAAAAATTTTTGTAGTAAAGATCCTGATTGTGTTTTAACTTTTTATGGTGGTGAACCGTTGCTACAGTTGGATATGCTTAGGCAGATTATGGATAATGTTGCGCCTAAACTGTATATGTTGCAAACTAATGGTTTTCTTCTTGATAAACTGGAATCTAAATATGTTAACCGTTTTCACACTTTACTTGTGTCTGTTGATGGCGAAGAATTTTTGACTGACTATTATAGGGGAAAAGGTGTTTTTCGCAAGGTTATTGAAAATTTGAAACTCATAAAACAAAATGGTTTTAATGGCGAGTTAATTGCAAGGGTTACTGTTATGGAGCAAACAGATATCTATAAGCAGGTTCGTTGGTTGCTTGAAAATTCCGAGTTTTCTTTTACGTCAATTCATTGGCAACTTAATGCGGGTTTTTGGGGTAATGATTATCAGAGGCGTAATTTTGAGGAGTGGTCTAAAACTAGTTACATTCCAGGTGTTAAGGCGCTTGTTAAATTTTGGGTTGATACTATGGAGCAGCAGGGTAAAGTTTTGAAGCTTTATCCTATTTTGGGTGTAGCTTATTCGATGTTACATGATGAGGTGGTGAATTTTTTGCGTTGTGGTGGTGGTTGGGTAAATTATGCAATTCAGACAGATGGTTATGTTCTTGCGTGTCCTACTATGTGGGGTATGACTAGGCATTATCTGGGACATATAGCTGATTCGCATCCTTTAAAGTTGGAGAAGGTGTTTGTTAACCAATTGCCCTGTTCAGATTGTGAAATTTTAAACATGTGTGGTGGTAGATGTTACTATGCTAATGTTACTCAGCGTTGGAGTGTGGATGATTACAAAAAAGTTTGTAACACAGTTAAAGCGCTTGTTGATGACATTTCTGCAGAAATTCCGCGCATTAAACAGTTGATAACACAAGGGAAAATTTGTTTATCAGATTTCAATTTCATAAAATACAATGGTGCTGAAATAGTTCCATAAAAATGTGCAAAATTTTTATGTGGCAAAATATTCTGTATAGGCCTGTTTGCTATGAATATTGTTGAATTATTAGCTAACAGTGCTGATGTTAAACCTGTTGAAAAAAGAGAAGTGATAGCTAAAGCTATACAAATGAAGTCTGTTACAATTGTTGACATACAAACAGCAAGAAATGTTCTTAACGATAAAAATTTGGCTATAGTTTTTGAGGCTATGGAGGCTGTTTCAGGTAAATATCCCGAGTTGGCAGATTTAGGTTGGCTTATTTTTGTTCAAGGCTTTGTTTTGTCAAAGTCAAATAGCTTAAAAAGAGAGGCTTCAAGGATTGTTGGGAATATAGCTTCTATGTTTCCTGATGATTTAGAGACTGTTATGCAGTATTTGATGTGTAACACAAAAAATGAAAGTACAGTAATTCGCTGGGGAAGTGCGTATGCATTGTCAAGAATTATACAGATTCCAAAATATGCTAATAGTGCTTTTTATGATGTTTTAACTAGTTTGTGTGTGCAAGAACAAGAGACTGGTGTGAAAAATCAGTTGCTTAATGGTTTGAAGAAAGCGAAAAAACTGCGAAAATAGTTTGTTATCAAATTTTAACAAATCAAATATTTGTCGTTATGTTGTGTTGTTGTGTTTTTGTGCGAAAGTGTAAATAAGTTGTTGGTTCTTTTTTGGGTCTGGACGATGAGGAAATCGAGGTACGATGAGGCTGAAAGCGGGGAATTTAAGCTGGATGCTTGTGAAGTCTTTTTCCGCTACCGAGTCCAAAAATGTGTTTAGTGTTTGTGATTTGTTTTAAAAAGAGTTTTTGGTAATAAAGTGGAGTATTTGGAAATGTAAAAAGAGAGTTGTTTAGTAATGTCTATCTTTACTTCCAGTTACATAGGCCCAAACGGCTATGAGTACAACTGCTAGAATTGCGCCTGCAACACCTGCGATTAGGTACTCTGAGATGTCACTAAGTGATGGTAAAACTTCTTTTAACCATGGAATGACGTATTTTAGTGCAAGTGCGGCTATTACGCCTGCGATGAAGCCCACAAGGGCGATTACTCCGAATAGTTTTATTCTTTGATCCATTTTTTCACCTTTTGATGTAGATGTGATTTATAGCTTTTTAATGTAACTTACATTTTTTTGTAAATTTTATGGTGGTTGAGTGTGAAATTTTTATGGTCTTGCGTCAATGTTCATGGACTATTTGAAAAAATGCACATATGGACATATATACGTGCGTATGTGTTGCGTTAATTTGGCGCGGTGTTATTCGATTTGTAGGAGGTAAAATTAATTGTCAGAAAGATTCGCAAAGAAATGGGATAATAATAGACGTGATGAGTCTGCGTTTACAGATAGAATAAAAGATGCGGTGAGACCACCGGTACCACTAAAACCAAGGTTAGATTTTGCAACAAGACGTATTGATCTTCAAGTTCAAAAGCTAGATCAAGCTAATGAACGATTTACTCAAAGAGATCGTGCGATATTTGCAAAAATCGTTGACGCATACACAAAACATGACAGCGCACGTGCCAACGTTTTTGCAAATGAGTTAGCTGAAGTACGTAAAATGTCAAAATTAATCATGAACGCAAAACTTGCTCTTGAACAAATTACCTTGCGTTTACGAACAGCATCTGAATTAGGAGATGTCGTATCTACTTTAGGGCCAGCAGTAGGCGTATTGCGCTCAGTCCGAAGCGGATTATGTAGTGTGTTCCCAGAAGCTGAGAATGAACTCGGTGAAATTGGCAACATGCTAAGCGGAATAATGATTGAAGCAGGACAAGGTAGTGGAATGACTCTAAACTTTGATGCAGTAAATGAAGATGCAGCAAAGATACTAACAGAAGCAGCAACAGTTGCAGAGCAAAAAATCAAAGACAAATTCCCAGATCTACCGCCAGGAATGCCCTCAACAGCACCTGCTGCAAGAGCTGAAAGCACCACCGAAGGATATTAAAAAGTTAGGAGTCAAGAAAAATGTCTTCCTCCAACCTTTTTCTTTCTTTGGGTAAACCCATAAAAAGCGAGTACGGAAAAGTAATAGGTAAAGTAGCCTCATTTGCACTATCTCCAAACGGTAAATTTGACGCAGTATTTGTCGAATTCGCCGATGGCTCCTTTTCAAAGCAATCCATGGAAAATTTCAAATTCAATGGAACCGACATCACGTTCATTTCAAAAATAAAGTCTCAAGCAAACATGTTATGTGATCAGATACCTCTTCTATGGAGAAAAGATCAAGCGCTAAAAGACTTAAATGATAAAAATAAAATCGCGCCAGAATTGTTTAACGAATTACACAACAGTTTCGAAGGCATTTTAAATCAGCTAAAGAAAGATGGCCAAGTTATAATTGATGAAGCTGACGTTGAAATTGCCCGTTGTGAGGAAGAAATTAAATCTCTAGGTTATGCTATGGCTAATCTTGAACTTGAACATGAAATTGGTCAAGTTACTGAGGAAACTTATAATGAAGCGTTTAACCTGTTACAGAACAGTTTGAAACGTGCAACTACAGAGAAAACCGATCATGATCTTATAAGAAGCAAAGTTTCAAGCATTCTAATAGGTGACCCATCTGTTCAACTACCAAAAGCAAACAAGGTATATGCTGAAACCGTAACAACACAACAAAAACCAGTACCTGCTCCAATAGACATTAACAGACCTGCTGATGACCTGCCTGAGCCACCCGTTGTTGTCTACGTAAAAGAAATCGGCAAAACTGGCTTTTAGACACTGCCCATTTGATGTTGAACATGGAGGATATGGAGAAAAATGGACTTTGGATTAAACAAAAATTCTCCTCCTATCCGCGATGTTGCTAACAAATCTATTACAACTCTCAAGATTCAACAAAGCAGGTTGGATCAAGCTAGTTATCGATTAAAAGACCGCGATCGCATTCTTTTTAAAGCTTGCACAGATGCAGCATCGAAAAATGATCGCGATAAAGCCTCAATGTGCGCCACTGAACTCGCTGAAGTACGGCGTCTTGCAAAATTCCTTTCAAGCATGCATTTATCTATTGAACGTGTTATTCTTCGACTTGAAACCATTCGAGAACTCAGCGATATAGTGGTTGATTTACGACCAGCATTAAAATTACTTCAAAATGTTTCATCAGATTTAGGTCAAATAATGCCTAATGTTAGTTCTGAATTAGCTAATGTGACTGATGCAATTCAAGACACACTTCACGCTACAAAAATACGTAGTGATGAAACTATAATTCCAGTTGGACAAAAAACTGATGGCGGTGAAGAGATTCTTAAAGAAGTATCCAACTTTATCGAAAAAAGAATCGTCCAAAATTTACCTGAACCACCTGCTTTTACCACAGCACAAACAGCAGTTAAAACTCCCCAAGCTCCAATTAAAGAACGTGTTGCCCTCTCAGCAACTACTTCTGAAGTGTTTGGTGCAAAAGAAGTTAAAGAATCTGGATTTGATGTTTCAAAAACTTTAATATCATACAAAAAATCTGAAGTAAAAGAAATTACCCTAGAAGTCAAACAGCCTATTCCTAAACAACAAACACTTGAAGAGTTTCTTCTTGAATATATACGCAAACGCAAAGGTGAGATTGACCTCTCAGAATGTTCAAATGAACTCAACTCGTCAAATGAAGAAATTGAGCGAGCACTTGAAAATCTTGGAACTCAAGGCAAAATAAAACTGGAATTAAAATCTCCAGAATAAGTATAAAAAGTAATAATAAAAATAAAACGAAGGGGAGAAAAACAAATGAGTGCTTCGCATGAATTGGAAAAAGCTGCAACAGCATATGCGATAGATGCCGTTAGAATGGACAAACAAGGACAAAAGGGACGAGCTATTACTCTTTACCAAAAAGCAATAGAAAGCCTTCTCCAACTTGTTCAACTATACCCAGAATACGGGCTAAACAAAGTTTATGTCCAACGTGCAATCGCATATCAAGAGCGCATAAAAGCACTACAAGGTGTTGTCTCCTCAGCTGAAATGCGCGCCGAAGCAAATAACGATGCTACCGGCGGCGCAGCAACCATGGAAAACGATGGCACAGCAAGATCGAACAGTGACGAAATTATAGTTATTGAACGCCCAATGGTTAACTGGGAACATGTAGTTGGTTTAGATGTAGTAAAAAAAGCAGTCAAAGAAGCAATGGTTTACCCCGTTCAACGACCCGATTTATATCCTCTTGGTTGGCCTAGAGGAATTCTACTTTTCGGCCCACCTGGTTGTGGCAAAACCCTCATAGCTGCTGCAGTAGCAAATGAAATTGACGCAAATTTTTACAGTATAGATGCCGCTGTTATTATGTCTAAATGGCTTGGTGAGGCAGAACAAAATGTTGCCAAACTATTTGGAACTGCCCGTAAAGTGGCAAATGAAGGTAGATCAGTAATTGTTTTTGTTGATGAATTAGATTCCCTTATGAGTAAATCTGCAGCTAATGAAGTTGGTGGAGAAATCCGTGTTAAAAATCAGTTTCTTAAAGAAATGGATGGAATCACTGATAAAGGTAAAAATCTTCACATCTATGTAATTGGTGCTACTAATAAGCCTTGGGATCTTGATGATGGTTTTATTCGACGATTCCAGAAACGTATTCTTGTTCCTTTACCTGATAGTGAAACAAGACTTAGCATGTTAACACATTATACAAGTAATCTTAATATTGGCGCGGACGTAAAATTACGTGAGTTAGCTCAACTTGTGGATAATTTTTCAGGAAGCGACATACGAGATGTTTGTCAATCAGCACAGCTTAGTCTAATTGGCGAATTTTTTGAGTCAGGTCAAGCAGCTGATAA
>JGI20163J26743_11538483_pt1 | contig 28890 bp, 16 predicted proteins | sample TergutCu122P1_FD_26743 | JGI IMG/M metagenome (IMG submission 26743) | reverse complement strand
GCAACCCTCACTACTTCGGTAAATATTAAAGACTTTTTAATACAGATGTAATTCTTTCAAGAACTTTTACACGATCAAGCGGTTTTACAATATAGTTTTTTGCTCCTGCAAGCAGAGATTGCTTAACAAGCTCCTGCTTACCCAATGCGCTAATCATAATTACTACAGCTTTAGGATCAAATTCTACTATATTTTTTAGCGCTGTAACTCCATCCATATTAGGCATTGTAATATCCATTGTAACAAGGTCGATATTTGGATGCAGCTCTTTGTATTTTTCTACACCTTCAAGACCATCTTTAGCAGTTCCGACAACTTCAAAACCTTCCGAAGTTAATATCTGGCTAATCTGTTTTGCGACAAACATTGAATCATCTACGATTAATACTCTATATGGTACGCCCTCTGGTTTTACTCCTTCCGGTTTTTTTGCATTAATGTTTGGGAAATCCGTTTTTGTTCTCATACTTTTAAACCCCCTTTATGCTTTTTCTTTTATTGCAACATTGATTTCTATTTTACCTTGAGGAAGCTGAATAGGAACTATAAGAGCTTCCACTCCGGAATCAGATATTACCATGTCTCTTCCAGTAACTATTGATGGAGGCGTAAGGTCAAATTTGAAACCCAAGTCATGCAATTTTGTTACTGCCTGCCCAGTTATCATATTTGCAAGTTCTGTTATAGTCGCTTTTCCAAGCTCATCAAGAACCTTAAATTCCTCCATATTCATTGCAGATGCAATTTTCAAAGCAGTATCAGGCGCCATATCAAGCAAAATTCTTCCTTCAACATCTCCTGCTAATCCAATTATAGTTGCAACTCCTAAAACAGGCTGAGATGTGGACTTCAAGTAAAGTTCTCCACGCTTAATATCAGCGTTAAGAACTTCTTTTAACACATTAAATGCTGCTTCTACAAAAGGATTAATATACTCAATTCTCATAAAAAATTCCTCCTATTTTACTCCACCCTTCTTTCGATAAAAGATTATTCCCTCCTCTCCATACCTTTCAAATCCATCAAATTTTATTCTTTCATTATCTCCAAGAATTAAAATACCATTATTTTTCAATTTTTCATAAAATTCACTTATAATATTAATCTGCTCATTATAATTAAAAGCAGGCAGTACATCCCTGCAGATAATCATATCCACATCCGGATACGGATTATGATTTTTCACATCATGAAATTCAAAATAAATAATCTTTTTAAGCGCCTGAGTTATTGCCCCGCCTTTAGTCCCCTCTGTTACAAATGGTTTCAGGTATTGAGGAACAGAATTCAAGTCAACAGGTAAATTAGGAGCTGTTGAAATACTAAGAAGATCTTTATCATTTGCCCAAACTTTTATTGCTGCATCCGGGTTTTGCTGCTTAAGAATAGCGGCAATTGAATAAGTTTCATAACCATTGGCGCATCCAACATTCCATGCATAATAATTACCCCTGGTTTCGGAAGGCAATACTTTTTTTAATAAATCTGCATACGTCTGGTCAAAAAAATTACCAGTATTCTTTGAGCCAAAAGCTTCTACAAAAAGATGAGCATCCTCAACTCCTGTCAGCTGAATATTTTCACCTTTCTTGCGTCTTTCTATCGCCCAATTATCGAAATGTCTTACAAACCATTCGTTGTTAATATCTGTTATATTAAAATTAATAAGTGTTTTCAATGTTTCTTTTATAAAATCTTTATTAATGTCTGTTTCTTTTTCCGGAGCTTTGTAGAGCTCTCTTTTTTCTACTTCGGGCTGTATTTCCATAGCTGCAGGAGAAACAACTGCTGCGGGAGCTTCTTCTTCATCCGCCTTATCTTCGCCCAAAATTCTGTCCACATCAAGAATTACATAAATTTTTCCATCCTTATCAACAACACCACTAATATATTTAATACTAATATTGCTAAAAATAGGATGCGGGGGTTGAATTGTTGAAGATTCAATTCCAATAACCTTGCTTATTGAGTCTACTATAACTCCTATCTTGTTCTCGTTTATTGCAATAACAATAACATCTTCATAATCATCTTTCTTTTCTTCTTTTTTTACATGAAACATAACTCTTAAGTCAATTATCGAGATTATATCCCCTCTAAGGTTATATACACCTCTGACATATGGTTCGCTATTAGGCACATAGGTAAATTTGTTTACTTTTAATATTTCTTTTACCTTCATTATATTGATACCATAGCCTTTACCGCCAAGTGAAAAAGAAATCATTTTAAAATCTATCTGATTAATACTTTCTACTTTAGCAGCTTGCTCTTTTAATTCCCATAAATCAGTACTCATGTAAATTCCTCTATAAAAAAATCAAACTAATAATTTGAAATTTTGTCTTTTTTTGCAGCACGCTCTTTGCTAAGACACAATTCAAGTATCTGGTTAATATCAAGAATAAGCGATACCTGCCCATCTCCAAGTATTGTAGCGCCAGCAATACCCTGCACACCTGTATACTTATCTTTTAATGGCTTAATAACTACATCTTCTTCGCCTATAAGCTGATCTACCATTAAACCTATTTTTTTATCCCCGCTTCCAACTACAACAATATAGTTAGTATTTTTGTCTTCATCTGTTGGTATTCCAAATAATCTGTTAAGCCTCATTAAAGAAACAACATCTTCCCTTAAATCAAATACTTCATAATTATCGAGATATTTTATCTCATCAGCCATTATTCTTTGACTTTCTATAACAGCTGTAATTGGAATTGCATATACTTCTTTTCCAACTCTAACAAGAAATCCCTGAATTATTGCAAGTGTTAACGGAAGCCTTATCGATGTTGTTGTTCCTGCTCCTTTTTTCGACCAAACATTTACAGAACCATTTAATTTATCTATTGACTTTCTTACAACATCAAGACCTACTCCGCGGCCTGAGATATCTGAAATTTGTTTTGCTGTCGAGAATCCTGGTTCAAAAATCAAATTAAAAGCTTCTACTTCGGTTAAATTTTTTCCAGGATGGATAATTCCTCTGCTTATTGCTTTTTCACGCACAATATCTACATCAATGCCTTTTCCATCATCAATAATTTCAATAAGAATCATGTTTCCTTCATTTTTTGCCCTAAGTATAATTGTTCCTTCTTCTTTCTTATTGTTCGCTGCTCTATCAGCGGGCATTTCTACTCCATGATCCATTGAATTTCTTACAAGATGTATTAAAGGATCAAGAAGCTGCTCAATTACCGATTTATCAAGCTCTGTTTCCTCACCTTCTATTACAAGTTGTATTTTTTTATTTAACTTCTTGGATACATCTCTTACAAGCCTTGGAAATCTTGAAAAAATTTGACCAATAGGAACCATTCGGATTTGCAAGACACCTTCATGAAGCTCATTTGTTATTCGCCCAAAATTCTGTGCGGTATTAACAAGTTTTGTAATCGTATTTTTTAATGAACTTTCTATAGAATAAGTATCTGCTTTAACTTTTTCATATTCAGCAAATAAATCTTTTTTAAGAACTTTTCCGTTGCTATCATCTTTGAGATGCTTTTCCATGTTGTCATAAATACCATATACCACTTCATTCATCTTTGCGTATTTGCTGTTTATATCACTAAGAACACCCAAAAATTGTGTAGTAATCTGGTTAAATGTTGCTTTGTTAATTACAGTTTCACTCACAAGATTTAAAAGATTATCAATTCTTTTTGAATCAACTTTAAGAACAGTAGATTCTGTTCCGGAAGACTTTTTTGTTTTCTGCTGCCTTGATTTATCATCATCAAAATCCGCAAGTTCGGTATCTGCTGCCGGAGATTTAGCTTCTGTTACTGCAGCTTCGGCAGGGGTTTCATAAGCCTCAGGAGGTTCAAAAGCTTCAACTTCTTGCGGCTTCGCCGCTATAGTGCTGCCACCTTCGGAGCGCTTGAGTTCAGTAACAATTACATCATCTGTTACATCTGCAAGTTTCACTTTTTGAGGGATTTGATCTTTGGGAATTGTTGTCGTAACAAAATAATCAACAACAGGAAAGTAGTTATCTTCGTAAAGCAGGTCAAAATCAGGCTTTGTCATTAAAACGGTGGCGATTTCCTTAAGTTTCGCAAAAACCTGCACCCCGCCTATTGTGTTCATCGGGTTATCTTTATTAAAAGCAACCTGAACATTATATATAATCTCGTCTTTTTGAATAGACTCAAATAATTCAAGCATTTCATATTCAGTGAGCTTCTTATTTTCTGCAGCTCCGGAAGCTGGCGGCGGAGCCTGAACAGTTTTTTGGACAGGAGCAGCCGGAGCTGTCTGTTTTGGCGGTTCTTTTTTAGGCTGCGAAACAGATCTTCCGGAACCGCCTGCCATAAAAGATTTGAGCTTGTCTTTTACCAGTTTATAGTCTTCGCTGTAAATTTCACCAGCCATCCTCGATTCAACCATTTCTTTGACTATGTCAATTGCGTCAAGCATTGTATCAATAACTTCACTGGTTGCAGAAGCTTTTCCAGCCCTGATTTCATCAAGGAGATCTTCCATCTGGTGTGTGAATTCCGCTATTTCAAGCATTTCAACAGCGCCCGAATTTCCCTTCAGCGTATGAGCAGCTCTAAATATTTCATCAATTGAATCTCTATTTGTCGGCTCATTTTCAAGAACAAGGATATTCCTTTCAAGAATATCTATTTGTGCTTGCGCTTCCATAAAAAAATCTTTTAACAACTCTTCGTTCGCCGGATCTAAATAATCACTCATATCTTCTCGATTTTAAAATAAGATTCAGCAGCATAAACTGCAGTTTATTTTTAAATTCCACACTACTACTATACTTATTTTTATTATATAAATCAATATTTAATTTTCATAAAACAAAAAAAGCTCTCCATTTTAAATGGAGAGCTTTGAAAATTAGTATACTTACTAATTTTTATATTGGTATAACATTTTTTACATATCCGGATGCATTAACTGTGATTCAAGATATCTTAGTACCTGGATAGTACCAAGCCTTCTGAATTCATGAGTTCTTCTTGCCTCTTCTCTTGCAGTCATAATACCCCATACTGCTTCTTCATCAATATCTCTTTGAAATTCATTTACCGCTCTGTCAAAAGTTATTGAAATATCTCTGATATAAGCAATAACATCTCCGCCTTCCTGCATTGCATCTTTTCTAATGTTTAAGCCTATAAGCTTTACATGAGGTGAAGCTCTTGGGTAAAGCGGTGTAGGACGCAACGCTCTCTGCCTTACATCACTAATATAATTAGGATTTCTCCATGTAAGCGTTCTCCAGCCTTCAAACTGCATGTAATCCATGAAAATTACTTGATCACGATTGTTGTGATCCCTAAGAACTATCTCGATTCCATGAGGAAAGTTAGAACCATACATAGTCATTGATACTGTTCTTAAAATACCAACGTTTTTTACAACGCCAAATCCATCCACGAATCTGCTGCCGTGTCTGTCTGTTTCATCTTCAATAATATTACCCTGATCATCAATAGTAGCCCTTCTCATGTAAGCAGGTATTTCAAATGGCGGTCTAATTGAAGCCCATGAATTAAATGGTTCATTAGGAAAGTTAACTCTTACACCCAATACTCTGTCACCAGGAAATCTTCTTGCTGTTTCCAGTACAGGCACTTCTCTGGCCATTGTCAAAGACTGATTCATTATCCTTCTTGCAGAGGGAGCAAGTCTTACTTCCCAATTATTCAAAGCAAGGGATGTCCGCATCAGTGCTCTTTCCGCATCGCTGAACGACGTACCTGCCTGAGCTGAAAAATCAATCATTGTCCTGGCATTTTCAGTAGGATTATCAGCAGGGAAATCTGCTGCCAGTTGTGAAAAATCAATTAATACTGCTTCGTTAGCAAACGAAGTTGCACCAAATAATAACAAAAATGTTGTTAAAAAGATGAAAAAACGTCTCATCTATAGCTCCTTTTAGCTTATAAACCTTAGTAAGCTCCTTTTAGTCTATAAACCTATTATATAATTATAAAACAGGCACAGATTTTGTCAATAACTTTTATATATTTTTAATATTTTACCAAGATTAAAATATAATTTCCTGCCTCTATTCCAAAAATATATTCGTTAAATCAAATTCAGGTTTTTGACCTAAAACCGTTATAACCAACTCCCGAACATGCGGAAAGTTAAATTTTATATTTTTTTCAAGAAGCAATATGCTATCTCTAAAATCCTGTACTGCTTTTTTATCGGGCAAAAGTGTCATAAAATTTAGGTCTAGATAGACAATTTTATTTCTGTAAAGGATTTTTTCCAGCTTGTTTCCCGTAGAAAAAACAGGAGCAAAACTCATGCTCATAGGTCCCAAAAGCAGCTCTTTAACAAAAATTTCCATATTTCTTTCCCTGTCAAACGGAATTCTGGGTATTCTTCTAGCTTCTCCTATTATTTTTCCGCTCTGATAATCAGGAAAAAAGAAAATTCTGCCTGCTTTGTGAAGATTTGATGTAATATATATTGTTAATGAAATAAGGAATATAACCAATAATATCAGCAAAATAGCTGTTCTTGGTCTTATTTCAAAAAATGAAGACCTGGTTCTCAAATTTCTAAGTTTGACTCTCAAATTATCTTTCTCCGCCAAAGTCTATTGTTTCAATATCATTAATAAACTTTTTTATCCCATTATAGATTCCTTCAGTTATTTTCATCAAGTGGGCTCTGCTTGCAAGCAGCTGCGCTTCTTCTTTATTTGTTACAAATCCCACTTCAACCAAAACAGCAGGCATTTTTGCATTTCTTACAACAAACCAGCTTTTCTCCTTTAAGCCTCTTGACGGACTTATTCGGCCTATTGAAGCATCAAGTCCGTCAAGGATATTTTGAGCAAGACGTATACTTTCTATCAAGAATTCTTCTTCGAGCATTTTATTAAGAATATGCAGGATATCCCTTGCATTATAATCTACGCTGTTTTCATCAATTAAATCCCGTCTAAAGTCAGGAGGAAGGTGCCAAACCTCAAAACCTCTTGCGTTTCTGTTAGCGACCGAAGCATTAGCGTGTATCGATACCATTATTATTATCTCATTATCCCCAAGCTGAACACTATTGCCCTTCTCAACCCTGTCATCAAGATTAATAAAAGAATCATCGTTTCTGGTTAGAATTATTTTTTTATCCTGAAATGTTCTCCTAAGCTTTCTGTCAAGTTCAAGCGCAATATTGAGAGTTACATCTTTTTCCTTTATTACAAAAGGTCTTCCGTTTACAGTATGACGGCCTATTGCGCCCGGGTCTCTCCCGCCGTGCCCCGGATCAATCAAAATTGCTGCCACTCTATAACCCGAAGGCTGTGTGTTTCTGTTTATCCTGCTTAGCGCTGCATTCGAAGAAGGAACATTTGAAGAGGAATGCCTTGTTTTTTGCAATATAGCATCTGCTGTTCTTTGATCGAGCATTAGTGATCCGCTTCTTCTCGATAACCCGCCAGGGATTTTTTCCCTAAAGTTATGTACTATAAAGTCTTCTCCAACCTTAAAGCGAAAACTGTCAGTGCCGCGCCGCAGTTCGCCGGTATCAAGAAACGGCGACCATTGATATGTAAAGTTATTTACCCTGACAAACTCATTAAGACTTATTTCCTGTGCAGCGAGGCACGGAATTATGAGAAGCAATATTGTGGTTATTATTAAAACTCTTTTTAGGTCCATTTTATACTATTTAAATTCCCCTTTCTAATATAATCGGCAATTGTTTCTGCAACCCAAATAGCTCCTTGAATACTTCCTTTTTTTATACTTTTCCAGAAAATTTTACCAAGCACAAACTTGTTTCTATCGGAAATCGCGGGAAATTCCTTTATAAATCTGATATTTGCATGACTTTCGATGGTTTCAAGCGCTTTTTTAAGGCTGTTTCCATGCCAGTCTCTTCCAAATCTTTCATCGCTATTCCCGCTATTGCTAAAATCAAAATCAGCAGGCAAAAAAACATCTATTTTCCCGCTATCCCCGGTCAAACCAGCGCCATCCCCATAAAAATCGGGCATGGAATCGAGGATTCCTCTGTCAAAAACAAAAGCATCTGGTATCCAATTTTCCTTTTCCTTAAAAATAAAACTAAATGTGGTTTCATCAGCAGGCTTAAGCTTGACAATAATATTGCGGCACGCTTCTTCTGCAGCAAAAACAGCTTCATCGCGATTTTCATGCGCTGCAATAACATTTCCGCTTTTTTCTACATTATTTTTCGGAAAATTCACTACATCGCCCGGTTTGACATTCACAAACACCACTTTCACAGCATTATCCGGAGAATCATTTTTTAAATAATCAGGTATAAAAACAGAATCAACAACACCGGGAATCGAAATAAAAGCTCTCTCTGCCGCGGTTTTTTCGTACGAATATTTAATTTCTCCAGGATCAATGTCCAAAGCAATTTTTAAAGCAGCGTCAATAACAGAAAACCCCGAAGAATATGGGAATGTCCAGCCTGACATATAACCGCCCGAAAGCCGTGCGGCAATCTCCCCTATTACAGCTTTTCCGTTTGTGTACTTGATGTCGCCTTTTGCAGCCCCATTATCGATCCCGATTGCTTTTATTCCATCGCAAAAAACATTCACGACCTTCTCAACTACATCTTGCGGGAAAATCGTAGGCATCGTATGCCCCATTTCCACAAAATAAGGCGGAAAATAGATGTGCCTGTCTGCAACCCCGCATATGTGTATCTGCCCCTCTTTTACCACAGCATCAAGGCTAAACTCCGGGCCTTCGAGAAACTGCTCGATTATGACTTTGCCTGTTCTCGAATATTTTATTGCTTCTTCAATTGCTTCTTTGAGATCATCAAAATTATGAATTTTTACTGTTCCTCTTGCTCCCATGCTGTCTACAGGTTTAACCACAAGCGGGTATCCCATTTTTTCTATTTTTTCTATACTTAGAAAAGATATGCTTTGCATATCTTTTGTCAGCCTCCTCTCTCGGTCATGTGCAAACTTCGTTTGCCCGCGACTCTCGCTACGTCGGCTGATAGGTTCAACTTGCTCACTGCCTGTTACCATAAGAAATTGCGGGGATGAAACTTTTGCAGAAGAAAATGCCTGCCGCATAAGCGATTTATCTGTAGCTTTAAGAGCAGTCTCATAGCTAAGCGATTTTATCCCAAGTTTTTCCGACAGCCAGGCAACCATGTAGGAAAAATCTGTGCCCACAGTAAAAACTGCTTTAATGTCGTAGGCAGCGGTGTAGGCACGGGATTTTTCCAGCAAGGAGCCGCGGTCTTTTAAGTCAATATTCTCAAAATAATCCGGGAAATTTTTGCCCGGCGCATCAATATTTCCGTCAAAAGCAATAGTAACAAAGCCCATTTTGCTTGCAGATTTGATCGCCAGCACTTGCATGATTCCTGCGCCCAAAATTACAACAGCATTTTTTTTCTCTATGATTTTTTCTGCCACATTAACCGCCTTTTCCAATTTCCATGTATACATATCTAATGCAGTAGCTGATTCTTCTCCAATGCAGATGCTTACATGCTTTATGAGGCGTCTTTTAGCCGAACTAAAGCGTGTAAGCATCTGTTAAAGCAATACTAATCTATCAACTCTGCATAAATCTCAAATGTATCGCCTAGTCTCAAAACTCTGCTAATAAAACCTAATATTTTTAATCCAAAAATCTTTTGTAAAATTAAGGGGAATCTTTTGGGGTGATGCCCTGTGTTTCTTACCTTGCAAACTTTGAACCCGAATTTTCTAAGTATATGTTTTGCAGATGAAATATTCCAGATAGTATAATGGTCTGATGGGCTTGATTCCAGAAATTTATTTTTGTTATACAAACCGCTTATGCCGGACAAATTAGGGGTTGAAAAAGCAAACAAGCCTGATTTGCAGATAAGCTTTTTGACCTTTTCCAGAACTTCGCCAGGGTTTTTAAAATGCTCAATAACATACCACATTGTAATTATATCGAATTTTTTGTGAGTGATATCATATGTGATATCACATATAGTATCATATATGATATCACTAGTAATATCCTCGGCAATAGCTTTTATTCCAAGCTCTTTATTTACATATTCCACAGCTTCTTCGCAAATATCAATCCCGCAGCACTCATACTGATCCCTCATTACATTCAGGAAAGGACCATAAGCGCAGCCTATATCAAGAACCCTTCCCTGTTTCACAATTTGCTTGATTACATCTGCTCTTTTTTGCGAAATAGCTGAAATATTGTCAAAATCCTCTATATAAGTTTTTCCATACTGATTTTTATACTCCTCAAAAAAGTATGATTTATCGTAAGTTTTTTCGCTTTTGCCGATATTTTGCAGATACACAATGCCGCAGCTTTTGCATTGTAAATAATTCTTATGGATATACCTTTTGTATATTTTACCTTTTCCTTTGCATACGGGGCAGCCTGCGCCGGGATTTTTTTCTGTTTCCGCCGCTTTTAGAAAGAGCTCTTCGATTTTTGTTGACTGGCTTTCGCCATCAAGTCCCCTTCCGCCGGAAGGGGTAGGCTTGTACAGTGCTGGATTTTTAATTATTTTTTCTATTTTGCCAAGATTAGGATTTATGATTCCAGCTTCGCAAAAACCTGCAATTCTTGTCAATTTCCTGTGATATTTTGCTGGATTTATCAATATTACATCTTTGCCAGCATATAATGCTTCGTAGGCAGTAAGCCCGAAAGAGGTAAAAACAAGGTCAGAATCTTCTATAAGTTTTTGCAAAGATGGCGGCGAATCAACAATATTATAAAAACCAAAGTTTTCTTTTACATGATCCTTGTTTTTAAAAAGAGGTCCCAGAACAACTGTTACGTTTGCATCAGTAAAAAGATTTTTCCTGTGCGCCTTCTCCAAAAACTTTTCTGTAATACCCTTTGCATCTTCTCCCCCAAAGCTTATAAGAATATTCCTGTATTTCCTGCCAAAGCTGGGGCTTTCATCGCAGGCTTCGGAAAAGCGTTTGTCTTCATACCCAAGCAAGTCTGTGGAAAAAATATTGGGCGGCGAAGCTTTAGACACAGTGTTTGGGAGCGTATCAATAAGATAATCAAAATTATTTCTCCCCTCGCCGCCCTCATCAACAGCAACCAAAATATCAGCTTTTTTTCCAATCTCCCTGAATAATGTTAAATCTGTTGTTCGCATGTCAAAAACAGCCATGTCATATTTTTCCAAGGGGCGCCCAAGCCCGCCCTTTTGCGGGCGTTGCTCACAAAACTCGATCTGCCGGGTAACATCATCAAAATCCGAAACAACAGATTTTTCGTGTTCTTTTAAACCAGGCAAAGCTGCCGCAGCATCCAGAGAGCTTTCGGGTATATAGATAAATGATTCGTATAAATCAGACTTTGCCCACTTAATTGTTCTTGTTAAGTGCCCGGTGCCATTGTTTTTTTTTACTGTAGGAACAAAAAGTATTTTTTTCATATTTTTATGTCCGCAGGCTTTGCAGCCGGGTGAGGATTTTGCTTAAGCCACTTTATAAGTTCTGCACTCTCTTTAGTAATATTGGAGGAGCTTGCGTTATCTGCATTGCTTTCGGTAAATATTTTTTTAAGATAATCGTAATCTGCCAGAGTATCCAGAGTTATTCTGCCTTCGGGATACCAGGCAGAGTCCGGTGCTTTTAGATGATTTAGCAGATACTTTGCGCTGTTTTTATACAAATAAGGAGTAACGTGTTCTCTGTCGTAGGAGTTTTTTGTAAGAGACTCTGCTTCAAGAAGCTTTTCTGCTTTTACAATTTCAACGCCTGCGCCGAGCGGCATTCCTGTAAAAATACTGTGATCTGCGTTTGCTTCAATGTGCCTTTCAAGTATCAGCGCAGCTTCTTTATAAAAAACCAGCGGGTTATCTGCTGTGGCTCTTATAAAAGTATGCGGCTGATACTTCTCAATGGCAAGTGTAAATCTTTTAAGAACATCATCACCAGGACCTTCCATTATGTCAAAATTGCATTGCATTGCTTCTTTTTTAAGCGCTTCAAAGCTTTCGTTGTCTGTAAGAAGAACATGAAAATTTGCATTGATTTTTTTTAGCCTTCTCATTGCATTGCTTACTATGCTCATGCTGCCGAGTTGCAAAAGGGTTTTTTGAGGCAGCCTTGTCGAGGCTATTCTTGCCTGAAGAAAAACTGCTATTTTTCCGGATCTGCCCATAGTTCTGTCAAACTCCTGCAATCAAGATTAAAGCGGAATTTATTTAACTCAACCCATTTTTTTGCTTCGTTAAAATTCTTTTTTGCTACAAAAAACCCCTCTCCTGATCTTAAATAGTATTGCAAAAATTTTGACCACGGAAGATAGCCGGAATCTCCATTAAACCTTACTGCAAGATTTTTTAAGAAAAAAATACGATAATATTTGTCTATGGAGGTATCATCGCCAATAACATCTGAAGTATATGAAGCCTGGAGAGATGTATAACATACAATTTTTTCTCCCCACATATTGGATCTAAATCCAAAATCCATTTTTTGCCAATATTGGTTTAGAATTGAATAATCATACCCGCCTGTGGAGAGGAATTTTTCCCTGTTATATATTCCGCAGTAATCAAAAGGAAAAAGAGAAATAACGCCGTTATTTTTGGGAACAGTATATATCATTTTAAGAATTTTTTTTTGAAAAGCAGGCATAACAATAGAAGGCACTGTTTCTCCTGATATGTGCGGCTTAATAACAGGGACTGTGCATAGGCAATTTTCTTTTTCCAGATTTTCAAACAGCCTGGCCGAGAGAGATGAGTGCGATGGCTTCATATCATTCCATATAACGTAAACATACCCTTCTCTTGCTTCTTCTATTCCTATATTTATCTGTTCGCCTGCGCTGCAGCTTTCATGAAGAAGAAGAAATTTTACAAAAGGAAATTTCCTGGCTACTGTTTCGAGTTCATAATTTACACCTGGATTTTCAATTGAGATAACCTGGGAAAACCCAAGGCTTTCTATTTCTTTGAAAAATTCAGTTTTGAATATTGATTTCCCTCTGTTTAGAACAAGGAGAGAAAGTCTGTTCTGTCTGTTTTTACACTCAGGTTTTTCTGTTTCTCCAAGCGCTGTATAGGAAATTCTTATTCTTTTAGAAGTTGTAGGTATAGTACTCATCACATTTCCTGCATATTCCGTTATATTGCTGTGCAAGGTGTTCCTTGTAGTATTTCATTCCATTGTTCCATATTTCTTCCAGAGTATCGGAGAAAATATTGCCCAGAACATTCTTGTTCTCAACATCTTCTCTGCATAAAGGAACTGTTCCGTCATAAAGTATTGGAACATCTCTTTTTAAGTGCCAGCATGGTATTCTTCTAAGCGGAGAAATATCCGTTACTTTTCTGTCCGGAAGAAATTCGCAAAAATTATCATATTTTTGTACTATTACTTTTCTTCCTTTTGCTTTCCACGATTTATAATATTTCTCAAGCACACTTTCGTTTTCATTCATTCTTACTGCTTGAATATATGTTGTATCCGGAAAATATTCGATAAGGGTTTCTATCATACCAATAGCTTTTTCAAAACCTTCGCCGCGAAGTGATTTATAAATTTCTCTGTTATCTGAATCAAGAGAAAGAATCCAGATAATTTTTTCTTTGTTACTTACCTTCTCTGATAACATTTTTATTGTTTCGGTTTTCCATCCAATGCCCGAAGTTTCAATTAAAAGTGTAAATTTTTCATATTCCAGGGTTTTTAAAATAATTTTTTCGATATCCGGATGTGCAGAGGGCTCGCCCCATAAAGAGAGCGATATTACAGCATCTTCGGAAAAATCAGAGACTTTGCTGAGAATTATGGAAAAGTTTTCAAAGCTCATAAAATCTGCGCTGTTTAAAAGCCCGGGGTTAATTATTGGATAGGGGCAAAAAGTGCATGATTGAAAACATTTGCCTGATATCTGTATCTCATAAAATGCAGGAACTGTGCGCAGCATTTCTTCTTCCTGGCTTGAGATATTGATTATTCTGTTTTCGCCTTTTATTTCTGCTTTGTCAAAATTTTCAAGAATCATAAAATTTCTTTTGGAATCTGCTGCGAAAGTAATTCTAAGCATTCTTAAATCTTTTTCTGTAAGATGTGTTTCAATATCAAATGAATTAATATCTCGCTGTATTATTGTAAAAATTGTATCTCTTTTTATTGGAAGTTTTTCTTTATCGGAAAGCACTTTTAAAGCATCTGCAATCTCGGTTGCAATAATCTCGACTGCAATGCCGTAAGGCCCGCCGTCCGAAAAGCTGTACTGCGCGCTGTATACTTCGTGATTGTTATAAATTCTTTTTGTAAGATCAGGGTCAAGAAAAGGGGTATCTCCATATATATAAAAAATATTTTTATAGTCCGACTGCATAAATGATTGAAAAAGCAGGCTTGAATCCCAATTTTCAAGGCTTATTATGTGGAAATTCGGCGCAGCGGCAAGCTTTTGATACTTTTCTTTTTCCTTTTCGAGGCACAATATATAGACATTGTTACATTCCGGCACTGTTTTTGAATATTCAATAACTGTTTCGAAGCTTGTTTTGCCCGAAGGGAGCTTTTTAAAAGCGTACTCAGACAAGCCTATGCAATTGATAAAGAGTAAATTTTTCATACTATATCATTTATCGTCAATAAAATGAGGCGGATAAAGAAGAAATAAAGGTCTGCTTAATTTTGATCCAGCAATATTTGAACCTGCTCTGCCGCAGCCTCAAAGTCGCTGTCCAAAAAGAGCATATCCCGGATTTTTTCAAGTGCCGCAGAAGTCTCTTTCTTCCACTGCTTCTTCTTGAGCATGTCCAGGCTGGCATACGCCGCTGCATCGTCATAATTCTCGCAAGCAGTTTTTATTTTCAAAAGCTGTTCTTTAAGAAATATTGTATCTTCCTGTATGTTTGCGTTATCATCATCGGTCTCCGAAGATTGCAAATTTTCGATCATGTTCTCCAGCATTTGTACAAAACTCTCTGTAGATTCATCAATAAACGCTTTATCGCCTTTTCGCCCTGCTTCTTCCAATGCAAGCGCCAACGCAGATTTATCTTCTTCTCCAATGTTCGCCAGCGCGGATTTCATGGCATGGACTGTTGTAGTAAAAAGCTTTATATCTCCGCGTGCGGCTGTCTCACGCAATGTTTTTACTGCTTTTTCCGCATCGCGGCAAAACATTTCAATCAGTTTTGGAGTTATCGCGCTTGTGCTGCTTTGCGTTATTTCCAAGGCTAATGCTTTGTATTTTGCTGCTTCTTCGGGGTGTTTATCGCGGACATACTTATTTAATATGATATTCAAGTGCTGGATATCAATAGGTTTTGAAATAAAGTCATCAAAGCCATTTTGCATGAACATTTCTTTGTTACCCGCAAGAGCGTTAGCTGTCAGCGCAACTATTGTGCTGCAATATCCCTTCGCGCGTAATTTTTGCGTTGTCTCCACTCCGTCCATCTCAGGCATCATGTGATCCATAAAAACAATATCATAAGTACCTCTAGCTTCGATTTTTTCTATTGCTGCAAACCCGCTGAGCGCTGTATCTACTGTTAACCCGTATGATGCAAGCAAACCTTTTGCAACATATAAATTCGATTCTACATCGTCTACCACCAGCACTTTTCCATACGGCATCGGCTCACGGATAACTTGTAATTTCACGTCCTGCCTCTTGCTTGAATATGTGAAATTTTGCAAGCTCTCCGACAATTCCGCGCCAATGACTTTACTTCCCGCTGCTTTTTGCTTGATCTTTACCGCAAATGTACTGCCGCGCCCATATTCGCTTTTGAATTCGATTGAGCCTTCCATCATTTTCACAAGTTTTTTGGTTATACTCAACCCGAGCCCGGTTCCTTCGGAAGATACGTTGTTATCGAAGCGTAAATATTCAGAAAATAACTTATTCTGGTCTTCAGGTTTTATACCTTGTCCTGTGTCCTCAACGCTAAAATGCAAAAATAAATCATCGTCCTGCATCGAATGTTTTACAGATAATTTCACATATCCATTATTAGTATACTTAATAGCATTTGATAAGAGGTTGTTTAGTATTTGCTTTATCCTAAGTTCATCGCCGATTATTTTCAGCGGAAGATTTTTATCTATATCCAGTTTGAATTCAATCGATCTGGAATCTATTTGCACAATATTAAGCTGTACTGCGTCGTTTATCAAACTTGGTGTATCGTATTCTGCAGGATTAAGTTCCATTTTTCCAGTTTCTACTTTTGACATATCCAGAATGTCGTTAATAATTCCGAGTAAGCCGACCCCGGAGCTATAAATCTTATCTAGCGCTGCTGCGTACTCATCCGGCAAGCCGCCTTTTTGCAGTTCGATTTGCGCTATTCCAAGGATGGCGTTCATTGGCGTTCGCAGCTCGTGGCTCATTCTGGCAAGGAAATTTGTTTTGGCTCGCGACGACTGTTCTGCAAGTTCACGGGCATATTCAGCATCGCGGCGAGCTAACTCGCTTTCGGTCAAGTCAAAGAGAAATACCATTACGCTGCGCGCTTTTCCGTCTGCTTCCAGCATCGGTGTGAATTGAATTCTAAAATGCCCGCATGATTCATGATAGCCAAAATCTATATCCAGCTCTGCTTCAAGCACTTGCTTCTCTGTAATGGAAGTCTCATACATATCCATGATTTCTTTTAACGATTCTCCGGAAACAAAAGGCGAGAACAATTCGTGCATTTGCTTTCCCTCAACGCTTTCTTCCGAAAATGTTTTGCAGTAACGAAACCATGAGTTACTTACATAAACCAATTGATTTTGGTCGTCAAAAACCAGCAAAGGGTTTGTACAGCTTTCCAGAATCAACAAAACATATTGTTCTAGCTTTGATTTTTCCTCCTGATCATTTTTTTTCTGTTCCTTTAACTGCCTGATCATTTCATTAAAAGCAGAGGAAAAATCGCCCATAAAATCAACTCGCTGGTTGTAGTTGCCCTTTGCCACTTCTTGAGTTTGCCATGTCAAATGTCTGAGCACTGCGTGCAAAGATTTCAAGGGAGCCGCCATTTTATTGCCTTTCGCCGGAAAATAGCAGTTTAAATTGCCTTTGCTTAATTCATAAGCAAAAGCCTTTGTCTCAGACACTATTTCGAAAAGATACTTTAAACTCTTTCCGCAATTAACAAACATTTCCGGCAACTGGTTTACATCCAGCGAGGCTTTTACAGGGTCAGAAATCATGTTGTCAACATACTCAGATAGAGCGTCTGCAACAGCCGGTGAGATGAGTATACTATCCTGCGGGTTCTTATTAAATTCGCTCATAGGGTATTCACCGTTTATTTCCTCAATATTATTATTTTAACATTATTTTAACATTATTTTAACCTGCTTTGCCGCAGCCTCAAAGTCGCTGTCCAAAAATAGCAGATCCCGGATTTTATTAAGCGCAGCCAAGGTTTCTTTCTTCCACAGCTTTTCCTTAAGCAAATCAAGGCTGGCATACGCCGCTGCATCGTCATAATTCTCACAGGCAGCCTTTATCTTTAAAAGATGCTCTTTAAGAAATGCTGTATCTTCTTCTGCACATGCATCATCCGCAGCATCCTGCGACCGCAAATTTCCAATCATGTTCTCCAGCATTTCCGCAAAACTTTTTGTATTTTCATCAATAAACGCCTTGTTGTTATTTCGCCCTGCTTCTTCCAGCGCAAGTGCCAACACAGATTTCTCGTCCTCTCCAATGTTCGCCAGCGCAGATTTCATGGCATGGACTGTTGTAGTAAAAAGCTTTATATCTCCGCTTGCGGCTGCCTCACGCAATGTTATTACTGCTTTTTCCGCATCGCGGCAGAAAACTTCAAGCAGTTTGGGAGTTATCGAGGCTGATTGTGCCTGAGTTGTATTTCCAATTGTTGCCTTGTATTTCGCTGCTTCCTCCGGATATTTGTCCCTGACATACTTGTTTAATATTACATTCAGGTATTTTATATCAATTGGTTTTGGAATAAAGTCATCAAAGCCGTTCTGCAGAAACAGCTCCTTACTGCCTGTGATAGCGTTGGCCGTCAGCGCAACTATCGTGCCGTTATACCCCATAGCGCGCAGTTTTTGCGCAGTTTCCATTCCGTCCATTTCAGGCATCATGTGATCCATAAAAATAATATCATAAATCACGCCTTTTTTTACTTTATCAATTACTGCATACCCGCTGGTCGCTGTTTCGACTTTCAGCTTATAAAATGACAGCAGCCCTTCCGCAACATATAAATTCGATTCCACATCATCCACGATCAATACTTTGCCGTATGGCATAAGCTCGCGTATAATTTGCTTTTTGTTTAGTTTTTTTGAGGAATATGTGAATCCTCGCAGGCTCTCCGACAATTCCGCGCCAATTACTTTACTTCCAGCTGCTTTTTGCTTGATCTTTACCGTAAATGTACTGCCGCGTCCATATTCACTTTTGAATTCAATTGAACCATCCATTATTTCTACAAGTTTTTTGGTGATATTCAACCCAAGACCGGTTCCCTCGGCAGACATGTTTTTATCGAACCGCGAATATGCTGTGAATAATTTCTTCTGATCTTCGGGGGTTATGCCTTGACCTGTATCCTCAACGCTAAGATGCAAAAATATATCTCCATTTTGCAGCGAGTGTTTAACAGAGAGTTTTACATACCCGCCATCAGTATATTTAATAGCATTTGATAAGAGATTATTTAGTATTTGTTTTATCCGCAAATTGTCGCCAATAAACTTTAACGGAGTATTTTCGTTTATATCAAGCTTGAATTCAATTGGTTTGGAAGCTAACCGCACAATATTAAGCTGCACTGCGTCGTTTATTACACTTGGTATATAATATTCTGCATGGTTAAGTTCCATTTTTCCTGTTTCAATTTTTGTCAAGTCGAGAATATCATTAATAATCCTAAGCAAAATATTGCCGAAGTCATTTATCTTTTCCAGTACCGATGCATATTCAGCAGGAAGTTCCTTTTGCAATTCTATTTGCGTCATTCCGATAATAGCATTCATCGGCGTGCGTATTTCATGAGACACTAATGCCAGAAAACTAGTTTTGCTTTTATTTGCGGCATTTGCCTCATTAAGCGCTGATTCCAGTTGAATGGATGTTTCACGAAGATTTACAAACATTTCATTGCGAATAAAAGAATTGGCAATTATCATACTTCCTGACTGAAGAACTGACACCTCTTCTTTTGTAAATATATGTTCTTTGTGACAATTGTCATAACCAACAAAACCCCAGAATTGTTCCTCTCTAAAAATCGGCACTACAAGAATGGATAGAACTCCATGCGGGGTTAAGTGATCCTGCTCTTTCTGCGACATATCGCGCACGATGCTATTTATATATCTTCTGTTTGACAATATTCCTTCCCAGTCCGGAACAACTTCGCTGTAACTATACAGCTTGCCGTCTGTGAGCATGGTTTTCTCCAAAGACCACTCAAATACCTGCGAACAAAAAAGCTTTCCGTCAATTATGTGGTTTTTCCACAGATATATGCAATCAACTTTCACTGCCTCTGCTACCTTTTCTATACCTATCTGTAAATATTTTTCAAAAGAATCTATATCTGAATTCAGCAGCAAGCTAGACATATCATTCACCGCGTGCAGCATTTTATCCCGATGGTAAATATTTTTTTGTGTTTCGTTATGAATCCAGGCAGTTGCAAACAATAGAGCGCTGGAGCGCAAAGTTTCTTCTTCTTTTTCTGTGAATATTCTCTCGTTATGGCAGTCGTCAAAACCAAAAAAGCCCCAAAAGTGACCTCCCATGAATATCGGCACAGCTAATATTGACAGAACATTCTGCGCTTCCAAATGCTCCTTTTCCTCTTTTGGTAAGCTGCGTACAAAACTGTTCACAGCTTTATTCTGCGATAACACTTCGCCCCAATAAGGAGCATTTTTTTTGTATGATATAGAAAGTGTTAGTTCGTTTCCTTGCTGCGGCTCTGCTCCTTCTGACCATTCGAAAATCTGGGTGCAGCAAAGCTCCCCGTCTTTGATGTGGTTTTTCCAAATATATGTGCGATCAACCTTTGCAGCATGCCCTATTGCTTCCATTGCGCAATACAATTTTTCTTCAAAGGTGCCTATATCTAAACTGAGCATAAAAGCCGTCGCGGCATTTACAGCACTTGTTAAAATATCATGATAATAAATTTCGTCTGTCAGCTTTCTCTGTTCGTCCTGTTTAAGTATCTTTATTTGATTCTTGACTCTGAGTTTGAGTATGCCGGGCGAAAAGGGTTTGGTAATATAATCCGCAACCCCTAAAGCAAGCCCTTTTTCCTCATCTTCGGAACTGCTGAGTTCTGTGATAAAAATAACAGGTATATCTTTTGTTTTTTTTGTGTTTTTTAATTGAGCAAGAATTTTATATCCATCCATTTCAGGCATAGCAATATCTAGCAATATCAAATCCGGCAAAAACTTTTCCGCCAGCTCAATACATTCCTGACCGTTACTTGCCGTAATTATGGTATATTCTTCGCCAAGAATGTCTGAAAGATTCAAAAGGTTTGCTTTTGAATCATCCGCAACAAGAATGCTGCTCCTGGCTTTTTTAACAATATTTTCGTCAGACAAATTTATATTCATCATAAGTTCCATTTTTATTAACTTTATCTATGCCTGTATACTTGAACGCTGCTTCGATTTTGCTCACACGGCGGCAGTTCTTATTCGCCTGCGCTTATGGTTACAGACTCCAGCCAAAAATCCTTTTCCACATTCAGAAACGCATCAACAACTTTTGGGTCAAAATGAGTGTTGCTGCTATTTTTTATTATCTCTACTGCCTCCTCATGCTCAAGAGGTTTCTTATACGGACGTTCAGTTACCAGAGCGTCATATACATCTACAAGCGCCATAATCCTTGCTTCAAGCGGAATTGCTTCTCCGGCAAGCCCTCTTGGATAGCCAGTGCCATCCCATTTTTCGTGATGATAGCCTGCGATTTTTTTTGCATGAATTAAAAATTCATCATTTTGCGTCTTACCGATTATATAGTCTATTATCTTTTCTCCAACAACGCAGTGAGTCTTGATTACTTCAAATTCTTCATCCGTAAGCTTACCAGGTTTATTGAGAATTAAATCGCTGATGCTGATTTTTCCAACATCGTGCATCTGCGCAGACGGCAGAAGCAAGCTTAAATTCCAGGTTGATATTTCTTCTGCATAGCTTCCGGAACGAACAAGCTCGTCTACAATAAGTTTTAAATAGCTCTGCGTTCGCTCAATGTGCTTACCTGTAACATTATCCCTGTTCTCTACCATATTGGCGATAATACTGATTGTAGCATTATGTATCTCCCGTAGAGCCCGCTGACTATCTTTTATTAGCCTGTCCGTTTCTATGTGTGTTTCGATTCGTCTTATCAAAATAGGCGATGAAAAAGGTTTATTGATAAAATCCAGCGCACCCATTTCAAATCCGCGAATTTCCGCTTCTGCGTCGTTTCTTGATGTGAGAAAAATTACAGGAACAGATCGCAGCCTTTCATCTGATTTCATAGCCTGCATTGCCTCAAAGCCATCCATCTCAGGCATATCGATATCCAGCAGAATAAGATCGGGTGAAATTTTTTCCGCGAGTTTAAACATTCTTGCAGCAGACGATAGGGCAAATGCTTTATAGGTGCCATCCAATGCGGTTTTTGCTGCTGTCAAGTTGGTATAATTGTCATCTACTATGAAAATTGTTTTCATTTTAGCCCCCTAATCGCCAAATTTTGCAGAGATTTTGCCTTTACAAGCACCTTATTACTTTTAATATAATATAATATAATATAATATAATATAATATAATAAAGTGCGAAGAAAATTTGTACCTTCACTGATTATTACTGAAACTTGGCATGAACTTTTCTAAGGAATCGCTGATTAAGAACCATTTTTTAAAAATTTATTTACCGACGAAGCGAGAACCGCGGACAAGCTGCCTGGCGGTCGCTTTGCGCGTAATACCTTTTATTTTTTAAATTTATTATAGCAGGTTCTTATTTGACTCTAATCATTGATTCCATGATTTTCCTCGTTTTCCCTTGGAAAACTGCGGGACGGACGCCGCGCTCGGCCGAAAAAATGTATTGCAGCCCTGTTCGGGATGCTTCGCGAATTTATTCTCGATTGAATAAATCAGCGGTTTCCTGATATTAATATATCCTGAAAGAGTCTCCTATAATATTATCTTGTGTAAGAGGTATAGCCGTGGAAGCTGAATCAATAACCGAACTTATGACTTTACTGATATTTCAACTGGGAATAATCATTTTTGCAGTACGCCTTTGCGGTAGTCTGGCAAAAAAAATTGGCGTGCCTCAGGTTTTGGGAGAACTTATTGCCGGTATCATCATTGGACCGTATGCACTTGGCGGAATTTCCCTGCCTGGCTTTGCTCATGGCATCTTTCCTTTGGCAACTGGTTCCCTGGCAGTAGGCAGCGAATTGTACGCTTTTGCCATAGTTGCCTCTATAATTCTGCTTTTTGTGTCCGGGCTTGAAACCAATATTAAACTTTTCCTGCGCTACTCCGTGGCAGGGGGCGTCATTAGTATTGGCGGCGTGCTTGCTTCTTTTTTAGCTGGAATTTTTATTGGAATGATATTGTTTCAAACTTCATTTTCAGATCCTCGCTCTCTTTTTCTGGGGCTGCTCATAACAGCCAATTCTCTTGGAATTGTTGCAAGGCTTCTGTCGGATCAAAAAAAGATGGATTCGCCGGAAAGTGTTACAATTCTGGCAGCTTCGCTCTTTGACGATGTTCTTACTGTTATTGGACTGGCAGTAGTGCTGGGGATAATCGCTGTCCTTACCGGAAATACTCATGCAGGAAGCGATGGCTCACACCTTGTTGCAATTTTGGCGATTGCAAGCAAGGTTTTCGGCATCTGGCTGGGCTTTGCGGCTCTGGGGCTTATTTTTTCAAAAAAACTTGGCGGCTTCCTGAAGCTTTTCAAAGGCACTATTGACTTCTCCATACTGGCTCTTGGAATTGCCTTAATCCTTGCAGGAATATTCGAGAAGCAAGGGCTGGCGATGATTATCGGCGCATACATCGCAGGGCTTTCTCTTTCAAAGACAGACATTGCTCCGGTAATCCAGGAGCGTATCCAGGGCATCTACGGATTTTTTGTGCCGATATTTTTTGCTGTTATGGGCATGATGGTAAATTTTCGCGACATCATCACGCCGCATGTGCTTATTTTTGGAACCATATATGCAGTTGCAGCAATTATCGCAAAGCTTATAGGCTGCGGCGCTCCTGCCATGCTTTTTGGTTTTAATGCGAAAGGAGCTTTGCGCATTGGGCTTGGCATGGCGCCGCGCGGCGAGATGACTCTTATCCTTGCAGGCATTGGACTTGCAATGGGAATTTTGAATCAGGAAATATTCGCTATGCTCATCTTTATGATTCTGCTCACAACTTTGGTTGTCCCGCCAATGCTTAACGCCAGCTTAAAGCTTGCAGGCTCCGGTACCCGAAAACCTGTTAAAGGCGATGATACGGAATCAATGACATGGGACTTTCCTTCCAGCGAAATTACAGACCTGGTAACAGACGCTATATTCGAGGAGCTCCGCGAAGAAGGTTTTTATGTGCAGGTAATGAATTTTGACAAAAAGCTCTGCCAGGCCAGAAAAGATGATATTGTTCTTTCCATTACCGGAGATGCAACTTCCGTAACAATAAAAACTTCCAAAACTGATATGCACTTTGCAAAAACTACGATTTACGAGGTTATTGTAAATTTGCATGAGTCGCTCCAGAAACTCAGAAAATATTCAGACCCGCAAAGCATGAAAAAAGAACTTGCGGAAAGCTGCGCTGTAAATCGCATGGACTTGCTTTCGCATGTCAGCGTTGAATGCACCTCTACCTCTCTTTCCGGCACAACCAAGGATGGAATAATAACCGAACTTGTGGATATTTTAGCTAAACAAAAAAAACTTCTTGACCGCGATCTGGTTCTTAAAGATGTATTTGACCGGGAAAAAGTTATGAGCACCGGCATGAGTCACGGCATTGCAATACCCCATACCAGAACAGACGGCGTTAGTGACCTTCAGGTAGCGGTTGGCATTAAAAAAGGCGGGATAGATTTTGAATCTCTGGACAATGAAAAATCGCGGCTTTTTATTTTGGTGATTTCGCCAAAAAAAACATCCGGACCTCACATACAGTTCCTGGCTGCGATTGGAGCTCTTTTATCAAATAATACTCTTCGCGAAGAAATAATTAACGCCTCTTCTCCGGAAAAAGTAGTGAAGCTTATGCGCAGTAAGTCTTGCAGCTGAACAAGCAAAGGTATTAACCTTCGTGTCCGTCGGCATATCCTGCGGTGCAGACAATACTTTTTTTAGCCGGAGCCGAGTCAGTTATTCATATCTCTTGCCAGTGATTCTGCTAACGCAGCAGCAGCCTCATATTCTCCGATCAAGATATTGTCGGATATTTTTTTAATAACAGCATTTGCATCCATCCCCTTGGTTAAATCCAGTAAGCAGTTTGTTACTTTGTACATTTCACTGCCGTCAAATATATCAAAAGCAGTTTTCAGATTTTCGAGTCCGCATCTTATTGCTTCTGCATCAAAATAATTATTTTCCTTCTTTTGTGATTTTAACCAGTACTGTATATTCCTGAGTTGAATTTCCAATGCTTTTATAAACTCAGGTGTTTTAGATTCAATAAAAGTAAAATCTCCCTGGTTTCCGGCTGCTTCCAAAGCATACGCGGTTTTGGAAACTTCATTCGCTCCTATAAAAGCAGCAGCACTTTTTATTCCGTGAACATGAGTTGTATATGCGGAGATATCGCCTGTTTTAATACATTTTTTTATCTCTTTTATGCGCTCTTCACCATCATCAGAAAATGCAGCAAGCGCCTCTGTGTATAGCTCTATTTTATCGCCTGAATGCGATATGCCGGCGCTGACATTCAAACCATCTATTTCAATCTTGTTATTTTTTACAGAAGCAACTTTAGCGCCTGCCATTACAAGTTTTCTCTGCTTACTCTTTGGAATCCATTTTTCAAGAACTGCATTTAATTTAACCGTATCAATGGGTTTTGATATAAAGTCATTAAAGCCATTATCCATAAACATTTCTCTTGCAGCGGACACAGCGTTAGCTGTCAGCGCTATAATAGGCAGCATTTTGAAATACAGATCATTTTCACCCATCTCCCTTATACGCTGAGTAGCTTCAACCCCATCCATGTATGGCATTTTATGATCCATGAAAACTATATCATAATCCTTTGATTGCACTGCTTCGATAGCTGCAATGCCGCTTTTGCACAATTCGATACGCATGTTGTACGGCATCATCAAACCTTGCGCTACTTTTAAATTAGTGCCAATATCGTCAACAATCAGCACTTTTGCTTCGGGTGCGGAAAAGCTTACAGCAAGCTCATGCTTGCCGTCATATACAAAATTGTCATAAACCCCGTTCATAATATTTGCCACCGGCACAGAATATATCGGCATGGCAAGAACAATCATGTCATTATCCATGATTGTTTCTGTAAACGTTTCGCCAAACTCGGTTAGTATAATTATCTTAGTATTTTTTCTGTATTTCAATATGATGTCTTTATTTTGCTTGTACCAATAGAGTGAAACAAACATAAAAACAAATGCCAGCTCCGTCATTTCTTTATAAAATTCATCTGCATTTGAAACACAAGTGCACTCTACACCAAGATTTTCAAGCGTATTTATGATAGGTTTAGAATATCTCTCGCGCCTTTCAAAAATTATTACAGGTTTATCACCTGAGTTTTCCACAGCAGCAAGAGCCCTGCAAGCATGGTATTTTTGCGGGATTGTAACGGTGAACTTGCTGCCTTTACCATATTCAGACTCAACATTGATCGTACCGCCCATTGCTTTTATCAGATTGCTGGTAATGGGAAGCCCAAGACCTACGCCTTCTATCTCTCCTGCTGCTTCTACGCTAATTTGAGAAAATTCAACAAATATTTTCGTTAAGTCTTCTGATTTGATTCCTCTTCCGCTGTCCTCTATCTCCATGATAAGGTTAGTTGTGGTGTCATCAAGAGCCTTAGAGTATGCAACAAAGGAAACAAATCCATTATTCGTATATTTTACTGCATTTCCCAAAATATTAATCAAAGATTGGCGAATTTTTATTTCATCACCGCGCAGCGTACCTGGTATGCTGCCATCTACAATAACGATAAAACTCAGAGGCGAATCAAGTATTCTCATTTTTATAATACTCACGACGTCATTTATTAAAGATGCTACCGAATAATCTGCAGATACAATTTCAAGGCTTCCGGCTTCAATCTTTGAAAAATCCAGTATATCGTTAATTATAGCTAAAAGATTCGTACTCGCTTGTTTAACGCTAAAGGTATGTTCGCGGATAATTGATAAATCGCTCTCGCGCAAGGCAAGCTCTGTCATACCTATAATTGCATTCATGGGAGTGCGTATTTCATGACTCACCTTTGCGAGAAAATCACTTTTAAAGCGGCTGCTCTGCTCTGCTGCTTCCTTAGCTTCAATTTGCTCTGTTATGTCAACGCTGTGCATCAAATGGACTATCCTTCCGTCGTACCAACGCAGATACTGATTGGTGGTGTAATAGATGCGGTTAGCAAAGGGTTTCTTTTCTTCCCACTTAAGAACTGTGTTTGGTTCTTTGCTAAGTTTTTTAACAGGACAAAAATCACATTTTTTCCCTTGTCCCAAAACTTTGTAACAAATTTGTCCCCGAACATCACCTTCAATACCAAAGTGCTTTTTCATACTGTCATTCATGAAAAGCAGCTCGTCGTTTTCAGGGACTGTAACATAAATCAATGAATCGATGCTGTTCAAAAGTTTTTCCAGGGTATCGGTAAATGCTGTTATTTGCGAAATGTCATCGACATTTGTCACCACGGTTGTTACTTTTCCGTGATTATCATAGATTGGCGTCGTGCGGACATGATACGCTGCTTCAGCAATTTTAAGCAAATTATCCTGCGCCCCTTCGCTGAAGGTTTTGCGGATATATTTGGCAAGCTGCTTGCAAAAATCATAACGCAAAGAATAATCAAGATCTCTGTTGATAAAGATTGACGGCTCAAAACCGAGATCATATAACAACTTGCCGTTTATCATCGTTATTATTTCATCTTCATTAACGCAGAAAATCATTCCGGGATAATTATTTGTAACAGCTTCCAGTTCGGCGGCTGTGCTGCAGATCTTTTGGATCATATCATTGCTAATAAATGCGTTGGCTATCATCCTGCCTGTGGCACGCAAGATATTTTTTTCTGCATCTGTAAACTTGCGCGCATTTTGCAAATCATTTAAACCAATGAATCCCCAAAACTTATTTCCTGTAAATACAGGAGCAATTAAAATCGATACAATGCCGGTCGGCAATAAAAACTCCTGTGTTTCTGCAGACATTTCGTGCAGCGGACCATTAATGCAATCCCCTTTCGATAAAACCTCTTCCCAGCTGGGAAAAGTATCTTTATATTTTACAACTAGTGAATCATATGAAACTATAGATTTTTCACGGGTCCATGCAGTTAGCTGAGAACAATATAATTCATCATTTTCTGTATGATTTTTCCATAAATATACAGAATCAGCATTCACAGCTTCGGCAAAAAGCCCAAGCGTTTGAATCAATATATTTTCAAAGTTATCTGCGTCCAATTTAGGCAAAATAGAGGATACCTCGTTAACCGATGCCATTAATTTGCTTTGCTGTTCAATTTTTGCAATCATTTGATTATGCTCGCGCATATCTAGCCCGTACCACACAGCTACAAAATCGTCTCCGTATGCAATGCGGGTAATAGTAACCTTCAGCGGGACAAGAGTGCCGTCCGGTTTTTGACTAACAAATTCAGAAACTGCTTTGCCTTCCGTGAATGCAATATCAAGAAGCTCATGAAGCTTGTCGGCAGAGCGTTGACCGTCCGGCTGATATTCGGGAGCAAGTTTTGCAAACTTGTCTGTCTCCATGTAATCCTGCTTGCTCATCCCAAATAATTCAAGCGTTTTATTATTGCAATCTATCACCTGATAATCTCTGCTCCACAGATTGCATATAAGCGGTGTCGAATCCAGCATTAGTTTTGCAAAGTCAAATGCCTTGTTCTTTGCGTGGTTTTCATATTCGAGGGTTTCAAGCCGCCGCTGTTCTGTTATATCAATAAAAAACCCATCAACCAGATTGGGCGAGCCGTCGCAGTTAAAGTCCTCAACGCGGCTGCGGTCTAAAATCCATTTCACAGTACCATCTTTCATCACGATCCTGTAAGTGGTTTCCATAGGCAAACCAAATAACAGCGTTTCTCTGCATGTCCTTTCAAATGGTTTGAGATCGTCCGGGTGCAGCAAGTCTGTATATTTAAAAGCCGGGTTGTTTATTAGCTCTTCCGGTGTATAGCCGATCAATTCAAAACTCCCTTTGCTGGCATAAGTACAGGTCCAATAAGGCGGGTTGTAAAGGCTTTGATAAATCATTCCAGGCAAGTTGCACATCATGCTTTCAGTGCGGCGTGTTAAAATGCGGCGTTCTTCATTAGTAATTGCGATAGCCATAAAGTCGGCAAGGGAGGATACGAAATTAAGCTCTTCCAGCGTCCATTCACGAGCTTTCAAAAAGGTTTCGCATGGCTCCTGCTCAATGCTGATGAAGCCAATTACCTCAGCACTGCTCCAAATTGGAGCATCAATTATTGCACATGTGTTCGCACTATAGCTATTTCTGGAACTAAGTATTGTGCCAGCCAACTTCTTATTATTTGTGGAAATCAAACGTTCGGTCATGAGTAATTTTTCATATTCTTCATAGTCAGGCAGATCTATATCCGGTCTGTCGGAAAAGCCGCCAGCAGAAATTTCATAACAGGAAACACTCTCTCTCCTCTCTCCTCTCTCCTCTCTCCTC
>JGI20163J26743_11538484_pt1 | contig 29045 bp, 36 predicted proteins | sample TergutCu122P1_FD_26743 | JGI IMG/M metagenome (IMG submission 26743) | reverse complement strand
CACAAGTTGGGCCGTTTGCATATTTACGGCAAAACGCCAATATCGGTGAGAATTGCAGAATAGGAAATTTTGTTGAAATTAAAAATTCTAACCTTGGTGACAAAACAAAAGCGGCACATCTTGCTTATATCGGTGATGCGGATGTAGGTAAAGGGGTAAACTACAGCTGTGGCGCGATAACAGCCAATTACGACGGTATAAATAAACACCGTACGGTAATTGGTGACGATGTTTTCATAGGAAGCAATTGTAATTTAGTGGCACCGATAAAACTGGGTGACGGGGTGTTTGTTGCCGCAGGCTCTACAATTACAGACGATTTACAAAGCTGCTCGTTGGGTATTGCCCGTGCAAGGCAGGTAGAAAAACTGAATTGGGTAAAAAATAAATCATGAAAAATATGAATCTTCTTCCGGAAAAAATAATACAGTGTAAAAAAGCCCGAAAACGCAAAATTATGATGGTAATCAGCCAGGTTGCCATCTTCTTGTGTTTGGGAATTATATCGCTATTTTTACGTAACCGAGAGCAAAATATGATTGTACACTCCCATGAATTATCACAAAATATCGCTGCTTATGGGGATGATCCGCTTCTTCTTATAATGGAACTGGAACGTGCGCGGGCAATGGCAAGGCATTTCCCGCCAGTGTTTGAACCCGTATGGGTGGAAACAATTTTGGAATTATTGCCAAATAACGCAAGCATTACACAGCTTAGTTACAGCCGGTCCGAAATTGTTTTATCAGGCGAAGCAGGGGACATATCAGATGTAGGAACTTATGTACAAAAACTGCTTGGCTCCGAGTTGTTTAATTTTGTAGATATGGACAGTATTGTTTTGTTGGAAGACGGGCTGTACAGCTACGAACTGCGTATCCGGGTAAACGGCAATGAGGAATAGAATGAAGAATAAGAAGCATGGCGGATTTTCGTATGTGGAAATTTTGTTTGCCCTTGCACTGTTTACAATAATACTTGCGGCTATTTTACCTGCACTGCTTCAATCCGCGCGCAACATGAGGTTTGCAGACTTACGTTACAATGGCCACAGACAAGCCAACGGAATGATGCTTGCAATACGTGACACCATATCTGACAGAACTATTCCGCTGCAAGACGCTGCTGTGACGGCTGCTTATGCGTACGCAAACAAACATAATGTAGAGTTTTTCAGCTTTTGGATTTTTGACGAAACAGCTCACATAATTACCGATTACATGTATAAATCTACCGGTGCGCCTGAAGATGCGGTTGTCACCCTTGCAGACATTACCACGCCCATAATTGATGGAAGCTGCATAATAGTTGTTATGTTATGGAACCGGGATGGCGACATGATTGGCCGCTCGACCGGTGTTGCCATTCCATGGACAGAGACAGGGGATGAACATGAAATCCCGTAAAGGCAATGCACTTATTGTAGTTGTTGTAGCAACAATGGCCATGTTATTATTAATTTCCGCCGCAATTGCAGTAACCGTACCCAGCAGACAACTTACTGCCAGAAACATTAATTTTATCGGCATGTATGACCTGGCTGTTGCCGGTAACGAGCGGGCTGTTTACTTGTTAAGACAAAACTCTTTTGAGACAAGTCTATTTCCGTATACCTGGCACATCGGCGTAAATTTTACTATGCCTTGCGGCCGGGTTTTACAAGACGTGTACCGGGTAACCACCACAGTTTCTACCACGGCTGCAGGCTTTACAGCAGAGACTGTTGTAACAAATTATGCTGAAAGAGAGCGTGTGGAACCGGGGCGTCCGGTACCGGTGCTTGACCAAGTTAGAGTATCTGTAACTGCTCGTATTAACAAGACTTTTTCAATTACTCTTGACGATTATGTTCTTACAGTGATACAGTTAAGACCACAGCCGGTAAATTAAGGAGAGGTTTATGCTTACACCTGATTATTATTATGAATCCGTATTTTTGATACCATACGAAAAACTGTGGAAAAAAAAGATTCGCGGGCTCATTTTCGATTTAGATAATACGTTAACGCCATTCCACGAAAAACTTCCCCCGGCCAAAATTGTAGCGTTAATGAAACGGCTGGAAAAAATGGGCTTTCAGGTTTGCTTACTTACTAACAATACCCCAAAACGGCTGCAGCGTTTTAATGAAGGTATGCAGTTAAAAGGGATTGCCAACGGGCTTAAACCTTTTACGCGCGGCGTACGCAACGCAATGAAAATAATGGGCACAAGCCGGGCGCAAACCGTTATTATTGGGGATCAACTATTGTCCGATATATGGGCAGGCAAAAATGCCGGAATTGGCACAATTTTAGTCAAGCCAATTACCGAAAAAGATTTTTTCTTTGTACGGATGAAACGGGTTATCGAACGTTTTATGTTGCGTAAGTACTTCCAAGAGTTGAATAAAGGCAAATAGTTGCATGGATAAAAAGTTGACAACAGGTATTACATTGTTGGAGTTAGTTGTAGCGTTAGGCATTATTACCATTGTGTCCACAGGTATTTTTGTCTCTACGCGCAATAATACTAACACAGAACGCCGCACTTTGCAGAATGCGTCGTACGCACTAAGAGCAGATATACGCTACGCCCAGCGCAGGTCCATAATTGAAGGGCATAGTTACGGAATAATGTTTCTACAGGCATATGACCGTTACTTAATTCTTAGGGAAGTTGGCATTCCGCGAACCGTATCGACAATTGATTTGCAAAGTAAGGGGATTACAATTCGATATATCAGCGGCGGGTATAATCAAGTATTTTTTAGGCCCCGTGGTACGGCAAGACAATCATTTACAGTTACTTTAGCCACAGAAAATTACCGGCAAGATATTACCATTGTTCCCAGTGGCGGACGCGCCTATATTCGCCCTATTCAACGGACATAATTTTTGTTATCAAATCAAATTGATATAAATTAACACAGGAGGATTTTATGATTTCAGCAGGAGAATTTAGAAACGGAGTAACAATTGAATGGGAAGGCGGCATTTTTACAATTACCGACTTCCAGCACGTAAAACCCGGTAAAGGGGCGGCGTTTGTACGCTCTACATTAAAAAATTTGGAAACAGGTGCTGTAGTAGAGCAGACATTCCGCCCTACAGAAAAAATGCCCCGCGCGCACATAGACCGCAGAGATTTGCAATACCTGTACAACGACGGGTCGCTGTATTATTTTATGGACAACGAGTCTTTCGAGCAAATTGAAGTAAACGCTTCCGATGTAGGCGATGCAATGATTTACGTAAAAGAAAATGACACCGTAAAAATTTTGCAGCACAACGGACGCACCTTTGGTGTAGAGCCGCCAATGTTTGTAGAACTTACCATTACAGACACAGAGCCCGGCTTTAGAGGCGACACCGCTCAAGGTGCCACAAAACCTGCCACCGTAGAAACAGGTGCCGTTGTTAAAGTGCCGCTATTTATAGAAATTGGCGAAACTATAAAAATTGACACACGCACAGGCGAATATTTAGGCCGCGTAAAAGAATAATTTTACCAGCATACAATTTACACCCCGGTTAATACTACTCTTGTAACAATTAACGATTGTTACCTACAAGATGAAGAGGGGAGTGAATAGTTGTGTCTAGAAACAGAGCTGTAGTACCGGAAGCTAAGGCTGCTCTTGATGCTTTTAAATATGAGGTAGCCAATGAAATTGGTGTACCCTTGTCAAAGGGTTACAATGGTAACTTAACTTCATACCAAAATGGATCCGTAGGTGGATATATGGTAAAAAAAATGATCGAAGCACAGGAAAGACAAATGGCCGGCAGCCTATAACAATTGTAATACAAAGCAATTTGCCAGAGCATAAGAAGGGCCGTTTCCAATGATTTGGAGGCGGCCTTTTTTGTTTATTTCTTTCAGAAAAAACTGCTTGACAACCACATGTAAAGCTTTTATACTTTATAAAGTTCGTTTGCTTTATAAAGGCTTTTCACTTTAAGGATGTGTAGCTAATGGATAACGACATACTTTTGGAAAGACAAAACAAGAATCTGTTGTTTGATTTTTACGGCGCGTTGCTTACAGAAAAGCAAAGAGAAATTTTTGCACTGTCAAACCTAGAAGACTGCTCCTTTGCGGAAATTAGCAAAGAGCTGGAAATTACACCCCAGGCCGTTGGCGATTTTGTAAAGCGCGCTGCCGCACAGCTAGAGAAGTATGAAAAAGCCCTTGGTTTGGTGGAAAAGTTTTCATACCAGAAACAGCTGATTCAAGACATAGAAACCGGTCTTGATGAATTGTGTAAAGCAGACGAGGCAGAAATTTCCGGAAAAATTACTAAAATCAAAACTACATTAGGTCAATTATTGATTTGAGGTTGGGCTTATGGCATTTGAAAGTTTAGGCGAAAAGCTGCAAAATGTATTTAAAAAATTACGCGGCAAAGGCACCCTTACAGAGAAGGACGTAAAGGACGCAATGCGCGAAGTTAGGCTTGCGCTGCTGGAAGCCGACGTAAATTTCCGCGTTGTAAAAGATTTTATCGCGGGTGTTACAGAAAAGTCAGTAGGGCAGGGGGTTTTGGAAGGTATAAACCCCGGCCAGCAAGTAATTAAATTTGTGCATGACGATCTGGTACGGCTGATGGGCTCTTCCCAAAGCCAGCTGACGTTTTCGTCAAAGCCGCCAACGGTTTACATGATGGTTGGGCTGCAGGGCTCGGGAAAAACTACAAGCAGCGGTAAAATTGCGGGCATTTTACGCAAGCAAGGCAAGCATCCGCTGTTGGTGGCCTGCGATATTTATCGCCCGGCTGCAATAAAACAGTTGCAAATTGTGGGCAATACTTACAACATCCCGGTTTTTGAAATGGGCGATAAGGTCAGTCCGATAACAATTGCAGAAAAAGCCCTGGAACACGCCGCCGCAAACGGCAACGACATTATTATAATCGATACCGCCGGGCGGCTTCATATTGATGAACCACTAATGGACGAGCTTCATCAGATACGCGGCGTTGCAAAACCTCAGGAAATTTTGCTGGTAGTAGATGCCATGACAGGGCAAGACGCCGTAAACGTGGCGCAGACTTTTGACGAAAAACTTGGCCTGGACGGTATAATTGTCACCAAGCTGGACAGTGATACCCGTGGCGGCGCGGTATTGTCAGTAAAAGCGGTAACGGGCAAACCCGTAAAATATGTAGGCATGGGCGAAAAACTGGAAGATATGGAACCCTTCTATCCGGACCGCATGGCATCCCGTATTTTGGGTATGGGAGATGTTCTGACGCTGGTAGAAAAAGCGCAGCAGGCTTTTGACGAAAAGCAAGCCGCCGAGCTTGAACAAAAAATGCGCACAAATTCTTTCACATTGGAAGACTTTCTGGCGCAGATGCAGCAGATGAAACAAATGGGCCCAATGAAAGACTTGCTGGGAATGCTGCCGGGCATAGACCAAGCGGTACTGGCCAATACAGAAATAGACGAAAAAGCACTGGCTCATACAGAAGCGATAATCAAGTCTATGACCCGCAACGAGCGCGTTAACCCAAACATTTTAAACGGCTCACGCAAGCGGCGTATTGCCGCCGGTAGCGGCAGGACAATTCAGGAAGTAAACCGTCTGCTAAAGCAATTTGAAGATATGCGCAAAATGATGAAAGACATCACAGGCGGGGGTATGGGCGGTATCTTTGGCAAGAAAGGTAAATTCGGCAAAAAAGGGAAGTTTCCCTTTTTCGGATAAAATAATAAGCGGCAAAGCCGCTTGCCCGAAGGAAATCAAATAAGAAAGAGGTAAATTAAATGGTAAAAATCCGTTTAAAAAGAATGGGTGCGAAGAAAGCCCCATTCTATCGTATTGTAGTTGCAGACAGCCGCACACCGCGTGGCGGCAAAACTTTGGCCGAAATTGGCACATACGATCCAATAAAGCAGCCATCTGAAGTGCGTGTGGACACAGAAGCCGCAAAAGAATGGATTGCGAAAGGCGCGCAGCCAACAGACACTGTCCGCGCTATTTTGAAAAAATCTGGCGTATAAAGGTTGTGGTTTTATGAAAGATCTACTAATAATATTGGCAAAAAACTTAGTTTCGCAGCCTGACTTGGTAGAAGTAATTCAAGAAGAACAGGATGGCGTTACTATTCTTCGCCTAAAAGTTGGCGACGACGACATGGGCAAAGTAATTGGCAAACAAGGCCGCATTGCCCGTGCCATCCGCACAGTTGTAAAAGCCGCCGCAATTAACGAAAATAAAAAGGTTAATGTGGAAATAAGTTAGAAATTAGTACAAGCCCCAAAAACGGTATTACCCTTACGCTCCGAATTGCTTCGCAATAGTCGCTATAGGGTAATACCGTTTTTTATTTTTGTAATATTATCTCACCAACCAAGGATTCATCTTGCTCCATCCCCGGTTCGGAATTGGTCATTACAACAATGCCGCGCTTATTTTCGAAATATACTTGCAATTTACACTGGGCCCCAATGCCCCAGCCTTGGGAGAAGAAATAAGGTTGCCCGTTTTTATCCCGGTCTAAAAATACGCCTAACCCCATAAAGCATTTACAACCGTATGGGGAAAGCATTAGTTTTGCCATGGATTGGCTTAAAACCACGCCGCCTTCATTGTGGTACGACTTTACAATGTCAATGGCAACGCGCGCTAAATCGTTTGCGGTTGCCCACAGTGCCGCGCCTTCGATATTTGGATAAAAAGCACGTTTGCCCTCCACCGGCGCACCGTCATTGTCATGACCAACTGCGCAATTAGCCATGTCTACCCCTTCAAAAGAGTCTTTTCCAATTTCCCAGAAAAACGTGCTTGTTAATTTTAAGGGGTCAAAAACAAGACGTTTGGCAATTTGCGGCACCGTTTCACCAAGTACATCTTCCGGCAATTGGGCAATGACGCAATACCCCGCATCGGAATAATAAAACTCCGTTCCGGGTACATATTTGGGCCGTGCTTCTTCACTGTAGTGTGTGCCGCCCTTTAGGATATCGGAAGGCGTTGGAATTACATCACCATGACGATAGGGCATAAAACTGCCGTCGTTATCCACAAAACCGGCTTGATGGGCCAGTAAGTCGGATATGGTAACACATCTCTCCTTTGTGAAGTCGGTAGGGGGTATTTTCCATGCGGTAAGATACTCGTTTACATCTTTGTTAATGTCCAAAACCCCGTCTTGGGCCAGCTTTAGTACGCACAACGCCGTAATCATCTTGCTTATGGAACAGGCGTGGAAAATTGTATTTTCGTTTACGGCTTTATTAGTGCCGCTTTCCTGTACGCCAAAGCACTTGTTCCACTCTATTTCAGCGTTGTCAAAATATGTTACACTTACACCGGGGACGTTAAAATGGTTCATTCTTTCAGTTATATTCATGGTTTCCTCCTAAAGGTATTTGCAATTCTGTTACGTATTCTTCCGGGTTGTCGGTAGCCCAAGCCCCTTTATGGTAAAGCTCCCGCAGTGGCCCGCTTGCTTTGTAGCGGTTTTGCTTCGTCATTGCCGGTAAAAGCAGCGGTTACAGGCTCGGCAACTTCGATGTCGAGGGTATCTTTTTCGTAGGCAAGGTTTAAATGTCTCATGTCGTCATGGACGGAATGATAAACCATTAAGCAAGGAATAGTGCGTTTACCTTGCTGCGCGTCGATGTATTCGTTAACAGCAGGCCACATTTGCGCCACACTGCTGTCAATGTCGTTAATGGGCACAGTTTTACGAATTGAAGCGACTAAAATAGCTTCTACTTTTTTTATGCTGATGTCGTTGGTATGTGGAATGCCCCCATTTTTTATTAAGAAAATGTTTGACCGCAGGCGTTTAAGCCTGTTTGCTTCGTTACACAGGGCAGCTTCCAGCGACGTGGCTTTTGCTTCAAGTATTTCGATTAGCGCGGTGCTGTGAATATTATTTCGCAGAACAGCGGCAATTTCGTCCAATGAAAAGCCCGCGTCTTTTAATGCCAGAATTTTATTGACGGCCACAAGCTGAGTCGCGTCATAATAACGGTACCCCGTTGTGTCATCTATGGACGCGGGGAGCAAAATGCCTTTCTGCTCGTAGTGGTAAAGGGTATTAGCCGATAAGCCACATAGCTTAGAAAATTCGCCAATTTTGAACATGGATTTTCACCTCTTGGAGAAAGTATAAACCCTTGGGTTACCCAAAAGTCAACCCCCTGATAGCAGGGGGTTCAATTTTTTGTATTTACAATCAGCAATAATTTTTATACAATGTGGGTACAATATTATGGAGGTGATTTTTTTGGCCCAAACAACATTGAATATCCGAATCGATGAGAAGTTAAAAAGGGACTTGGAGGAATTTTGCAGTAACGTTGGCATGAACATATCTGTTGCGGTCAACATGTTTGCAAAAACAGTCGTAAGAGAGCAAAGACTACCATTCAATGTAGCACTAGACCCGTTCTATAGCGAAGCCAATCAAGAGAGGCTAAGACGCTCCATTGCTCAAATGGAAGCTACGGGTGGGACAATCCACGAATTACCTGAGGACGATAGTGATGATTAAATCTTGGTCTGATGAGGCGTGGGAAGAATTTGAGTATTGGACAAAGCAAGATAAAAAGACGCTGAAAAAAATACTGCAGTTAATCAAAGACATTGACCGAAACGGGTACAATGGCATTGGGAGGCCCGAACCACTGAAAGAGGATTTAAGCGGCTACTGGAGTGTGAAAATAGACGAAAAAAATAGAATCGTATTCCGTATAAAAGACAACAGGCTTGAAATTGTCCAATGTGGTACGCATTATCGTGACAAATAAGAATGCTACACAGCACCCACTTGCTTATTAGCTGATGGGTGCTTTTTGACTTACTTCAAAAGCCGACACCGCCCCAATAAGCAGCAGTAACCCATCTACCAGAGTAAAGCACTTTTAAAGACAAAAATTTCGTTCTTTAGTAGGAATGACATTGTCACATCCAAATTGTTAGCAATTTAGATTGTATCTAGGAATTTAATCTGGACACGCCCTTCTAATAATAGCTTATGCAACAAATTTTTACCTTTATCTTTGTTGTCAATAGTATTCCCGTAAGCGGTTATTAATCTGTGAACGCTATCTGTTGCCTTGCGAATAATATCTTCCCTTTTACTTTCATCGTATACTGTAAAATAAAATTGTAATACAACTTGTTCCTTACGCGGTTGACCAAACGCCAAGTCGCCCCCGTATAAGTTGTAATTGTCAAAAATGCTCTGAAAATAAGAGTAATCTGCCTTTCCTAAAGAGTGACCATAAAATTTGACCTTGGTTACATACCAAGGCAATGCGCTGCTGTTGTTGCTTTGAAACATTTTTCGATGTGTCTTAGTAAAAATGTGAGCATCAATTGGCAATTCCTCCGTTGTATCTACTCCGAAAATAATATCAGCATTAAAATATGTACCATGTACATTCGTAACACGAGTAACTATATCGCTTAGTTTTATTACGCCATATTCGGAATAGCCTGCAACAAATGGATTTGTATAATTAAAACTGATAATCTCCGTCTCCTTCTCATCCGTTATCATTCTTGTTAATTTATCAGCATTTTGAAAATAATTCACATTGCTTGACACTTCGGTTTTCAAATATTCAGAAAAAAAGCACTCAAATATTATTAATTCATCAAGAAACCATTGCAGAGTAAATGGAAAATTTACTCCGCCATTGCCACGAGCAGTTTCCACCATGTAGTAAGATTCTGGAGATTTAATGCTGAACCCATGCAAAGACACTACCATTTCTTTAAATTCTTTTTTCCACTTATCTATTTTAGAACCGCCTCTTTTTTTCGTATCTAAGGCTTGTAATATGCTATGTTCAATGTCAATCCAGCCTTGTTCGCTAATAGGATTGTTCAAAAAATGTAATACCCATAGATTATTTCTTGTTTTTGCGCTGTTTTTCTTTAACCATTCAAAGAAATCCGCATAGCTTGACTTTAGACCACATTGCAAGTCAAAGCCATTTCCAATAATGAGTAGAGATGTAATAGCCACAATTATCTGTCCTCCGTCAATTTCTGATACATTTCCATCAACGCCGCTACACAATCCGCTTCAGAGAAGTCTTTGACAGGAAAGCCATACAATTTCATTACGGCGCGGTCAAGTTCGCGGTGGGCGTTAAGCAATGTGGAGTGGAACAGCATCGAAGTTTCACCATACATGTCGGCGAGTGTGCTGTCTGGATATTCGCCTCTTGCATTCAACACGCCCTGTGCAAGTTCCTCAATTTCAGCCTTTAGTTTATCCGTTGCATCCGGCCACGGAAAGTTATTATATACGATGTCTTTTGAATAGCGATAATCGCTTTTAATGCGCCCGCAAATAGCTCTAACCCAAGCCATGTGAACATTTGAAGTCAAAATTCCGAAGTGATATAAAGAAGCATTCGGAATCATTAACACCGCATTATTAACAACAATGTCAGAACTTACAAACCCAAAAGGTATGTATCTTCTGTTTTCTGAGGAATGTGCAGGAACAATGATATAATCACTTTCAGGATGTCGCACCTCTTGAAACAACATGGGCGTATCTGCGCTGACTTGCGTTGCTTTCTTTGGGCTTGTAAGCCTAAATTGATGTACTTTTTCAATTCGTTCCATGACGAGCGGCATTTTCAATAGTTCGGCTGGCACAGCACCAACCAGCCATAAGCAATAGCGGTCAACATTGTTTATATATTCTGTTGCACCATAGATTTTCTTGATGTACTTTTTAGCTTGTGGCTCTTTCGATATAAAATCAGCATATTCATCTGCATCAAAAAACAAATGTCCGCCATCTGTCGGCTTGTTGCCATAAACCATTTCCGGCACATCACAAAGTGGAGTTCTCCGGCTTTCAATAAATACGGTATCGCTGTCAATAAGATAAGGACTGATGTTTTTTGCCGTAGTTTTTATATCGCCATCATAAATAATCTGCTCATTTTTAAATCCGATGCTAAACCCAACAATCACACAATGTACGGCAGCTTTCTCATTTGCTTCGCTATTCCATTTGAATGTACGATGGGCAAAGTCAATGCTTATTCCAAACATATCAAACAGCGGCTTCCATACAGCCGCAACTTGCTCGCCTTGTGTTATAGAATTAGTAGACACAAACGCTGTCCTTATTTGTGTTCTGTGCATATATTGTGCGGCTTTGTAGTACCATGCAGCAACATAATCTATCTTTCCTGCTGTCTTGAAAGATTTATCTTTTTCATCTACATAAACAGTAAGCATTTCTGCCTTTTGTTCTACGTTTTGATTAGAATACCCAACAAACGGCGGATTGCCCATGATATATGAAAGTTTATTCTTCGGCACTACACTCTCCCAATCAATCCGCAATGCATTCCCTTCAATAATATTCGCATAAGTTTTAAGCGGCAAATAATCCAACTGCATATGAATAATTGTTTCGGTTTCTTTCATCATTTGGCTTTCTGCAATCCATAGCGCAGTTCTGGCTACGGTTACAGCAAAGTCGTTGATTTCAATGCCGTAAAACTGCCCAATGGAAACCTGTATCGGATTGAATGCGGCATCAAAGAATGCAATTTGCCCATTTTGTAAAATACCTAGCACTTCATTCTCTAGGCGGCGCAAACTGATGTAAGTTTCCGTCAAAAAATTTCCACTTCCGCAGGCTGGGTCTATAAAGCTACCGTCTTTGATACAATCGAAAGCAGCGGTTCTTGCGCTCCATGCAGTTGGCAAAGGGGCAGAAACCGCTTGATATAAGGGCTTTCTGCGGTCATGTGCTGATTGAGAGAGCCTTTTTCTTTGTTTGAATTTTATACTCGGCGCGGTCGCATGCCGTGTTTCGGCTGTCGCCATCATGGTAAATGCACACCCCCTTGCGGCTTAATCGGGTAATCGTTAAAAGGTTCGGCAAATCGTCAAAAGGTTAAGACAATCGTTAAAAGGTTCGGGTAAATCGTTAAAAGGTTCAAAACTCGCAGACCTCCGCGAGAAATTGAAAAACGGCTTCTGTAAAAACTCGCAGAGGTCTGCGAGAAATTATCTATCTCATACTTCCACATCTTCATCCTCGTTTTGAACCTCCGCAATTTCAGTAAGTTCACGCAGCTTATCTTCGAGCAATTTTTTATTCGGCAAATGAAGCTGGTAATTGGCTACAAGCGCTGGCGAGATGCTTCGGCGCAAAGCGTACTCGACGACAGTATCGTCTTTGTCGGCACACAAAATCAATCCGACGCTTGGGTTTTCGTTTTCCTTCTTCACATCACTATCGAGGGCTTCGAGGTAAAATTCAAGCTGTCCAAGATGCTCCGGCTTGAAAGCGCCTACCTTCAACTCGATGGCTACAAGACAGGTCAGTTCACGGTTGAAAAATAATAAGTCAATTTTGAAATCCGAATTTCCAACTTGGACACGATACTCTTCGCCGACGAATGAAAAATCTTTACCAAACTCTAAAATGAAATCTTTCAAGTTAGTGAGGATAGCTTTTCGGAGTTCACGCTCTTTATGGTTGTGCGGGATGTCGAGAAACTCAAGCACATAGTTGTCTCGCAACGCCGCCAGTCCTGCACTCTTGGCGATGAACAACTTGTTTTGTTCGTCAGAAATCATTGTTCGCTCAAATATCATGCTGTCTATCTGCCGCTCCAGCTCACTTGTTGAGTATCGGTTTTTTGCGGCAAGGAGCAGATAGAACTCCCGCGCTTCATCAGTTTTTGCCCGTGCCATGATTTTCAAGTTATTTGTCCAATTGATTTCATACGTCAATGCAGCGACCCGTTCGTTACCTTGATAGGTTTCGTAAAACTGTCTCATGCGCCAGATGTTGGACGCAGAGAAGCCTTGGATTCCTACGAAGTTAGACTGGATGAATTCGGAAAATTCCTTCACAACAGCTTTTCCCCAACCACCGTTTTTGACTTTGTCGCTGACGTAAGCCCCGATTTCCCAGTACATAGAGATTACCTCACGATTAACGGCTCGAAATGCGTTCTCACGAGCGCGCTCAATGATGGATATTATTTCGCCGTAGTCAGCGTGGTTTTTGGGTGATAATTCGTTACTCATCTATACAGACCGCCTTTTTTTGTTTTTGTTTCGGCTTAATCAAGTCATAGCTGTTACTGACCATCCGTTTCAATTCATCCTCCGGCACATCGCCACCGAGCGTGACTGTGTTCCAATGCACCTTATTCATATGCCATCCGGGTGTAACATCCTCAAATGCCTGCCGCAGGAAGTCAGCTTCAAACGGGTCGCATTTTAGGTTGACGCATAACTTGCCGTTTCGTTCGTAAATAAGCGCAAAGGACTTCTTGTTTGTACTATGTCGCATGACCGTCCATGCGCCGGGGTCAGTTATCTCATAAAACGGGTAGTCCTCATAAGCGGAGAGAAACGTCAGGCAAAAGTCGATGAGTGCTTGGCGAGTCATTCGTTGTGTTGTCATTATTCTTCAAAATAATCTGAATCTATCTTTTTGATGCGTATAGTGTTGCTTGTGTTGACTCCTAAGTCGTGCTTTATCATAAATTTGGCAAGCGTCAGTCCGTCAATAAGGATGATTTTTGAGTTAGGTACAGACTTTGCATAGTCGACAGCAGATTTTGAAAACCCTGCGGTCGTTATAAACACACCTTTTGTTGCTCCTTCGCCAAGCAAAGCACCGGCAAACTTCTGGATTTCCGGTCGAGATACCGAGGAATCCTTATCCCATTTTTTTGCTTGAATATATATCATATCAAGGCCCAGTTCGTCTTGCTTAATAATCCCGTCAATGCCTCCATCACCTGTTTTTTTCGTTACCTCGCCCGAACCCTCTAAACCCCCATATCCCATTTTCAAAAGCAAATCTACAACCAAGCTTTCAAAAAAATCTGGAGTGTTATTACATATTTCGTCAAGAACGTCTTTCGCAAGCTGAAGATTAAGTTGCTCGGATAATTCACCCATAATTTCTTCTGGAGTCTTATCTGCATCTTCCAATGTGGTCGGTAGCGATGTATCCGTTGATTGCACATCTACATTAGCGAAGTCTCGATAGCTTGCGTATCCTCGAAGCAACTTGACATTTACTATCTGTGGATTTTCAGATAATAATTTCTGCCCGATTTCTGTAATCCCATAACTACCGCGTTTTCCGCGCGATTCAAGCAATCCAGCCTTTTTCATGTGCGTAAGAGCCCATTGAACACGGTTGTAAATCGTTCGCTGTTTGCCGCTTGGAATACGATGCTGCTTTTCCTCGTCTGTCAAATGAAAAGCTTGCTCCATCTTCTCAACAATCAATTTTACCGACTGTGATTGTCCGTCTGCAGCTAATTTAAGGATAGGGAGCATGATATCCTGAAATGTTGGAATAGCCATTTTACTTCCTCCTATAACGCACTCACGAAGCCATCGCCCGCAATAATAATGTGGTCATCCAGCTTAATGCCGAGCAGGTCTCCAGCTTCCTTAATCCGTTTGGTGACTTCCTTATCTTTATTCCCAATATTCAATGAACCACTTGGATGGTTATGTGCAATGATTATTGAGTTCGCCCTGTCTTCCATTGCTGGTGAAAAGACTTCTCTCGGATGAACAAGCGAAGCCGTTAGCGTGCCAATAGAAATTGTATGCGTTTTTATAAGCCGTCTCGCTCCGTCAAGTGTTAGCATAACGAAGTATTCCTGTTTCTTATCCTTTATAAAAGCAAGTTGCTCGGCTGCTTTTTCAGGGGTATCAATTAGTGGGCGTGTCTGTTTTACGAATTTTCGTCGCCAAAATTCCAGTGCAGCGAAAACTATTGTAGCTTTTGCATCGCCAATGCCTTTGATTGTCTTTACATCATTGATTGTAAGATTTTCAATACCGACTTTATCAATTAGAATGCTGAGGTTTTTAGCAATTTGTTTATAGTCATTATTTTTACCGCCACTACCTATTACGGCTTGAAGCAGTTCTAAATCTGTTAAGGCTTCTGCGCCTTTTTTATTCAGTTTTTCTCGCGGCAAATCTTGTTTGTTTTGCATGATAACGTTCCTCACATTTTATTATCAATTGCTACTTCTTTTCATATAACGGAGCGGCATCATCCGCAGCCATCAATAGCTCGGTATCATCGTCTGTATAAACACGCTGTTTGCCATTTACAGAGTTTCGGTCAAATTGAAACTCATCGCTATCCATCGGAATTAATCCATCAGACAGTGCAAACGCTTGCTCTATGGATTGTGCAAGCATCATAATTTGGCGTTTTGTTTTACCTACATAGTGATACATCAAATAACGGGTATCAATGAGTATGCCTTGAACTCGTTCGTGATTATGTCCCGCCGTTTTCCAATCCCCGGTTGCTTCTCCGATATTAAGAATCGTATCGGATCTGCCAAACAAATTATCGGCGGCGTTATATGGCATGATGAAAGCATTAAATACAGGCACGTCATTACCATATTGTTCTTTGAATTTATGGTGCGTATGAATATACTCGCCATAGGTAATCTGCTTGTTAATCGAACTGGATTCTGGCAAATCTCCGGGAATCGCCGACAAACCAAACTTATAATACTTCGCGTCCACCACATAAATTTTTCCGTCATGGAGCATAATTGTATCCGGTTCAAGAGCTGCATTTGTCCTTCTGCGGCCTGACCAAAGATTCCAACGGGTTCTTGGGAAATAATCCTCTTTTTTCTTTTCCCCAAATACCCTGTCAATCAACTTTTCCCAAACGTACTCAAAACGGTCTGTTCCGAAATAAAACCTCTTATCCTTGGATTTCTCGTCCATGTATTCAATCATGGCAATCATTGCCGTAAAGAGTCTTTTGTCCTTGTCATTATAAGTATTAGCAAGTTTCTCCCGTAGAAGTATTAGAAACATCTTGTCGTTGCGAGGTATAGTCGGCTGTTCAGGCAAGTACGGAGTAAAGAGCCAACCCAGCTTAGAGAAGCTTTCGTACACACAATATTTATGAATTTGTGTAATCATGTTTTTATCATTCGGTGCTGAAACGCGAACGATGTAATTGGTGTACGCAGGGGTGCCGTTAGATTGAATTAGAGGCCGTTTATTACGTAGTGTTTTCGGCCAAGCAATCTTTCCTCTGTCACCATCTTTAAATTCAGGCTCTTTTTCTGTGTAATAGGAGTTCTGCTCCATAAAATAATTGATAACTTCCATGTAGGCATTCATTGGAAAGTCTACTGACTGTGGCGCTTCAAATTTCTGCATAGCAAGCAGCTTGTCTTTGCGGTCGGTAAATTCTGCAAGGACGGAAATTAAATGGAGTATATCGTAACGTAAATCTTGCTCTGTTTCGGGCAGCTTGTATCCGATAGGGAAATATACCATAGCATCGTCGGAATCTGCCTTGATTCCAACAAAACGGTCGCCATCATCGTTTTTGTTCACATGGCATCGTTCAAATAAGCTCTTTGGGATTTCCATATCGTTTCACCGCCTTTCGTATAAAATCACGTTATTATTCATCAAGGTCTGAAAACAGGGCTTCTCTAATTTCTTCTCTAAACACCAAAAAACGGTCATCAGCAGTTTCCTCTCGGAACTTGCGGACAATTTCTTCCAAGCTGATGTATTGGCTCGTATCAAATATATCCTCACGTGAGAACTTAAAAGCATCATCCCAAAGATACTTGAGTATTTTTTCTGGGAACTTACGGTTTTGCATGGCTGCTGCCAACCGTTCTCTTTCGCTGATATCTTCACTGTGTTCTCTGTCGTCAAATTTAAGGTCAGCTTCGCGAACGAAAAACGCCCCGAGGCGTTTATCCTCTGAGGAAGTAACTCGAACATTCTTTTTGAGGATGATTCCGTTCATAACGGAATTAAATTGACGCCATGTTACACTGGTGTCTAAAATTTTGATGTCGGCAAAGTTCACTTTGGATAAATCGTTTTCAATCATGCGCATACTCCATCGACGCTGGAAAGCTGTATCAAGCGTGAATACATTCTGGTCAGATGTATTCATTGTTCCGATAATTGACATGTTTGAGGGTATACGGATTTTATGTGTCTCGTCGCCATAAACGATTCTTGCAATGTCTGCATTTGAAATGCCGTACTCGCTTTTTCCATCATTGTCACGGTCGAGCAACTGAAAAACCTCGCCGAAAATTGCAGGAGCATTCCCACGGTTAATTTCCTCAACAATAAGACAATACTCCTCGTTTGGATTGTCTTGCGCTTTCTTCAACAAACGAGTAAACGGTCCCGGCACGAACTCATAGCTTACGTTACCTTCCGTAACATTCGGTAATATCTGTCCAACAAAATCGGAGTAAGTGTAGTCTGGATGGAATACAAGGCGTTCCATGCGAGATTCATCATCACAATACTGCTCTCCGATGGTATGGCTCTTACCAGAACCCGGTACACCGTATAAAATTACATTCTTCCCGCCTTTAATTCGTGTAATCGAAGAAGAACCATATGATGGGGTTTCATCTGCTGCCAAACTTGCCCCATCTGTTTCAAAAGAAAATTCTGTTGCGATGATATGTTTTGCGTTTGTTAGGCTTAGGTAAGCATCAACTCGCTGTCTATATGCCGCTAATGCTCCTTCTTCTCCTACGGCAACAGTGACGCCTTCCGCATTGCTGTATGACAAAAAGGGATACATCTTATCAGAAAGTGCCGATTTCAAAACACGAAGTGGTCCCTTGGCTTCTTTTGAATCGTTGATGTCGACACCTTCTTCGCTATTAATCAACTTTGTGTATACACTGTCCATGTTGAATATAATGTCTCGTTCGCCATCGGCTAATTTATAAACGGCATCCTCTGATAAGTAATTAAGTAAAAGCAATAGATTCCTATCAAATCTCCCTTGCGCTTCAGTATTAAGACCAATCCACGCCATTAGAACCCGTGAATATTGTTCATCATCAGAAGAGAGTAATGTATCTATAATGTCCATATTTTTAGTAAACAAAAGTGTCTTTGGATAGCGTTTGCCACCTGTTCGCTCGAAGCTGGCTGCCATATTGCCAACAAACCGCACTTTGGCTATACGCCAGATAAGCTCAAACGCAACAATTAACGATTCCAATTGTGATTTAAACAATTGATTGTCATTGACACGTTCGATAAATTGGTCATCAGATATGCCAGATGATGTATACACAGGGCGATATTTCGTGATTAAATAAGACGCAACCTCATCGTCAACCTCGATTGAATCTCCCGTAGCTTTTGCGTAAGTTAATTCTGCAGGTGAATTTGATGCTCGCCATAGCATTAAAACCAAAGCTAACGTCGCCTTGACGCCGGGTAAAGACGACTTAATCCCCAACTTCAAGTCAACATCAGGATACTTTGTCATATTATCAGGTCTCAGCATTTTCTGTTCCTCCATGTAAATCGATCATTATAACCTTTGCAATGGCTTCAGCAAGTATCGGTGGCACGGCGTTTCCGACTTGCTTCATTTGAGAGCCTTTCGTTCCCACGAACCTAAACGCGTCGGGAAACGATTGTATTCGTGCGGCTTCTCGGACTGTAATCGCCCTATGCAAAAATGGGTGTGTAAACTTTCCGGATGACGGGGTATCAAATCTTGTAGTTATTGTCACCGAAATTTCATCTTTACCCATACGTGTCCATGTTCCGCTGTAAATCGATTTTGTCAAATGCTCTTCGGGTAGCACCTCTTTACCACTGTTGGGTGGTATCATTCGCAACCTTTCTAACGCCAAATTAGAATGAGCCGTTGATTTATGGTTATAAAGAATTATGCTGCCTGCCCGAAGCCGTCGTTGGTATTCGCTTTGTGGTTCATTTTTATAATCGCTTATCTCGGAACCTTCCCCGGAGTTGTGAAAATCCAAATCACTTATCGCATCCCAAATGGTTACAGAATTTTGTGTTGGCAAAGGCATCGAAACAGCTTTTTCTCCAAGTTTCCCGATTATCACAGCACGACGTCGATTTTGCGGAACCCCGAAATCCGCTGCATTTAATGTATCACAAGACAACGAATATCCCTTAGTGCGGAATATTTCTATGATTTCTTTTTTGAAATATCCATTTTCGGCTGTCAAGAGGTTAGGTACATTTTCCATTACAAAATATCGCGGGCGAAGGTAGTCAACGACAGCCACAAAATACTTGAATAGGAAGTTCCTTTCATCATTAATGGTCTTCCGTTGCCCTTTTTGCGAAAAACCCTGACAGGGCGGTCCCCCAATGACCACGTCAACTTTTCCACGATATTCGGAAAACGTCGCTTCTATTGGCAAGTCCTTTATATCTGCCACAATCATTTTTACACTTGGATGATTTTGCTTATACGCTTTTGCAATTGACTCATCGTATTCGTTAGCTAAAACCACTTTAAAGCCTGCCATTTCAAAACCTAACGATAAGCCACCCACACCCGCAAACAAGTCAATTACTGTAGCACTCATTTTTGCACCTCCTGAATACGACGGGTAGCCATCTGGAAGTAACCTTCATTAATTTCAACTCCAGTAAAGTTGCGATTATTCCGAATCGCCGCTACGCCGGTACTGCCGCTCCCCATAAATGGGTCAAGAATTGTGTCTCCCTCGTTTGATAGGGTTTGGACAAAGAACTCCATCAGAGCGGCTGGTTTTTGTGTGGGATGCTTCCCGTGTTTTCGTTCACCATTCGTTGCGACAGCTACTTCTATAAAATCGTGGATAACCTTGCCGTCATTATTAAATGTACCTGTCTTTTTACCGTATGTAAAATAGACCCATGCTTCCGTGGAATTCACAAAATGCAAGTTCATGTTTCTCGGCATCGGGTTTGGCTTGTGCCATATACCTGTGGTTTTATAGTATAGTTTATGCCTTTCAGCTATGCGGATGAGTGTCTCTACCTTGATGATAGACATGAAAACAAGCATCGCTCCTCCTTTTTTGAGAACCCTTACAGATTCCTCAAAAAAGTTATCCATAGATGTTTCCCATTCTTCGAAACTCAAATCATCCCAACCTGCCGCACCGAAAAAATTATCGCGCATTTTTTTTAGGTTAGTGTCCCTGTTTTTCATGAAAACCCCAAGATTGTATGGCGGGTCAGTAAGGATGAGGTCAATTGAACCGTTACCAAGGCGCTTCATTGCGCGTATACAATCTTCGTTATATAAAATCGAATTCGACATAATTCATTCCCCGTTTCGCATTCTCTGATGTTTTGCTGAGTCAAGTCTGGTTGCCCAACTCAACTTCAACTATATCGCTTAATTGGCAATTCAACGCATTACATATTCTCACCAGAACATCCAAGGATACATATTCGTTTTTTCTCATTTTTGTTAATGTGCTGGGTGCTATACCCGTTTTACTTTGCAACGTGGTCGTTTCCATTTCATCATCGATTAGTCTTTTCCACAGTCGTTTATAATTTATTCCCATATTGCACCTCGCTCGTTTTTATCAGATGGCGACAGAAACCCTAAATATTATAACACACCAATTTCGAGAAGTCAATTTATATTTCGATTATGTGTTAAAAAATTCGATTGTACAATTGTTGATTCGACATGTTAACTTAAGGCTTCGAATTTTTTTCTAAACCGATGTGCTCGCTGTGCTGATGCGTTTCGGCAAGAAGACGAGCAGTATTTTCGTTTTTCAGAAGTTCTGCTTACTAAAAACAATCGGTTACAGCTTGGGTTGTAACATTTCCGATACGACTCAACGCCAGAGCGAATAAAGAAGATTGACACATAAATGCCTGTTAACAAATCCTGTATTTCCCAAGCTGGAGACATAGTCGAAATGTCATACTGCGGACGCATACCAGCGAGGTTATATCCGATTTCATCACGGATGACCATTTTGGCGGTATCAATTAGCGCACTCTTCATTGCATCGTTAAATGCCGAGGAATACCGAGCCTTTACATTTTTATCATCGTCGAAAAACTCCACTTTACCATCGCATGACCAACTTTTGACTACTGCTACTGAGTTCTGGAAATGGAATAGAAAATCAATGGCTCGTCGCATTTCATTTGGGAAGTTCTCGCCATTGGAGTACATCCGCGCGATACCTTTAAACATTTTTGAATTACTTGTTCCTGTCGGTGCTTCGTCAAATCCACCGACTATGTTTAATAAATCATAGCAACTCAGCCTATATGTCGGAGGATAAATGGTGTCGGGAACAGTATAGACTTCTTGTTCATTGTCTGGGTCGTAATGATTGTATTCCGAATCTACCGCACCTCGCATAGACGAGATACTTTCGACCTCGTGAAATAGCGCGTGTTCACAAGTTTTAAATGGTTCATTTCCAAAACATGAAAAGGATAACTCTACAGGCTCTTCGAAAAGTAAGAACGTCACCAATCCCAAAATTTTCAGATAATCCTTTCTTGTTTCGCCGATAGCACTCATCAAATTGACTACAGCTTTTATTCGCCGTACCAATCCATAAAGAGAATCTATATCAACAGCTTCATAATCGTTTGCGCTCACAGGGAAAAAGAATCCGAAGTCTGTAAAAAACTTAAACATTTTATCTTTATCGGTTTCAGGTATGGCAAGCAAATCTGACAATACATGGTCGCTTTTTATAGAACCGTTACTTGCAAGAAGAACCATCCCGCGACTTGGTGCAAAAGCGAGTCTGACAGGATTGTTAGGAAGTGATTGAATTTTTACAGTTTCCTTGACTTCGCCCGGTCTAATATTTTCCACATCCGTAACACAGTCACAGGCGTTACTTGAAAATGTAAATAAATTATCAGTAAGGGTAAAAAACTTTTCTTTTGGGTTGTCCATATTGAACTCTCCATTTCACAAAAATAATCTCAATAATAATCTTCTCAACATAAAGACAGTTGAGCAAATCGATAAAGTAAGCTCATATTACATTATACTGGAAATAAGTAATCGTGTCAATAAGTTATTCGATATTTCGACAACATAGTAATTGAATATCTGATAGATATGCTTATTTTTCATTTACCCTTAAACTGGTATCAGGGGAGTAGAAGTCCCCACAGATACCAGTTTTTTATAGGGGGTGAAATTCATGACCGAGGTTCGAAACCTTAACAAAAAGCGCATCGGCGATGTGAGCAAGGATATTCGGGTTTTTGAAATCCAAATCAAGGACTGCGTTACCAAAATCACAGCAAATGCAGATGAAACTCTCAACATCACGCACGAGCGCATCAAAGCGGCGGTCTAACCGTAATAACCACATCAACTTAATATCTGGAATCCGCCCGAACGCAAGACGGCAGCGCGGAACTCCCTGAAAAGGGGTTCACCTGCCGTCTTGTTTCGTTTGTACGGATTCAACGGCTCTGGCGGATTTCAGAAATCTGAAAACCAAAGGAGTCAAACATGGAAAATCAACGCTACATCGAAATCGACGGGCAACAAATCCCCGTCACCGAAGAGGTCTACCGCGCCTACAAGCGACCGCTTTGGAGGGAGCGCAAGGAAAAGGAACGTGCCAAACGCTGCCGCGACGAAAACGGTAATCGCTGTACAAAAAGCTGTCGGGAGTGTCCGAAACTCCGTGACGGCAGCGATTTGTCGTTAGAGAAGTTCACCGACGACGGTTTTGAACTCGCCGATTCTTTCGACATCACTGAACTTGTAGCGGACAAGCTGCTCCTCGAACAGCTTGTAGCTGCTCTTGATGAATTAGCCCCGGACGAGCGGTCGCTAATCGACGCCCTTTTCTATAACGACCGCACTGAACGGGACTACGCCGCCGAGGTTGGTATCTCACATCAAGCCATCGGCAAGCGAAAAAAGAAGGTCATCGAAAAGCTACGCAGCTTGATGGGTGCGGATAAATAAAAAATATCTACCCTCGGTTGCCAAGTATCCCCTCACTGTCCTGTGGATGGTGAGGGGATAACAATTCCCCCGGAAACGGAGGTAAGACAATGCAAACCAAAGCAAATGAAAAGGACACGGATTTGCGCGATACCGAACTGGATGAAGAACTCGCAGGCATCCTCACCGCAATCAGCGTCGTGTCCAAACGTCTCGCCAAGAAGCTGCTCGCGCTTCAAAGGCAAGACGAGTCAACCGGGGAAGGAGGTACGCCCGATGAGCAAGATGAGTGAAATCGACCTCTGCATCGGTGAACTGCGGAACGCCGCTCAGTCGCTGAACTCGGTAGCTGACGGTCTGGCGGCTCTGTTCAGCGACAATCAGTCTGAACCGTCGGCGAAACCAGAATCAAAGGTCGCCGCTCCTAAACCCAAGACGCTCACGTTGGAAGAAGTCCGAGCCATCCTTGCGGAAAAATCCCGCAACGGCCACACAGCCAAGGTTCGAGAACTGCTCGAAAAGCATGGCGCGTCGAAGCTGTCGGAAATTGACCCGAAAAAGTACGCCGCCCTGCTTGCGGACGCGGAGGTACTGGGTGATGGGTAAACACGCACTTCTGTCGGCATCCAGTTCCCACCGATGGTTGAATTGCCCGCCGTCCGCACGTCTATGTGAGCAATATGAGGACAAAGGCAGCAGTTACGCCGCCGAAGGTACGGACGCGCACACCCTCGGCGAATATAGGTTAAAAACCGCCCTCGGCATCCGCGCCAAAGACCCGACCGCCCATCTCACCTATTACAACGAGGAGATGGAGGAATGCGCCACCGGCTATTCTGCCTACATTATGGAATTGATGGAAACGGCAAAACAGACCTGCGCCGACACTGTGGTGCTTATCGAACAACGGCTCGACTTCTCCAAGTATGTAGAGGAGGGCTTCGGGACCGGCGACTGCGTGATTATCGCTGACGGTACGCTCCACATTGTGGACTACAAGCATGGGCAAGGGGTACTTGTCGAAGCTACCGACAATCCGCAAATGAAATTATATGCCTTGGGCGCTTTGGAGTTGTTTGACGGCATCTACGACATCAACACGGTCAGCATGACGGTTTATCAGCCAAGACGCGATAACATCAGCACCCACACGGTTTTCAAGGAATCGCTCTACCAGTGGGCGGAGGAAGTGTTGAAACCTGCTGCTGAACTCGCTTATGACGGCGAGGGAGAATTCCAGTGTGGCGATTGGTGTCAGTTCTGCAAGGCAAAGAACGACTGCCGTAAGCGGGCGGAACGAAACCTCGAACTCGCAAAGTACGATTTCAAATTGCCACCACTTCTGGAAGACGACGAAATCGAATCCATCCTCGGTAGGATTGACGAACTTGTTTCATGGGCTTCCGATATCAAGGATTACGCCTTCCAAGCCGCTCTCAGTGGCAAGCACTGGTCTGGTTGGAAACTGGTCGAAGGCCGCTCCAACCGCAGGTACACGAACGACGAGGCGGTCGCCGCCACCGTCAGCGCGGCGGGCTACGATCCATACGAACACAAGGTCATGGGCATCACCGCAATGGAAAAGGCTCTCGGTAAAACCAAATTCGCCGACCTGCTCGGCGGTCTGGTCGAGAAGCCCCAAGGCAAACCAACGCTTGTGCCGGAGAGCGATAAACGCCCGGCAATCCATACGGCAAAACAAGATTTTAATGATAATGAGGAGGAAAATTCCAATGGCTAACACGACAAACAAAGTAAACACACAGGCTTCCAATCCTATGAAGGTTATCACGGGTCCCGATACCCGCTGGTCTTACGCCAACATCTGGGAAGCGAAATCCATCAACGGCGGCACTCCGAAGTTTTCGGTATCGCTTATCATCCCGAAGTCCGACACAAAGACAGTCGCTAAAATCAAGGCGGCGATTGAAGCGGCTTACCGTGACGGCGAAGCAAAACTCAAAGGCAACGGCAAAACCGTACCGCCCCTTGCCGCTCTTAAGACCCCGCTCCGCGACGGCGACACCGAACGCCCCGACGACCCTGCCTACGAAAACGCTTACTTCATAAATGCCAACAGCGCGACCGCTCCCGGCGTGGTGGACGCCGACCGTCAGGAAATCCTGAATCGCTCAGAAGTCTATAGCGGCGTATACGGTAGGGCAAGCGTAAACTTCTACGCTTTCAACTCGAACGGCAATAAGGGTATCGCTTGCGGATTGAACAATCTACAGAAAATCCGTGACGGCGAACCCCTCGGCGGCAAATCCCGTGCGGAGGACGACTTCGCCACATACGACGACGAGGACTTCCTCGGATAACTATAATCAAAAACAACGGAGGGTGGCGGGATAACTTGCCACCCTCTTGCGTTATGGAGGGTTTATGAAAACTATCAGTATTGATATTGAGACATACTCGTCCGTTGACCTCACCAAGTCGGGCGTGTACCGATACGCCGAATCGCCTGACTTTGAAATTCTGCTCTTCGGGTACTCCGTGGACGGCGGAGAAGTCCATGTAATTTCTCTCGCCGATGGTGAGAGTATTCCAATCGAAATCCTCGACGTTCTGACGGACGACAATGTCCAGAAGTGGGCGTTCAACGCCAACTTTGAGAGGGTCTGCTTGTCGCGCCATTTATCGGAAATGGGAATTAGCCTTGACCCATTCGCTGACAATCACCATTCTGCTGAAGTTCTCGGTTTGGCAAGATACCTGAACCCTGAATCATGGCGGTGCGCTTTGGTCTGGTCGGCGTATATGGGCTTGCCGCTGTCCCTCGAAGGTGCGGGAGCAGTTCTGGGTTTGGAAAAGCAAAAGCTGTCGGAAGGCAAGGAACTCATTCGCTATTTTTGCTTACCCTGTAAACCTACCGCAGCCAATGGTCAGCGGACACGGAATCTACCCGAACACGCTCCCGATAAATGGGATGCGTTTATTGCATATAACCGCCGCGACGTTGAATCGGAACTCTCTGTCCAAGAGCGGCTCGCCAAGTTCCCTATTCCTGATAACATTTGGAGAGAATATACTCAAGACCAAGAAATAAACGACCGTGGCGTGGCTTTGGATATGACCCTTGTCAGAAACGCCATAAAAGCGGATACCCGTTCCCGAACCGAATTGACCCGGTTGATGAAGGAACTGACCGACCTCGACAATCCGAATTCCGTACAACAAATGAAGCAATGGCTCGCTGATAACGGCATGGAAACCGATACCCTCGGCAAAAAGGCAGTCGCGGAACTGCTCAAAGACGCGCCGGAACCGCTCGGCAAAGTTCTGTCACTTCGTCAGCAATTAGCGAAATCATCGGTTAAGAAATACCAGACGATGGAAAACGCTGTCTGTGCCGATGGTCGCGCTCGCGGTATGTTCCAGTTTTACGGTGCGAATCGAACCGGCAGATGGGCGGGGCGATTGATTCAGATGCAAAACCTCCCGCAGAACCACTTATCCGACCTTGAACAGGCGCGAGGGCTTATTCATGACGGCGACTTCACCGCTTTGGAATTACTCTACGACAATATACCCGATGTGCTTTCCCAATCAATCCGCACGGCGTTTGTGCCAAAAGACGGTAACAAACTCATCGTCGCCGACTTTTCGGCGATTGAAGCCCGAATTATCGCTTGGCTTGCCGGGGAGCATTGGCGAAACGAAGTATTCGCCACCCACGGTAAAATTTATGAAGCATCGGCAAGCCAGATGTTTAACGTGCTTATAGAAGAAGTCACAAAAGGCAGTCCACTACGGCAAAAGGGTAAAATCGCCGAACTCGCCCTCGGCTACGGCGGTTCGGTCGGCGCGCTCAAAGCGATGGGTGCTTTGGATATGGGTTTGTCGGAAGACGAACTACAACCGCTCGTTTCAGCTTGGCGGTCTGCAAACCCGAACATCGTGCGGTTCTGGTGGGATGTTGACCGTGCCGCTATGACTGCGGTCAGGGACAGGACGGTCACACAAACCCACGGCATCCGCTTCGGTGTCCAAAGTGGGATGCTGTTTATCACGCTCCCTTCCGGCAGGCGGCTTTCCTACGTCAAGCCCCGAATCGGCACAAACCAGTTCGGGGCGCCCTGCGTGACCTACGAAGGTGTCGGCGGTACTAAAAAATGGGAACGCATCGAAAGTTACGGACCCAAGTTCGTGGAAAATATCGTACAGGCTACGAGTCGGGATATTTTAGCCTATGCCATGCAGACGCTCCGCCATTGTTCTATCGTGATGCACGTCCACGATGAAATCGTAATCGAAGCCGACCCAAGGCTATCCACCGAGGTTTTGTGTCAGCAGATGAGCCGGACACCGCCGTGGGCGGAGGGGCTTTTACTCACTGCCGATGGGTTCGATTGCCCATTTTATAAAAAAGATTAAATGTCCGGTTGCCAAGCCGCCCCTCACTGTCCTGTGGATGGTGAGGGGTTCTTTGCCTCTCGAAAAATAATTTTCAGGAGGTACAAGATGAACAATCTACAGGTATTTTCTTACGAAGGCAACGATGTGCGGATGGTACAGCGGAATGGTGAAACGTGGTGGGTTTTGAAGGATGTATGCGATGTCCTTGGTCTTAGCAACCCCAGCATTGTCGCCGACCGTTTGGATGACGACGAACGGGCTAAGTTTGACTTAGGACGTCAGGGTGAGACCAACATCATCAATGAAAGCGGTCTTTACAACGTAATCATCCGCTCCGACAAGCCCGAAGCTAAAATGTTCAAACGCTGGGTCACCCACGAGGTGCTTCCCTCCATCCGCAAGCACGGCGCTTATCTCACCCCCGCTAAGTTGGAGGAGTTAATGAATGACCCCGACGCTTGGATTAAAGTGCTGACCGCTCTTAAAGACGAACGAGCAGCAAAGGAACGGTTGCAACTTGAAGCCACAAAGAATAAGCCGAAGGTTATTTTTGCCGACGCCGTTTCGGTCTCCGAAGGCACTATCCTCATCGGTGAACTGGCGAAAATTCTCAAGGGTAACGGTGTGGAAATTGGACAGAACCGCCTTTTTGAAAGACTCCGTCAGGATGGCTACCTCATCAAGCGTAAAGGCACGGATTATAACGCGCCGACCCAGAGGGCAATGGAACTGGGACTGTTCCGTGTTAAGGAGACTGCCATCACCCATTCGGACGGTCATGTCACTATCAGCAAAACTACCAAGGTCACGGGTAAAGGACAGCAATACTTCATCAACTTATTCCTTGGGGAAAGGAACAGCGATGGACAGATTTAACGGATCCGGCTGCCCAGACCCGACAGCTTATAAGGCATTAATGGCAGTCGCTAAATCGGAAGCCCCGGCGAGACCTTACCGCCCGCTCGTCTATGTCGCTTCGCCGTTTGCCGGGGATACGGAGTCCAACGTCGTCAGGGCGCGGAGCTTTTGTAGGTTTGCCGTTTCCAAGGGGTGCATTCCGATTGCGCCGCACCTGCATTATCCGCAGTTTATGGACGACGGCGACAAGGAACAAAGGGAGCTTGGGCTGTTCTTCGCCCTTGTCCTGCTTGGCAAATGCGATGAACTCTGGGTTTTCGGCGGTAGAATCAGCGCGGGTATGGCCGCCGAAATCGTCAAGGCGAAGAAACGCGGAATGCCCATCAAATACTTTAACCACAAATGCGAGGTGCTGGAATATGGAACTTAAAATCGCATACGGTGACAGCCGTTTATCAAAGCGGTGGGTCAACAAGAAAACCACATTCGACGAGTTATGCGAACGGTTCAAAGCTACCCGACGTACCACCGAGACCGTTTCAGAATATAAGAAGTTTACCAAAGACCGACGCGACGCCGCAAAGGACGTGGGTGGTTACGTTCTCGGTCACCTTAAAAGCGGCAGGCGTAAAAAGGATACAGTAGAGAGCCGTTCTGGGATTACCCTCGATGCCGACCACGCCGACGGAAACTTTGTCGATACCGTGGAGATGCTTTTCCCGCATCGCTGCGTTATTTACTCAACCCACAGCCATACGCCGGAAGAACCCCGGCTTCGTGTAGTTATCCCTTTATCCCGTGAGGTGTCGCCCGATGAATACGCCGCCCTTTCCCGACTGGTAGCAGAAGTTATCGGCATGGATTTTTTCGACGACAGTACCTATGAGCCTGAGAGATTGATGTACTGGCCGTCCACGCCATCGGATGGCGAGTATATATTCAAAGCAATCGACGGCGATGTTCTCGACCCTGATGTCTACCTTGCCAAATTATCGGATTGGCGGGACTGTTCGCTCTGGCCGACATCAAGCCGCCAGTCCGAGGTGATACAGCGCAGCATCCGACAGCAGCAAGACCCGCTCGCCAAAGAAGG
>JGI20163J26743_11538490_pt1 | contig 29587 bp, 18 predicted proteins | sample TergutCu122P1_FD_26743 | JGI IMG/M metagenome (IMG submission 26743) | reverse complement strand
TGGTGGTTGTGGAGGTGTCGGTGGTTGTGGAGGTGTGAAATCACCGCCGTTGCCGCCGCCGCCATTACCGCCATGACCAGGGATAACAACCGTTACAGTTGCACTATCTCTGTCATGCACAATGTCACCTAAATAAACTCTCGCATCATTTACAATCGTGCCGGATGGAATCGTAACTCTTGTTGTCACAGTGAACACAAGTGTTTCACCAGGTGCAAGAGGTCCGTCATATGTCACAGTAATAACACGATTAACTGCATCAAACTCAAACTCTGCACCCGCAGGAACAACATAACTTACAAACTCAAGTCCTGCCGGTAACTCATCAACTACTGTAATATCGTAAGCAGGTTCGTCACAAATGTTTGTCACAGTGAACGTGTAAACAACTTGCTGACCATTATTTCTTACAGTGTGACTTGCCACTTTCGATAACTCTAAGCGTTGCGGAATTATCTCTACAATTTCGTAATCATATTCGTCGTCGAAATTATCTCCGGATACTACTGCTGTATTAGTGATTGTGCCGACTTCATCCGCAGTTACCACAACTTCAAACGAAACCGTTGTATTTGCTGCAATGCTGCCAAGAGTTACTGTCAAAGTTCCTGTCGCATCATCAAAATTGTAATTTGCAGCAGTTGTGCTTACAAACGTCACTTCATCAGGTAATTCGTCCACTACTACTACATTAGTAGCTGTTCCCGCTCCGGTATTTGTTACTGTAATTGTGTAAACGATGTATCCACCTACAACTACAGACTCTGCATCAGCCTCTTTGCTTACTTCAATATTAGGATACTCAGTTATTACACCCGGATCAGGATTAACTACTACCGTTTCAGTATCACGTTCTTCATCAAAGTTATCGCCTTTTACGATTGCTGTGTTTTCGATCTCGCCTACTTTATCTGCAATTACTGTAATTTCAAACGAAGCGTCTTCACCTTCTGCAATATTTCCAAGATTCACTGTTAATGTTCCACTTGGTCCTGCTAATGTGTTAAATATTGCATTTGTTGCTGTTGTACTCACAAACGTTACATCTGCAGGCAATACATCTGTTACAACTACATTGTATGCAGTGCCAGGTCCATCATTAGTTACTGTAATCGTGTAAACGATATTCCCACCAACAAGTACAGGACTTGCTGCTGCTTCTTTTTCAACGACAACTATTGGTCTATCGACATATGGTTTAGGCTCAATGTCTACAGGAGCTTTTGCAATTGGTGGAGTAAAGTTTCCACCAGCTGCTATCGCTTTGTTAACAGCAGGATAGCCATCAGCTGTTGCCGTGTCTGCTCTTACTGTTACGATAAATACAACTGTATCGCTTACTGCCATATCACCAACTCTTGATGTAAGAACTCCTTCGTTATGTGTGAAGTTAATTCCCGCAGTATTTGAAGTTGAACTTACAAATGTTACTTCTGTTGGTAATGTGTCTGTTACTACAACATTAGTTGCAACTCCAGGTCCAATATTAGCTACTGTAATCGTGTAAACGATTTCATCGCCAACTGTGAACGGAGTATCACTGTCCGCTGCTATTTTTGTGATCGCCACTAGTGGCGGATATATTGTCGGTTCTGGGTTGATTACAACTTCTTCAGTTACTGGTGGAGTTGTAAAGTTTCCACCAGATACTGTTGCTGTGTTAACCGCATACATACCCTCAGCTGTAGCTGTCATAGCTTCTACTGTTACTGTAAACGAAACAGTTGCTCCAACTGCAATGTCCGGGATATTCGAAACTGTCAAAGTTCCGCTCGGACCTGCTAAAATATTAAAGATAGCAGTTGAGCCAGGAATTACAGTTTCTGCATCCGTTTCTACAAATCTTACTTCTGCAGGTAACAAGTCAGTTATTACGACATTCGTTGCAACTCCAGGACCTTCATTTGTTACTGTGATTGTGTAAACAATTTGATCGCCTACTGTGAACGGAGTTTCATTTTCCGTTGCTACTTTTGTGATCGACACTACAGGCGGATCAACTTGAGGCACATATACTGTTTCAGTATCAGAATTGTTATTAAAATTATAACCTGACACAACAACGGTATTTGTTAACGCATCAGTAGCATTAGATGCTATTCTTGCAGTTACTGTGAATTCTACATAATTGTCTTCTCCTTCAACATATCCAATGTCGCCCAAGAAAACTGTTAATGCTCCGTTTGGCAATGCTAATATGTTGAATACAGCATTTGTTGCCGTTGTGCTAACAAAAGTTAGACCCGGAGGAAATACGTCTGTTACAACTACATTGTATGCTGTTTCAGGTCCATTGTTCGTTACACGAATAGTATAAACGATGTAATCGCCTACCGCTGCAGTAGAACGGTCTGCTGTTTTTTCTACTGTAACTTCCGGTCTATCTGCTTGTACGATTTCTACCGAAGCTTCATCATAAACATATGGTAAATCTCCGGCTCTCGCTACCGCTCTGTTAATAGCAGGATAGCCATCAGCTGTTGCTGTGTCTGCACTTACTCTTACAGTAAATACTATCGTCGCACCTGCTAGCATATTGCCAACATTTGATGTAAGTACACCATCAACATGTGTAAAGTTGATACCATCGACATTTGAACTTGAACTTACAAATGATACTTCTGCCGGTAATGTGTCTGTGACTACTACGTTTTCTAAAGCTGTAGATCCTGTATTAGTAACTGTGATTGTGTAAACGATTTCATCGCCTACTGTGAACGGAGTATCACTGTTTACTGCTGTTTTAGTGATTCGAAGTGGTTGTTCAATGACAGTTACTACTGCGCTACATTCATCATACAAAAACTTGTCCTCTGTTGGGCAGAAGAATTCTACACGAGCAGTATTCGGTATGTTGTCTCCCGCTTCAGTAGCAATTACATCAAAATCGATAGAAATATCTGACTGTTTTGCTATTCCCGGAACAAAAATAGTAAGCATTCTCGTTGTAGCATCAAATTCGTAATTTAGCACGGAAAAGCTAGGAATACCTGGCACAAAAACTTCCTGAGGGTTATAAAGTCTTACAGAACCCGGAACAAATGTAAGTCTAGGGTCTAGAATGTCTATTATTCTAAATCGGTAATCAGGACGGTCAAATATTGAAGCGACTCCACTCATGTTATCTATGTTTAATCTGTACGTTATCACTTGATCAACTACTAAAGTCCCAGGAGTAACCATAGTCTTAGCAAGCGATAATCCAAGTTGTGTTGGAACAAAAATATCGTGGTTAGTAAAAGCATGATTTGGGGTAGTTCCTGTTGTAACAGTACCTGGGCGAATGACTTCAGCATTATAACCTGCTATTATATCATTTACAAGCAAGCCATTGCGCGCATTGTTACGGCTAAACACAACACTTTCTGTAACGTAAATAGAATGAGCATGTGGTAAAAGGTTTTGTAAAGCTGTATAGATAGCACCGCCATTACGAGCACAATTGTTCGTTACTCTTGCGTCGTTTGTGATTGTAAGACGACCAATACCTATATTATATGGATTAAGGTCAATGTATCTGATACCTCTTACCTTGAAACCGCCTCCATGACCATCTGCACGATTGTCATCTATAAGACCACCACTGATATAAACACGTGGCTCACCACGCATATACACACCGCCTCCATGACCACTGGTACGCCCGGTATGTATGCAAGTATATAAAGCTAGAGCATTGTTATTTATAATCTTGCCACCGGACATATGAAATTGTGGAGCGTCTGTTTCTGCACTCATTCCAACACCACCGCCGTTCGCAGCTTCATTATTAGAAATCTCACCGTCATGCATAAAGAAACGTCCTAAATTTTGGCCGATGAATACTCCGCCGCCTACACCGTTAACTTCACCCGCATGTGCAGGTAGTTGTGCCCATAATGGTTCGGTTGCAGCACGATTTTCTGTTATTAAACCATCATGCATTTCAAATATGCCCCATGTCGCAACACCGCCACCATTTATTCTTGCATTGTTCGCTTTGATAGTTCCGCCAAGCATAATAAAACTATGACCGGTTGGAGTATCATTTATACGACCTCCGCGATGAACCATTACGCCTGCACCTTGTGCATTTGTACTATTATCGGTAATTAAGCCTCCGTACATACGGAATTCTGCGTTCGGTGTAACAGTATGAATACCTACGCTCACGCCGCCGCCGCCGTTCCTGTGGATCATTCCATCATCAGTGGTTGCATGTCCATTGCCTGCGATTATACCATCGTTCATAACGAAATTACCGCCCGGGCCTACAGCTACGCCGCCACCCGAACCTCTAGGAGAAGTTGTTAAGCCAGTAAAATTAAATGGATAATTTTGACCTACAGCATAGTTATTGAGAATTTGACCACCATTCATATTGAATTGTGCACCATTGCCTATATAAACTCCGCCGCCAGACACACTTGCAATATTATTCTCAATACTTCCGCCGAACATATTAAACACAGCACCAACACCCGGAGTATCAGACATTAGACGCACACCTCCGCCAAGCCGATTTTCGCCAAGCTCAGCTGTGTTGTTTGCTATAGCACCGCTAAACATTTGCAAAGTGCTACCAGCTTGAACACGTATTCCGCTACTTTCACCTCTGGTAATAGTCGGTCCTGGTTGTCCAAGTTCACCAATGGTAAGTGTGGAATCACCCCAAACAGCAATAACTGCTTGTCCAGTTCCTACACGTTGACTAAGTTCAAAATCACCAATAAGCCTAATATTCCGCCCATTACCTATGCTTATAGGATACGGAGAAGGCACATTGTTTATGATATTGCCAGTCAGCTCAATCACAAATTCTGTTCCGTCTTGTGGTGAAGCAGCAACCGCTGCAACAAGTCCAGCCCAATCTGAAACCTGTGCGTCAGAATTAAACGCCATTATCCCCATCACCAAAGCATCCAGCTCTGCTGCGACTTCTTCGCGAAGTGCTTCATAGTAAGCGATTTCTGCTTCTACTTCAGCTAGTGCATCTTTGTACTGCTCAAGTTTGTCTGTTACGACAATAAGCTCTGCTTCTAGCTCAGCTAAAGTTGCAGAACCCGATGAGGTTGCAGTATTATCGTTTTCAACATTTTCGTTTTCAATTTCTATAGGATTTTCCAAAAGAACAGCTCCGTCATCTACCATTTCGGCTTCATCTTCTGCGTCATAAAATGCATAAGACGAAGGTGTGAAAATCGATGCAACAGTGATAAAAATCGATCTGCTTGCAATTGGAGATTCATCTGCTGCAGGTGCGGCAGGCTCTGTCTCCACAGATGATTCAAATCTCATTGTTTGGTAGATATAGAAATCATCAAACTGTGGTTGATTTGCTGAAGAATCAGTTTGTTCTTCGGCATTTGAAGAATCATTATTTGAGGAGTCATCAGCCGTAGAATCTTCTGTCAAATCTTCATTTGCAGCTTCATCTTCGTTTGAAGTGTCATCCGCGGTATCATCTTCTTTTATCGTGTCGTCCGCAGAATTTTCCTCATTTTGATTGTTTTGATTGTTGTTGTTGTTTTGAGTGTCGTTCGCAGGATTTTCCTCTCTCGGAGGTTCTTGCTCAGGACTCTTTTCTTGAGTTTGATGCTCATCATCAGCAAAACCCGAACCATTATCAAAGTCCGTGTCCTCCCAAAGATTATCATCGTCATCGCGCAGCTCACGAATTGCTGCCATCAAATAATCTTGCTGCTCTTGCAGCTCCGTTATCCGTCCGACATAGTTCGCCCTACGCTCATGCAATTCTTCCAGAATTGCGTCTATCCGTTCAAGTTCAGCCACTAATAATTCAATTTTGGCTTCATCGTCTAGATAGACTTCGTTTAGCTCAAACTCGGTTGCATGCGCCATTGCAGGCCCAAAAGCCATCATGAACGCGAGTAAGAACGCTATGATGCGTCTCATACTTTTTCTCGAATTTGTCATCGTCATGCTCCTTTTCATTAATTTTTACTAACTCTTTTGCTTATCAACCCTTATTAATTGTAAGCACAGGTTAGCTAATAATAGTTTACGTCCAAAAAAATATTTTTTTGGTGTATCGGGTAGCAATTTTGGTTACACCGTCACAATAATAACTTTATCAGCTCAAAAATGGACATTCAAGTTTTTAAGCGGTTTTGTATTGAAAAAAATACAAAAAAGTGCTTCAAAAAAATATAGCGCAGATGTTCGTCTGCCCTTTAAAATTGTTAATATTTCAATGTTTATACGTGTCAATTCTTTTTCTTTTGCCTTCTGCCGATGCTTCCGGTACTCTTGTTTTTGAGTGAATTTTGACTGTCTTTCGGTCATCCAAAATTATCACAAATTTTCTTTTGTAACTTTTGACGCACAAAATGTATACAGCAATCAATTTTGTATTACAAAAAGTAATCGTTTTAGTAAAAATTTTAATAAAAAAATATTTTTTTTTCGTTGCTTACAACCAAGTTTTACCATTCCCTATCTGTCAAAAATTCTCGGATATTTTTGTGAATTATTCCATCACGGCTCATGTCAAATTCGTCCATAGAAACAACGTATTTTTGAAAGTTATCGCGTATAGTGCGGTAAACGCCAAATTCACGTTCGATTGTTTCGGAAGACGCCAAAAGGTATGAAACTTGAACGTAAAACTTCTGGCTCTTTTTTTCGCAAACAAAGTCAATTTCCTGCATTCCGGATTTGCCAACTGTTACTTTGTAACCTCTGCGCAATAATTCCATGAAAACAATATTTTCGAGTATCATGTTAATATCTTTTTCATTGCCACCAAAAACAGCTTCGCGTATTCCATGGTCAGCAACGTAGTATTTTTCATTGACCACAAGTAGTTTTTTACCTTTTAGGTCTTGTCTGCGTACCTGATAGAATAAAAAAGCGTTTGCACAATAATTGATGTAATTCATAATTGTTTCCGGCGCAACCGTGCGCTTTTCGTTTTTAAAATAGTTTGAAAGCGATGACGCAGAAAAAGTATTGCCTATATTTGAAAACACATATGTGATAATACGTCCGAGTAAATCCACGTCACGCACATTATTGCGTTTGACAATATCTTTTAATACAACCGAATTATATAAGTCTTGCAAATAAATTTGCGACGGTAAGTCGTCATAACGCAAGTTGCTTAGATATGGCATACCTCCAAGGCTTATGTATTTTGTAAATATCTCAGGATTTTGAGCATCCGGAAAAGTGATTAAATATATTTCAATAAATTCTTCAAAGGAAAATGGATAAATCACAAACTCCACATACCTTCCGGTAAGATAGGTTGCGAGCTCACCGGAAAGAAGTTTCGCATTTGAACCCGTGATGTAAATATCGCAATCAAACTCTACACGAAACGAATTGATACACCTTTCCCACTCATCAACTTCTTGAATTTCGTCTAAAAAAAGATATGCTTTTTCATCAATATTTTTAATCCTTTGCGAAATTTCTTTATGTAGTGCACCGGCAGTAAGTAACTGCGAATTAGTCATATCTTCGAAATTTAGCGAAATAAATTGCGCACTCGACACACCTTGTGAAATTAATTCTTGTTGTATCAACTGAAGCATCACAGATTTACCGCTTCGCCTTATACCCGTCAACACCTTTATTAACTCATTGCCAATAAATGGTCTGATACGACTCATATATGTTTCTCTTTTTATCATACCGGCTGCCCCCTTTCGTTTTTCAATAACACTATATCACAGTTATAACTGGAAAACAAGTGGATTTTCACTTTTCTGCAGTTACAACTTAAAAACAGATATATTTTTACTTTCATTTAGTTATGACTTAAACAAATAAAAAATCGACAATTGTTGCAGTTATAACTGAAATAATTGCCAATCGAGCTTTTGTCATTTTATTTTCTGAAACGATCCAATGCTTTTGAATCATCGCCGTGATTTTTATAGAGATTCGCAATGTGATTATAAGTTTTTGCAGTATCAGGATGTTCCTCACCTAAAACCTTCTTACGGATATCCAATGCATTCTGATACAAATCCAACGCTTTTTTATATTCGCCTTGGTTATAATAAACACTTGCTATGTTATTGTAAGTTCTAGCGGTATAAGGATGTTCTTTACCCAAGACTTTCTCGTCAATATCCAAAGCCTTCTTATACCATTTCAACGCTTCTTTATAGTCGCCTTGGTTATAATAAACACTTGCTATGTTACTGTAAGTTGTGGCGGTATAAGGATGTTCCTTGCCAAAAACTTTTTCGTTTATGTTCAGAGCTTTCTGATGCCATTCCAACGCTTCTTTATGATCGCCTCGGTTATTATAGGCACATGCTATATTATTGTAAGTTATTGCCGTAGAAAAATGTTCTTTACCCAAAACCTTCTCACGAATATCCAAAGCTTTCATATCCAAATCCAACGCTTTTTTGTAATCACCTTGTCCATGGTAGACTTTTGCGATGTTGCTGTAAGTTGTGGCGGTATAAGGATGTTCTTTACCCAAAACCTTTTCGTCAATATCCAAAGCTTTCTTATACCATTCCAACGCCTCTTTATAGGCACCTAGGTCATTGTATACACTCGCAATATTATTGTAAGTTGTTGCAGTATCAGGATGTTCATTTCCTAATATTTTTTCGTTTATATCCAAAGCCTTCAAATACCACTCCAACGCCTTTGCGTAGTCTCCTTGGCTATTAAACACATACGCAATATCACTATGTAAGTCGTTATACTCGTTTTGATATAGTGGTAAAAGTTTTACAAATGCTTCATAAAAGCGATTGAGGTCAACAAAAAATAACGTTCGCACAGAAGCATTTAACTTTAGTATGTTTAATATGGTTTCAAACGCTTCTTTGCTTTCATGATTTGTAAGTGTGATATATCTACGCTTATAATAGTTCAATAATTCGCTTTTAGTCACGCTAAATTGCTCTGATGGTTCGGCTTGCATCACGGTGTGTTGAGTTTCCGCCGCAAAATCAGCTCGATAACCAAAGAACGAGTTGAAATCCGGTGCATTACGAGCGATCTGTATTCGAAAATACAAAGGCATCATAAACACCAATACAACAGGCAGCTGTGCTAAAACATCTCGGCTTTGATTAAGTGCCTGAAAAAACTCTATATCTGGTATCTCTCCACTTGCTGATTGGAAATTTACAAGAAACACAATACTTGCGCCCTCGCGAATTGAAAAGCGCAGAAAATCGGACGAAAATCGCTCATAGTTTTCGTGTTTTTTATTGAAATCGATGATTTGAACTGTATCATCCGGAAAAAACTCACACATTCGTTTTGCAATCTCAGCCTGCGAAAATACAGGATTGACGGTAACGCAAAAAAAAGCGTTTCCTTGTTGCTTTCGAAGTCTTTGATGCAGATGTTCAAATTCCAACTCATCGTATTGAGGTACTAAATTCAATCTGATAACACCTCCGGTTTTTTCTTGAGATATTCACGAAACAGAGGATGCAAATTTACCCAAGGTTCTCCATTGATGTACTCAAAAACTGCACCACTATATAGTAATTCGGACAATTCATGATCTGAGCTTGCCATGTGATTTCCATAATAGATTTCTTTAACTTTTGGATAAAGTTTCGGCTCCACACGGAAAAAAACATCAGTTGCAAATCTTTTTAAAGCAACTTCCGTTGAGCTCATATCAATCGTGTTTCTTCTACGCATAATAGCTTCAAATGCACTGTTTGACAACAGATTAAATGTGTCTCGAAGGCTTCCACCGGCTTTTTCAATGATAGTCTCCAAAATATTTTCTTCAAAAAAAGAAACGTCTGCTCTTTTTAAAATTAACTCTTTAATTACTTCAATACCTTCAGGGTATAGAGAGCCGTCCTGGTAGTGCGTTTTAATCATAGGAATCATTCCAGGTGCAGGGAAATAACTTGAAAGCACACTTCCGCCGACCGAACGATATACCGCAATTGGGCAAGCCAAAACCAAATGCGCTTTAATGCTTAAAATAGTTGTTATATCTTCAACGAAAAAAGCGAAAACGCGCTCATGACGACACTTTTCAAGCCCATCTAATATAATCACAACCTTACGATTAGACAGTTCACTTATATGTTCGATAAATCCGTTTAAAGAGGCAATCATCTCGCTTATTTTTGGTTGTAGCTCCCGATGAAATACTTCTTTTCTACCAGAGCCTAGTTTAAGTGAAGTATTAATTTTTGCAACCATGCTCAGAAAGGATAAAATTCGTGGTGTTGAGGCAGAAATCGCAGCTTCTGCGTTGGCATTCGCCTCCTTAGTGACGAATTCCGAAGTAATCTGCGTTGATATTGCTTTTTCAAAAATTGAAATTAGTGTATTGTCAACATTTAGGTTGTGCTCTTTCGCATACTGCACCACCTCTTCAACAATCAGCATAAAAATGTCAATATAGTTGAAATTGTTTAAATCCAGTTTATCAAAAATTTCAATATGAATTGCTGCAAAATTATCATTTGACAGCTTTTTCTTAAGCATGCTCAACTCAGTAGATTTTCCACAACCCATATGACCAACGACTAACAAACGTTCATGTACGTCAGAGATTTTGATGCGCTCAAATAAATCGGCATGAAACTCATACATATCGCCACTTCGAACGGCAGAAGTTTTTTGATAAAATTCTGATTGCTCTTCTGTTAATGCTCTTGGCTTAAACATATTTACGATATCTTCCAGTGAATTAGCCTTTGAAGTCATGACAAGCCCTCCTTAACTCATATTGCTTTCATTGCAGCTTTTGTAGTATTAGTATAGCATAGAAACGCAAAAAAGTAACTTTGATTATTTTCGCTTGAACATTTTTTCTATTTCAGACTTAGTAAGTTTGATAAGCGTTGGTCTGCCATGTGGACAGTTAAACGGATTTTCGCATTTTGATAAGTCTGAAAGCAGATGTTCTATTTCTTCCGGTGCGAGTGATTCGTTCGCTTTTATTGCAAATTTGCACGCATTTATCATCAACTTTTCGATTATTTTTGAGTTAGTAAAGTCGGTGTTTTCGGTGACGTTGTCAAAAAACTGGTCAAGAAATTCTTGCGCATCTTCCAGCTTCATAAACATCGGTATTGCCTTGACAATATATGCTTTGAGACCGAATTCCTCAATTTCAAATCCCATTTGTTTAAGCGCATCTAACCGGTCACGCTCACCTTCTTTTTCTGCAAAAGACACATTTACAACGAAAGGAATCATAAGCAGCTGTTGTGATTTTTCTGCATTATTGTATTCTGACACAAGTTTTTCGTAAAAGATGCGTTCATGTGCCGCATGTTGATCGATCAGATAAAATGATGTGTCGTCGATTGCAGTAATATACGTTGCAAAAATTGATCCGGTTATTGATAGCTCGTCTATATTCAGTCTGTTTTCAGTTACATTAAGTTTGTTTTTTCCTGCGGTGGCGTTGGAATTTGAATCGCTTGTAGCTGACACCTCTTGCGTATTTTCATTCATTTTCGCCATTTCAGCCGTTTTTTGCGTTTCAAAAGCAGCCTGATCTTCTTTTGCGTATGAACTTTCTTCCTTTGCAGAATAATTTTTCGCTTCGTCTTTGGAATAGTTTTCTTCTTGTCGCATTGTAGACAATAAATTTTTTATGTCAACTTGTTCATTACTTTTCACAAAATTCGCTTGTCGATTTTCACTGTCTTTGATTTGGTCAAAATTTTGTTCATCATAAGACCTTTGACGTTCATTTGAAAAACTAAAGATATTCTTTGGTTTTATTTCAGGCAGCGCACTACTTGACGAAAGTGCGTCAGTTATAGCTTTTTTAATAAACGCAGAAACGTGCGCTTCATCATCAAAGCGAACTTCTTTTTTATTAGGATGAATATTTACATCGAGTTTTTCAGGTAAAATTTTTAAAAATAAGAAGCAGACCGGATATTTACCTGCGGGTAATTTATCAGCATATGCATCGGAAACGCCTTTTTCCATAACCTTGCTTGATATATGCCTTCCGTTAACAAAATATATTTGCTTTGTCTTATTAGACTTGCTCATATCAAGGGAAGATATATATCCCTCAAGTGCCATGAATTCGCCTTTTTTTGATATCGCTAAGAGGCTTTTCCCGGTTTCGCTGCTGTATACAGTCAAAATTGCATTTAAAACATCACCTTTTCCTTGTGTAGAAAAAAGGATATTATCGTTATTTACTAACCTAACCTTTATATCCGGATATGCAATTGCTATTTTGGAGACAAAATCAATGATTAATCCACTTTCGACAGCGTCAGTTCTCATAAACTTCTGCCTTGCAGGAGTATTAAAAAACAAGTCAGTTATAATTATTGTAGTGCCTTTTGGGCATCCAACTGATGTTTTGTCGAGCACTTCTAAGCCCGTGAGCAAAACACACGTTCCGGTGTTTTCTTCTTTCGTTTTTGTTATAAGCTCACACCTTGAAACCGCACCAATACAAGCAAGTGCTTCGCCTCTAAATCCCAAGGTTCCGATCCTGTCAAGATCAGCATCCGTAGAAATTTTACTTGTCGCATGGCGTTCAAAGGCAAGCTCCACTTCGTTTGACGGGATACCGCATCCATTGTCGGTCACTCTAATATATGATTTGCCGCCGTTTTTAATTTCGACTACAATAGAATCTGCTCCTGCGTCGATTGAGTTTTCAACCAATTCTTTTACAATCGAAAACGGTCGCTCAACAACTTCTCCTGCAGCGATTTTTTCAGCAACATGTTTTTCTAGTATTTTAATCATGATTACTCCTTTAACACTTTTTATAACTACAAGTATAACAGAAGTTTTAGTTTTATCAATTAATATTGCGCTATTGACAAATATTGCCATTTATATTACACTGTTCATAGGCGTTACCATACGGTAGGCGGTTCAGCCCTCAATTAGAGGGTAATTTCTGCCCTCTGGAAAGGGGGTACATATGGTTAGTCATGTTGAATTATTTACATTCTGCCTCGTTATTATTGGCATCGTAGGATTAACTATAACGATAGCAGACTTTCTCATCAAAAGGAAATAACCGCCGTTTAAGCCGCGAGCGGTTATTTCATAATAATCGTTTCTAAGGCTGAACCGTTTATCGGTAACGCCTGTTAAATATAGTATACTACCTTACTCTCCCTATGTCAATGGAGAAAAGGGAGACTTGGGTTAACACTCCTCTTTGAGTTCTGCCAAAATCCTAAACGCCTCAAGTGGCGTTATATTCATTATGTCTAATTTTTTCAAGCGTTCAACTACAGCAGTTGAAGCTGCATCAGCCGCAGCCTGTGAAACACCAAGCGAATTTGGCTTAACTTTTGCCGAACTTGGCGGTGCAATCGTAAAAAACGAAACTTGTTCTTCTTTTACTGTATCAGGTGAATCGTACTTCGTTAAGTCCATGGTTTCTGAGGCTTGTTCAAGCTCAGCTAACTTTAAAGATGCTCTGTCAAGAACCGCGGGCGGTACTCCTGCAAGACTCGCAACATGAATTCCATAACTGCGACTTGCACTGCCGGGAACTATTTTGTGCAAAAATACAACGTTTCCGCCCTCCTCTGTAACATCAACGTTTAAATTTTTAAATCCGTCAATATGACCCTCAAGTGAAGTCAGCTCATGATAATGGGTAGCAAAAAGCGTCCTTGTGCGGTTTTCCTGCGTACATAAATGCTCTACAACTGCCCAGGCAATCGAAAGCCCGTCGTATGTGCTCGTTCCCCTGCCTATTTCATCAAGAATTATCAAACTCTTGTCCGTTGCAGAATTCAAAATATATGCAAGTTCGCTCATTTCTACATAAAACGTACTTTGACCTTGCGATAAATTGTCCGATGCGCCGATTCTGGTGAAAATCCTGTCCACAACTCCGATAGATGCGTTCTCGCAAGGTACAAAACAGCCCGATTGTGCCATTAAAACGATAAGTGCCGTTTGACGCATATATGTGGATTTTCCTGCCATATTGGGACCTGTAATAAGGAGCATACTTGTATCTTTATCATTCATATACACGTCATTTGAAACAAAAACGCCGTGTTTTATCGTTCGTTCAATAACGGGATGCCTGCCCGCTCTTATAACTATCTCGTTTCCATCGTGAATGTTTGGTTTTGTATATCCAAGTTTTGCACCTGCTTCCGCAAATGAACATAACACATCAAGGGATGCAAGCGCAACTGCCGTTCTTTGAATTTCGGCAATATACCCATGGATAAACGTGCGGATTTCAACAAACAGCTCGTACTCCATCTGGTTAATTTTCGTCTCTGCGTTTAACAAGAGATTTTCCCACTCTTTTAACTCCGGCGTAATGTAACGCTCGGCATTAACAAGAGTTTGCTTCCTTATATAATTTTCAGGTATCAGGTCAACATTTGATCTGGTTTGAGTTATTTCGATATAGTATCCGAATACTCGGTTAAACCCTACTTTAAGATTTTTGATACCCGTGCGCTCTCGCTCCTTGCCCTCAAGCTCTGCAATCCATGCTTGCCCGTCTTTTATCGAGAATTTCAGAGCGTCAAGTTCTTCTGAATAACCGTCTTTAATTACTCCGCCTTCTTTGATAGTAAATTGAACATCGTCTCTTATGGCTCTTTCTATGAGGTCATGTAATTCATCAAAAACGCTTATATTTGCTTCTAAGTTTTCAAGCAAAGTGCTTCCACACTTTCTGATTTGATCTTTAATCATAGGAAGCGGAAATATTGAACTTTTAAGTGCGATAAGGTCTTTTCCGTTTGCGTTTCCGCATGAAATTCTACCGCACAATCGTTCCAGGTCATATATATGTTTTAGATTTTCTCTTAAGTTATTTCGCATTAACACATCGTCCGTTAAAAGTTCTACGGCGTTTAGGCGTTCATTGATATGCACGACTTTATTTAGCGGCTCTCTAAGCCACTGCTTCATCTTACGTGAACCCATCGCGGTGTTTGTTTTATCTAAAATTCCAATAAGTGTGCCTTGAGTAGTTTTTTCAAAAAGAGCTTCTGTTATCTCCAGATTTTTAATCGTCGCTTTATCAAGTGACATGTGCTCGCTTATGTCATAATATCTGACGTTTGAAATATGCATAAGGTTTTGTTTTTGTGTTTCGTACAGGTACACTAAAAGTGCACCTAAAGCAAGAGTTGCACCGTCTTTTTCGAAAAGACCGATTCCCTCAAGGGAATGTACTTTGAATTGACGCAAAATCTGCTCTTTTGCTGCTTTGATGTCATAAAAACTTTCACTCCGCACATTGAAACAAGCCCCGTCGTATTCTAACTCAGAAGCATTTTCGTTAATGAGTATTTCACGTGCTTTTACTTTAGCAAGTTCATTGGAAGCGGTGGAAATGCCGGCTTCGGAATCCTTTGACGTAATCTGCGTAACATACAGCTCTCCTGTAGAAATGTCGCAATAAGCTATCCCGGTCATACAGCTTAAAGTTTCGTCGATTGCGCTCTTGCCGCCTGAGCCTCTGTCCGAAGAATTATTACTGCTTCCCACAAATACAGACACCAGGTAGTTGTTTTCTTTTTCGTTTAACATCGACTGGCTGACAAGCGTTCCCGGCGTAATGATTTGCACAACATCACGTTTCACAAGACCTTTTGATGTAGCCGGATCTTCAATTTGCTCGCATATTGCAACTTTGTAGCCTCTATCAATCAGTTTTGCAATGTATGATTCGGCGGAATGATAAGGAACGCCACACATCGGCGCCCTTTCGTCATTGCTGTAATTTCTGCCTGTTAGTGTAATTTCAAGCTCTTTAGATGCAACAACAGCGTCATCAAAAAACATTTCATAAAAATCGCCAAGCCTAAAAAACAAGATACAATCTTGATGTCTGTTTTTTATATCCATAAATTGCTGCATCATTGGGGATAGCTTCATATATTTCTCCTTTTTACCATTAGCGTCTTGCGGACTTAAACTGTTCTATGTCACGCGCATTAATAACAATATTGTTACAAATTTTTTCTGCCCTTTGCTCATTAATTGTTTTTGAAAGAGCAAAGATTGGCATCACAATCTCTTCAATAGAATTAAAAACTTGTGAGTTAAACCAAGACACATTCTCAACTAGCTCAATTTGTTTTTTGTGAGAGTTTTTAAAAGGCAGACTCATAACTTCTTTTCCTACGTTTTCTGTGTCATGCCACAAAGAAGTGCCGTTGTCGAAAATTGGAAAACACCCTTTAAATTTCAGTGTTTCTGCCTCACGGATAAATCCGAAATTTCCCCAATGCCTATCCTCATTCGCTATAATATAGTCAAACGTTAACATTCGATCTAAAAAATCTTGAACGTCGGGAACTTCTAATTTTTCACAACATCGGATAAAATGCGTGTACTTTGTCTCGCCTTCTTTTTGCGGAGAAGCATTCCTAATATACCAAGCAGGAATCAACTCAGTTAAAGGAGTTACAAAATTTTCACATAAGCTATAAGGCTTTTCTTCTTTAAGGTAAAGAGTATATGGTACGTGATTGATGTTGAGCTTGTGTAAAAGACCACTCGACACAACTTCATTAAAGGGTTCTTGTTGAAAATAGCCTTTTACCCCTTTCATCAATATTCTTTTTCCCTCACTGATAAACCATCTTTTTCTAAGCACCCCATCAGAAGTGTTGTCAGGAGACGTTAATGAAAGGTGCTCCTTGTCCATAGGTTCGTTACCCAACAAAGCCATTCCAACATCGTCCGAAAAATCATTGTGAAAAAAGTTAACATCTTCCCATTTCAGGCTCGCCCCTTTAGGCATAATCCAATAATGGTCTGAAAGAGACAGTCCTAAGCTTTTTTCTAAAAGTTCTTTTGGGCTATCTACGTTTAGAATGTGCAAAGCCTTATTTAAACCATCGCGACTAAGGGGAATTGAACGCAAATGCCACCATAAATTAATCCCTTCAATATCCACCCCGCCACTTAATAAAGGAGAACGTTCAGGATTATATATTTCTCCGATCTCTAAAATTAAGCTGCCTTTTTCAGAAAGAAAAATATCCACAACCGGAATATTTTTGTGCATTAAAGTATAATTCAGCTTTTTTTCCATTTCTTTTTCCTTTTCGTCATTTGAGGCGGAGAAATTTTCATCCAGATATGGGAGAAAATCGCCCACCTACGTATGGCGACAAAATAACTAGCTATTTTTATATACTGTAATACCTTGACGTATAATGTTCATAGCTTTCCTAAGATCATGCTCATTTAGTACATAAGCAATACGAATTTCGTTTTTGCCAAGACCCGGAGTTACGTAAAAACCTTCTGCCGGTGCAAACATAACAGTTTCGCCATCAACATCAAACTCTGTCAAAAGCCATACCAGGAAGTCCTCTGCGTTTTCAACAGGAAGTTTTGCAGTGATATAAAACGCACCCGCAGGTTTTTCACATACGATGCCGTCTATCATCTGAAGTTCTTCAAAGCATACGTCTCGTCTTTTTTCATATTCAACTTTTACTGCATCGAAATACGTAGGCGAAAGCTCATTGTATAATGCAGCTCCCCCAACCTGGTCAAGGGTTGCAACTGAAAGCCTGCCTTGACATAACTTCATCATATTGCTGTAAAGCTCTTTGTTTTTCGTAATTAGGCAACCGATTCTTGCTCCACAAGCCGAAAATCTCTTTGAAATGCTGTCTATGAGAATTACATGCTCTGCCGCATCTTCGAATTCACCCATGCTCGCCATTTTTCTGCCGTCGTATACCATTTCTCTGTAAACTTCATCAGCAATTACAAAGAAACCGTGTTTTTTCGCAAGGTCAAGTATCATGCGCATATCATCTTTGCTAAGAACGTTGCCGGTCGGATTTCCGGGACTCGTTACGATCATCGCTTTGGTTTTAGGCGTAATTGCTTTTTCGATCAGTTCCTTGTCTGCATAGCTATAGCCGTTTTCTGCAACCGTAGTAATCGGAACAGTTTTACCGCCTGCAACAGCAATAAATGTGGCGTAATTTGTATAATATGGCTCTACTACAATGATTTCATCATCAGGATCAACAATTGTTGTAAGCGCAAACAAAAGTGCCTCACTGCCGCCTGTTGTTACTAAAATTTCATCGTCCGCGTAGTTCATGCCGTATCTTTGGTAGTATCCTTTTATCGCATTAATCATGGCAGGAGTTCCACCTGATGGGGCGTATGCAAGAACCTTTTCGTCAAAATTACGAATGGCATCATAAAATACCGCCGGCGTTTCTATATCGGGTTGCCCGATATTTAGAAAGTACACTTTTTTTCCGTTTGCTATTGCCTGGTTTGCATAGACATAAAAGCGTCTTATTGGTGAATGCGCTATGTCTAAAATTCTTTTTGCTAGTTTCATGGTGTTTTCTCCTTTTCATTTTTCTCTAGTTTTTTCTCTATCTCAGCAAAAACATCTTTTGCATCAGTCATTTTTGCATTTTGTCTATTGCTTTTTTTCTTTGACTTTTGTAATTCTTCATATATAAATCGGTGATGGAAAAACTCTGCATGTGCTTCATTTACGATTGCATCGATTGGAAAATCTTTGCTGTAAGCAGCTTTCCCAAACAAAATCAAATACTCTATATTCCCCTTCGTACCCGTAACGGGCGAAAAGTCAATCCCATGCGGGTACATACCGTTTGCTTTTGCATATTCTATCACATTTACAATAACTTCTTTATGTATACTTTTATCTTTAACAATTCCTTTTTTACCGACTTGACTTCTTCCTGCTTCAAACTGCGGTTTTACAAGGCAAACAAGTTGCCCTGTTTCTTTAAGAAGCGCAGATGCCACAGGAAATACCAACTTTAAAGATATGAACGAAACATCAATGCTTATAAAGTCAATTTTTTCTTTTAACTCCGTTGTGTCAAGGTAGCGAATATTAACTTTTTCCATATTTACTACTCTTGTATCGTTTCTAAGTTTCCAATCGAGTTGCCCATATCCCACGTCAACGGCGTAAACCGTCTTTGCCCCACTTTGAAGCATACAGTCAGTAAAACCTCCCGTTGATGCACCAATATCCATGCAGATTGCATCGGTTAAATCAATTTCAAAGGTCTGCAATGCTTTCTCAAGTTTTAATCCGCCTCGACTCACATAGGGGCAAAGGTTTTCTTTTATTAAAAACTCCGCAGAAGTGTTAACTGAGGTCCCTGCCTTATCTATTCGTTCTCCGTCTACATAAACAATTCCTGCCATAATTGCAGCTTTTGCCTTTTCACGCGACGGAAACAAGCCTTTTTCAGTAAGAACAACATCAAGCCTTTCTTTCAACAAACTCACAAATCCTTTCTGCTACGCTTTTGGCATCAAGACCGTATTTATGAAAAAGCTCACTTGTGCTTCCGTGTTCAATAAATTTTTCAGGCCATCCTATTTTTAACACTTGAATGCCTGTGTTTTCTTCTGTTGCCCCAGATTGCCCACCTGTTTTGTTGCTAGTGAACTGTATGAAATCCATCACACAAGAGCCAAACCCGCCTGTGGTGACGTTATCTTCAAGTGTTACAATTGCTTTAGTTCTGTTCACTGAATCCAAAAGCGCACTTTCATCAAGGGGTTTTAGAAAACGTGCATTTGTAACTCCCACAGAATAACCTTTTTGTCGTACAATCTCAGCAGCTTGCTCCGCGATGCTTACCATGCTGCCGATTGCCCATATTTCAACATCACTCCCAGTAGAAATAAGCTCGCTTTTACCGGTTATAATTGTATTGTTAGTCGATTGCGGCATTTCAGTACTTAGAGTCGTATTTATTGCAGAAATCCCAACTCGCCCTTTAGGGTATCTGACAACGCAAGGCGAACTTTGCAAATACGCATATTTAAGCATTTTCTCAAGTTCAACTTCATCTTTTGGCGCAAGAACCGTAAGGTTTGGTACATGAGCCAAATACGAAAAATCATATATCCCGTGATGTGTCTCGCCGTCACTTCCCACGTTTCCTGCTCTGTCTACTGCAAATACAACGGGAAGATTTGACAAACACACGTCGCTCATTATTTGATCGTACGCCCTTTGCAAAAAGCTGGAATAAATCGCTACAAACGGCTTCAAACCTTGAGATGCAAGTCCTGCCGCAAACGTTACTGCATGTGCTTCGGCAATTCCCACGTCAAAAGTCCGATTTGGGAATGTCTGTTTGAACTTACTCAATCCCGTACTTTCAATCATGGCAGCACTTATCGCAACAACTCGTTCATCATTTTGCGCAAGCCTTGTAACGGTTTCTCCAAAAACTTGCGAATATGAAACCAATTCCCCTTTGGGATGCGGCGTACCTGTAGTTACGTCAAAAGGCTCAATTCCGTGAAATTTGCCGGGATTTGCTTCTGCATTTTTGTATCCCTTACCTTTTTTCGTAATCACATGAATTACGACTGATGAATCCATTTCTTTTGCAAGGGAAAGAATTCCGACTAAATCTTCAACATTGTGACCGTCTACAGGTCCGAAATAGTTAAATCCAAGTTCTTCAAAAAAAGCCCCTTGACCGTTTGCTATCGCATATTTGATGGAATCTTTTAGGTGTCCTACTTTAGAATACAGCTTCGGGCTATGGGCAAGTTTGCTTTTAATTTGCTTTTTAAAGTCCAAATATGTGCGAGACATGCGTAGCCTTCCCAAATGTTTTGAAATTCCACCGGTATTTTGGGAAATCGACATTTCGTTGTCGTTAATCACAATTATCACTTTTGCTTTTGAGTCACCTAAATTGTTTAACGCTTCATAAACAAGCCCGCCGGTAAAAGCACCGTCACCTATCACCGCAACAATATGATGATTTTCATTTTTCAAATCACGCGCAATGGCAAATCCTGTCGCAAGGGAAATAGAAGTGCTGCTATGACCCATATTAAAACTGTCATGAACACTTTCGCTTACTTTTGGGAAACCTGAAAGTCCGCCAAATTGCCGAAGCGTATGAAGCTGTGACGATCTGCCTGTAAGAAGTTTGTGTACATACGATTGATGTCCCACGTCCCAAATAAACTTGTCGGTTGGACTGTCAAAAACTTTGTGTAATGCCACTGTGAGTTCGACAATTCCCAGATTTGAGGCAAGATGTCCTCCAGTTTTTGAAATTGTATCTAATAAAAATGCTCTAATTTCATAAGTAAGCAAGTCCAGCTCTTTTAGAGACATACCGTGAATATCTTCCGGGGTTAGGGTTTTTTTCATTTTGTGCGCCTCGCAAGCTCCTCCGCAATATCTGTAAAAAATTCGGCGTTGGTAAAGTACGACGATAACGCAGATGTTGCATTGTAAGTTAATTCGTTTAGTTTTTGTTTTGATTCGGCAACTCCATACAAAGCCGGATATGTTATCTTGTTATTTTGAGTATCGGATTTTATGTTTTTGCCAAGCTCAGATTCATCTCCATATACGTCAAGCAAATCATCTGCAACCTGAAACGCCAAGCCGAGATTTTCTGCATAAATAGTCAAATCATCAAATTTATCTTTGTTTGCTCCGCCAATATGCGCTCCCGCTTTGACGGATGCAATTATAAGGGCTGCCGTTTTGTTAACATGGATATAATCCAAAAGTTCTTTAGAACATTGTTTGCCCTCGGCTTCAATATCAGCAACTTGACCGGCAATCATACCCTTGCAACCACTGCCTTTTGCAATTTCGTACATCGCTCTGATTCTGCTCTTTAATTTAGTTGAATCGTCAAAATACAGCAGTAAATCTTTGCTCATCGTCTCAAAAGCTGATGAAAGCAGTCCATCTCCTGCTAAAATTGCAATCCCCTCGCCAAAAACTTTATGATTTGTCGCGATTCCCCGTCGCAAATCGTCATTATCCATAGCAGGAAGATCGTCATGAATAAGCGAATATGTGTGAATATATTCAACCGCACACGCATACGGTAAAGCACTCATAATATCACCGCCGCAAAAATCGCAAGCGGCAAGAAGCAACACCGGCCTAATCCGTTTTCCGCCTGCAAGCAAGCTATACGTCATTGCATCGTATACAGAGCTACTGTTATCATCAACTTTTGGCAAAAAGTCGGTAAGATGTTTTTCAATCAAATCTTTATACGTTTGATAATCCCTGTTTTTCATCACACTGCCTCCATTACATCGCCTACATCGCCAAAAGGCGACATGAATTGTTTACTTCCTAATGCTTTCTTTGTAGGTAATTATTTTTTGTTTTGCATTTTCCAATATTTCGTTACATTCGTTGTAGTATTCTATGCCTTTTTCAAAGTTTTTTATTGTTTCGTCAAGGGTGACATCAGATTTTGCCAAATCAGAAGCTGATTTTTCTAGCCCCGCCAAAGCTTCTTCAAAAGTAAGTTTTTTCTTTGCCATGTGGTCATTTGCCTCCTCCAAAGTTATCTTAAGGGTTCGCTAAATAAACTATTACTCAGACCCTATCTTATCATTTGCTATCGTGTTTGTCCTTAACTACATTAACTACATTACAATCCACCGATCCGTCCGCAAGCACCACCTTTAGAAAATCGTCAGGTTTAAATGCAGTTGCAGTTCCCACAAGTGCGCCCTTTTCGTCTAAAATTGCACCATACCCCAGCGACATAATGTTCTTTGGGTTCAACGAATCCAATTTTATTTTAAAGGAATTAACAGTCGCTTGATGAAGTTCAATCTTATTCGTAAAGTTGTTAACAAACAGCTCAATATTATAAACATCTAACAACCTTGTTTTGTTAACAAAGTATTTGTCCATCAAATCATGCAAATTCGTCTTAAGCGAATCTATGTAGCGTTTGAGTTCATATGTGTCCGGCACGGCAAGAATCGCTGCAGCAGTAGGTGTTTCAGCACGTACATCGGCAACAAAATCCGCAATAGTCACGTCCGTTTCATGCCCAACTGCTGAAATCACAGGTATTTTTGAGGCAAATATGCTTCTCGCAACGATTTCTTCGTTAAACGCCCACAGTTCTTCCATGGAGCCGCCTCCTCTGCCTGTGATTATCGCATCTATTTCCGGAAATTCTTTATTTATTTGAGCTATCGCATTTGCTATGTCCGCTCCTGCCCCTGCGCCTTGCACGAGTACAGGAAATATCAAAATATCAACGTAATTGTTTCTGCCTTTTATTATCTTGAGCATATCTTCAAGTGCTGCACCTGTTCCCGATGTTACAAGAGCTATTTGTTTCGGAAACTCAGAAAGCGGTTTTTTATACTTTGCGTCAAATAACCCCTCACCACGTAATTTTTCTTTTAGTTTCTCAAATGCGATGCTTAAATCACCTTGCCCCGAAACCTCAATCTCTCTGATATTTAGCGAATAGGTGCCGCCTTTTTCATAAACATACATATATCCGCTCGCGGTTATTTCCATACCGTCAGCAAGCTCATAGCGCAATTTCACCGCTTCATTTGAAGGCAAAAAGCAATTGATTTTGCTGTTTTCATCTTTCATAGAAAAATAAACATGCCCTGTTCCATGATATTTAATGTTTGAAATCTCACCTATCACCGAAATGTTGCCCAAAATCGGGTCGGATTGGAGAATTCTTTTTATATATCCGTTGAGTTGTGATACGGTAATTGGCCTCATGTTTTACCAACCTCTTATTTACTGCGTCCGAGCACTTGTCTTATTTAATCCTAACAGGGCGATTCCGACTGCATTATCGGATGCCAACTCTTGTTTTCCAAATTCTATGTTTATATTCAAATTATCGATATCCGAATCATCTTTATTCGCATCATCAAAATGTGCTTTTAGCATACTATACAAATATTTACTTGACGAAACGCCGCCTGTAAATAGAAAATCTTTGTAACCTGTCTGAATTACTGCATTTTTCATCAAAGTAATCAAAGCGTTTCCGATTTTATCAAACATTTCTTTTATCAATTTGTTTCCCAAATTGAAATCGCCTTGTTTTTTGATGTTCTCAATGATTTTCGCAGTTTGCGTTTCAATGCCTGACAAATTTATAAACAATCCGTCTACAGGAATCGGCGATAATTTTAACTTGTTTTCCTGCGCTGCAAACTCGCAAGCGATTTTATCAAGCTCAACACCACATGGAAACCCAATTCCAAGAAGTACTCCAAGCCTGTCTAACAACTGCCCAAAAGAAATATCTTTTGAACCACCGATTATCTCAATTGAATCCCCATCGACTTTAAGAAGTTCACATGTTCCGCCCGATAGTTGGAAGCACAAAAAGCTTTTCTTATCTTTAAACGAGCTATACGCTTTCACCGCCTCAATATGACCCTCTTGATGCGAAAACTCAAACAGCGGAATATTTAATGTTGTTGCAATAACTCGCGCAAAACTTTCACCTGCTTTAAACACCGGCATGTACGAGCCTTCCACAGGTCTCGGTCGTGTTGAAACCGCCACAGCACAAAAAAAGTCATTTTTGTTTTGCTTGTCTTGCTTGCCTTGATTTTCTTGCTTGTCTTGGTTGCCATGCTTGCCTTGCATCGCCTCACTAAGCAAGCCCGGAAGTATTTCTATATGCTTAAAAAGGGCGTGAGATTGTTGTAAGCCTCTTTCGCCCTGTTTTACTTCCAGTATCTTTCGTATATCATATACTATTTCGCCATTTTCGTCAATTACTGCGACCGATGTAGTGTAATTGCTTGTGTCAATTCCAAGCACATATTTATTTGTTTTCATTGCACATAGTTATTTTTTTCATTTATAATTTTTTACAACCTTGCCGAGAATGCCGTTTACAAATTTTCCCGAATCATCCGTGCCATATTTTTTTGCTACATTAACTGCTTCGTTAATTGCAACCGAATCGGGAATATCGGGCATATACATGAGCTCCAAAACAGCAACTCGCAACACTGCTAAATCTATCTTTCCGATGCGTTCGATTTTCCAGTTTTCACTTGTTGATTCAATTAGTCCATCGACAGTTGACAAATGTTCTTTAGCCAACTCGCATATTTGTTCCACATATTCTTTTTGCTTTTTGTTTTGCAAATTATCTTTCGCAAAGGCATTTTTTATGCTATCGGTATAATCATTTTGTGCTTCCATTTGAAAAAGAAGTTTCATGGCAAGTTCTCGCGCTCCACTTCTGCCTACAGCAACACTGTGCCTGTCTTCACTCATTGGTAACGCCACCTGCTTCTTCGCTTTTCATTCGAACGCCTTGAACATGAATATTTACCGCTTTGACAGGTGTGTCAGTCATTCCTTCAATTTCATTTTTTACATTTTCTTGTATATCCCACGCAACAACAGGAATTTTAATGCCATACTCGACTACAACGAAAATATCAATTGAAATTCCGTCATCACTTTGAGAAACTTTTATTCCCTTGTATACCGGGTCTTTTCCGAAAAAGTTTTTTGAAAAATTATCAGAAAAAACAGGGCTAAACGATACCACACCTTTTGTTTTAAGTGTAGCATTTACAGCACAAATCGCAATTACATCGTCTGCTATTTTAATTGTACCAATTTTTTCGTTGTGTTCATTACTCATACTCTGTCTCCACTCTACTGCTGCAGCTCCAAATTACTATAGTAATTATACCAGAATTGCTCTAAATATAAAAGGACTTTTGTTGCGGAAAGAGCCATTTAGCCACAAATCCGACAATGTGTGAACAGTAACCGTCTTTGTTATCTCTGAATTGCGTCTCCATTTTCTGCCGATTCCTCTTCCTGTTTGATGTGTAATTTAACTTTTTCGATACGCCGCTCTTTGACTGATTCGATCGTAAAAATTAAATTATTGCACTCGACAATCCGCGGATTTTTACCGGCTTGCGAATCCTGCACACTAGTTTCTGTGTCGCCTTGCGTACTTGCTTGCGTACTATTTTCTGCATCGTCATCTGCAGGAATTTCTCCCAAGATATCAATTATAAAGCCGCCGATTGTATCAATGTTATCCGACTCCAAATTAACTCCCAGTTGTTCATTTAAATCGTCAAGACTCATCAGTCCGCTGAGCATATATGTGGATTCATTTATTTGCTCAACTTCAGGTTCTTCTTCATCATATTCGTCGGTAATATCACCCATTACTTCCTCTATGATGTCCTCCATAGTAACGATTCCCGAAAAACCGCCGTACTCGTCAATTAAAATTGCCATGTGCTTTTTCGATTTTTGCAAATCAAAGAATAAATCATCGATTTTTTTCGTTGCAGGCACAAAATACGGCTCCCTTAAAATGGCTTTAATATCAACATTATTAAACCCTACTTCTTTGGCATTCATGAAGAAATCTTTAATGTTCAAAATCCCTATTATGTTGTCGCTGTCATTTTCATAAACTGGAATTCTCGAATATCTAAGGGTCATAAGTTCGTCCATATAATCTTCCGGCAAATCATCAATATCAATGGTAAACACATCGGTTCTCGGCGTCATGATTTCTTCGGCTATTTTATCGTCAAAAGCAAAGATGCTGGTTATCATCTTTTGTCCTTCTTCTTTTAAAACTCCGGTTTCTTTCCCGACTTCGAGCATTGACATTACCTCATCTTCAAAGAATTCATCTGCGTCCGTTTGAGTGTCTTGTTTTGTAAGCAGCAAAAACAGTGATGTAAATTTTGTCAAAATAAAAATTACAGGCGTTAAGATCATCGAAAAGAACGCGATAAAACCGACAAAAAATATTGCTATCTTTTCCGGGCATCTGTTTGCAACTTTTATAGGGTAAAACTTTCCAAACACCAATACAATTGATGCAAAGATAATAGTGAGAATTACGATAGACAATTGCTTTGAATATGCGATTTCAAAACTCGTAAGCGCACCGCTCAACTTTTCTGACATGCCGGTTGCTAAAATCGCACTCGCCATAACAGTAACAAAAGTGATGACAACCTGAATCGCAGATAGATGCTTATCCTGGTTTTCAAGCAACTTTAAGAGCCTGTCTGCTTTTTTGTTGCCATTTTGAGCAGCATTTTTGACTTTATTTTTATTTAAAGATAATATCGCTGTTTCTGATGCCTTAAAAACAGCTCCAATTAAGATAAGACAAATTAATAAAATTATTTGCGCCGACATCGGCATACTGGGGTCAGGGCTAGAAGCCATTTGGTTCTCCTTTCTGTTTCTGATTCTGTTATTGCCACATTCGTGGTGAGTTAGTTATCTCTTTCAGCATGAAGTATACCACGTGATTTACAAAAAAACAAGCTATTTCGTTTCATCTGTCAAGCTCTCTTGCTTCTCCTGCTTCTGATTCAAAGTAATTTGATATACAATTCACTCGTTGCTCATTACCCATCAAACTTATCATAATTGTTCCGGACGCCCTGTCACTGCATGAAAGTGTTCAATTGGCGACCAATCGGTAATAGGGTTATTTCCTATATCTAACGTCATCCATTCTGATAGGCCTGCAAGAGGCGTTATGTCGGTTATTTTGTTGTTACGTAAGCCCAACCCCTCCAAATTAGTTAAACTTGCAAGCGGAGAAATATCGCTAATTTGATTGTTATTTAGGCCAAGCCCATACAAACTTAAGTATACAAGAGGGGTTATATCGCTTATGTGATTGTTGTCCAAACTTAAGTCGCTCAAATTTTTCAAATTACTGATTGGCATTAAATCACTTATTTGATTATCGCTCAAAACTAACCCCCACAAATTAGTCAAACATGCAAGCGGTGTTAAATCGCTGATTTGATTATTATTTAAAAATAATTCTCGCAAACCAACCAAACCTGCAAGGGACGGCATGTCCTGAATCTGATTGTTTTGCAATTCTAAATATCTCAAATTCGACAATTCTGCAAGAGGGGTTATATCGCTAATTTGATTATTATCAAGCCGCAAAATCCTCAGGTTATATAAATTGGCAAGTGCGTCTATATCTTGAATTTGATTGTTGTTCAAAAGCAGCATTTCCAAATTAGATAAATCCGCAAGTGGCATTATATTGCTTATTTGATTTCCATTTAAACGCAAATCTACTAAGTTGTTCAACTTTGATAGTGGAGTTATATCCGTAATTTGATTATGTGCAACATTTAAGCTTGTCAGGTTTGCCAAATTCTTGAGCGGGGTCAAATCACTAATTTGAGAGCCACTAATTCTCAGATTTTCTAAGTTTGTCAAATACGCAAGCAACAGGATATCTTCGTTCGTTAAATCCATCATTGATAAATTTAACTCCGTCAAAGTAATGCAGAGTTGTTCTCCTTGAATTATCACGTATTTTTTCGCATTACCGCATGACAATAATACAAACATCAACATCAAGCAGATTAACACCACTGTCGATTTAGTTATATTTTGAAACATAATCGCCACCGCCTATTGTGACATTGGCAATACTAGCCAAGGATTTTGATAAGAGCCTGCATCAAGACTGGCGTTAATAGTACCGTCTGCATTACGGAAGCCTACTGTGCCACCAGTACGCACCTCAAAATGCAGATGCGTTCCACAAGTTCTTCCGGTATTTCCCACATGCCCTATAAGCGTACCTGACTCAACTGTATTACCGGTACTTATACCTTGTAGTTGATTAAGATTTGTTGGTCTGTTGCATAAATGCGAATATACCGTTCTAATATTTCTGACCGTACACGTAATCATAATGACTCTTCCGCGATCACCAGCTGCAGTTATCACTGTCAGAATTCCTCTATGTGCTGCAAGAACTCTCGCTCCCGCACCTATATTAAAGTCTGCACCACGATGTATTCTGCCTATATGTCCCCTTTCGCCAAAAGAACTCGAATAGCTCCAAGAGACTTCAAACGGCCAATCTAAAGTTAACATTAACAGTCCGATCAGATTTGCACAAAAAAGAGCTTTGAAATACACTTGACGTAAAGCCTCCCACGTTGCCGCGTTAAGGCTTCCAGGGTTCGCTGTAGTGATTCCGAAATGACGTTGGAATTCCTCTATTGCGGTGCGAAAAGGATTTTGAAAACTTTCATCAAAACTGTCCCACGTTGATGTCGTCGTGAGTGTTGTATAATTATATGTCGGTCGATGTGCACGAATTCCTCTAGGATTTAAAGTGTTAGCAGAGAAAATCGGTTCATCGGCATCATTTCTTAAAAACCTAACTATTTCCGCCAACCACGCATGTGCTTGTATATATTCTCTTGCATCAAAATCGCTCGGTGTAGGATACCTTGCAACAAAAACAGCTTTATCCTCAATAAATCTTTGACTTGCTCGCAAATCACCAGGATCACCAGCAGCCAATCCCCACGGGTCAATAAACGTCACCGGATTATTCGCACAGTACGCATACCAGTTATGCCCGTCTTTTATCGGGTCTTGTGAAATGAATCTTCTTAGGTTCGGGTCATAAAACCTGTGTTGAGCAAAGTAAATGCCAAGAACAACATCGTATGTATATCCCGTGAAATTGTTGATGTTATCAAGCCCATGGTAGTTCATATCAAGCCTCGGATCAACTAATTGCAGTCCCCACTCATCATAAATCATATGAAACACCACATTGCCGTCAGAATCAGTTCCAAATAAGTTGCTAAATATGATATGTGATCCCATGTACCATACTCTTGATGTGACGTTTACTGCTATATCAGAGCCCGGGTTTTCTCCCGGATTAACAAGACGCTCAGTTGGCATTCCCGGTCTGTCTGTCTCGTATGCGTAGTCAAGTATCAAAAGTACAGGTCTAAGGGTAAGGTCGTCAAATATGAAGCTCTGGATAAAGCTGCCGTCTTCTGTGATGTAGATATCACGAAGTGCCCA
>JGI20163J26743_11538492_pt1 | contig 29728 bp, 29 predicted proteins | sample TergutCu122P1_FD_26743 | JGI IMG/M metagenome (IMG submission 26743) | reverse complement strand
CAGAGTAGTAACTGGTGTCAAAAAATAAGTTTACAATTCGTGGATGTCAAGTGTTCAATGTCCGATGTCAGATTTGCCAAGTTGCTCTTTCCAATATCTGATCTCTGATTTCTGACCTCTGACCTCCGAAAATGGAGGTACTTATGATTACAAAATACCTGAAAGTAAATACCCTTTATCCAAATATTATGGATTTAAAATGTGCAGCTGAGATTATTCAAGATGGAGGTCTTGTGGCCTTTCCTACAGAAACAGTTTATGGCCTGGGAGCAAATGGGTTTAATGAAGATGCTCTTGAAAAAATATTTTCTGTTAAAGGACGACCGATGGATAATCCGCTAATACTTCATATTGCATCCCTAAAAGAGATTGTTTATGTAGCCAGTTATGTACCAGCCAAAGCAAAAAAGGCCATCAATGCTTTTTGGCCTGGACCTTTAACTCTTGTTTTACCAAAGAGTTCCCATGTTCCGGATCAAGTTTCAGCGGGGTTGCCAACTGTAGCTGTGAGAATGCCGATTCATCCCGTTGCTTTGAAGCTTATTAAGTTGGCAAAATGTCCGGTAGCTGCACCTAGTGCTAATTTATCAGGAAGACCCAGCCCCACTATAGGCTTTCATGTGCTAAAAGATCTAAAAGGTAAAATTGATATGATAGTGGATGGAGGTCCATGTCGTTGGGGTATTGAATCAACAGTGGTGGACTTTACTGAAGAAATACCTACTATTTTAAGACCGGGTGCTATTACCAAGGATATGCTTGAAAGGGTAGTTGGACAAGTTATTTATGATCCTGGTTTAAAAAGTGACCAAATGGCTCCTAAATCTCCGGGTGTAAAATATCTTCACTATGCACCTAAAGGTGATATGTACTTGGTGCAAGGAGATAATCTTCAATTGATAGCAAATAAATTAAATGAGCTAACCCAAAATTATAAAAATAGTGCTAAAAGGGTAGCCGTTATTGCCACTGATGAATTAATTCAAATGTTAGATAAAGCAAATTTAGGTCACTCTATAGATTATCTAGGAAATCTAGGTTCAAAATATGATCAAGAGTTAATTGCCTCTAGAATCTATTATCTGTTGAGAAACTGTGATAGGTTTAATATAGACATTGTTTTAACAGAAGGTCTTTCTGAGGAAGGGTTGGGTACAGCTATTATGAACCGTCTTTCTAAAGCAAGTGGCAATAAGGTGGTTAGTGCAATTGACAATTGACAATTGCATAATTGTCTATTTTTTATAAGTAAGGGAACAATATAACAGTCGTCAGTAATCGGTCGTCGGTAATCAGACTTCTGACTTCTGACATCTGTTACAGGGAGGCACATAGTGGGATTTTTAGCTATATTAGTGATAGCATTAGCTTTAGGAACAGATGCTTTTGCTATGGCATTGGGAATGGGGATACTTAATGTAAGATATAAGCAAATAATAATAATTTCTCTAATGATTCTTATATTCCACATTATTATGCCTCTTATTGGCGTATACTTGGGAGCTCTGGCAGGTAGCTTTATTGGTAGATTAGCTGAAACTATAGGAGCACTACTACTTACATTTATGGGAATTTTGATGCTTCGAGAAGGCTTTAAAAGTGATGATGGAGACGGAATACCAAAGTTACTTAAATCTTTAGGGATAGTAAATAAAGATGGAGGTAAGTTTAGTATTAATATAGGATTTTGGGGATGCATAGTCCTTGCAATCAGCCTAAGCATAGATGCCCTAACCGTAGGCTTTGGTTTAGGGGCATTAAACTTTAACTTAGTCCTGACTGTTCTAACAATAGGATTAGTTGCAGGCATTATGACAGTCCTGGGATTTCTTCTAGGCAAAAAAGTAGGAAGTTGGCTTGGAGATAAAGCTCAAATTATTGGAGGAGTGATGCTAATTGGCGTAGGCATTAGCATGCTCCTATAAAGCCAATGAACATAAAAAAGATTTTAAATTGTCAACTGTCAATTGAATTTCAAGGAGTGGTCTTATGTTTACAATACTGTTTGTGTGTACCGGTAACACTTGTAGAAGTTCGATGGCTTGGGCAATAGCCGGAGACATATTATCACAAAAAGATACCACAAAAAAGGTAAAAGTTACTTCTGCAGGTACGTCAGTAATACCTAATAGTAAAGCAGCAGAATTTGCCATAGAGGTTATGGCGAAAAGAAACTTAGACTTAAAAAAACATGTGGCAAGGCAGTTAACTCCGGATTTAATAGATGAAGCTGACCTTGTTCTTACAATGACCAGAAATCATAAACAGCACGTGTTGACAATAGCTCCCCATAATAAGGAAAAAATATTTACTTTAAAAGAATATGCCCATGACCTTAATATTGATGATATTCATGATCCATTTGGACAACCTATTGAAGCGTATCAAGAATGTGCAAATGAACTGGAAAGTAATCTTAAATTAATATTGGAAAAAATAACAAACAATTTATAATATTAGCAGGAATTAAATAGCACGTAACGAAATATAACAGAATAGTTAAACTTTATACTAACCTATAAATCAGCCTTATGTTTAATTTTAGATTAGTATTATTAAATTTACTATAACAAGGAGAATTTATGAGGATAGTAGTTGCCAGTGATCATGGAGGAATTGTTCTAAAGGGAAAAATCTTGGAATATTTAGAAAAAAAGGGCTTAGAGTTTGAAGATGTGGGTACTTATGACTGTGCATCTGTTGATTATCCTGAGTTTGGGGAAAAAGCTGCTCGGGCTGTTGCGGAAGGAAAATTCGATAAAGGTATCTGTATTTGTGGTACCGGTATTGGCATTGGTATTGCTGCTAACAAAGTACCTGGTATTAGAGCAGCCCTTTGCCATGATACCTTTTCAGCCAGAAATTCCAGAGAACATAATGATGCAAATGTACTTTGTATGGGAGAAAGAGTTATTGGTCCCGGTTTGGCAGTAGATATAGTAGACATTTGGTTAAACACTGAATTTGCCGGAGGCCGACATGGAAATAGGGTAGAAAAGATCACCCAAATCGAAAGAAAGTATAGTAAATAACCAAAGAACTAATTTTAAAATAGTTTTTTGGCAAATTTAAGATAATAAAGGAGGAAAAATAATGGAAGTAGGCACTATAAAAAAGTTTGATCCACAGGTTGCAGAAGCAGTACTTCTAGAGCACGAAAGACAAAATAGCCACTTGGAGTTAATAGCTTCAGAAAACTTTACAAGTGAGGCAGTTATGGCTGCTCAGGGTACGATATTAACTAACAAATATGCAGAAGGATATCCTGGCAAGAGGTATTATGGTGGTTGCCAGTATGTGGATATAGTTGAGGATTTAGCAAGAGACAGGCTCAAAGAAATATTTGGAGCAGATCATGCTAACGTTCAAACTCATTCAGGATCACAAGCTAATATGGCTGTTTATTTTACTATTCTAAATCCAGGAGATAAAGTGTTAGGAATGGACTTGGCTCATGGAGGACACTTAACCCATGGGAGTAAAGTAAATATTTCCGGAAAATATTTTGATTTTCACGCTTATGGGGTAGATCCGAAAACAGAGCAAATCGACTATGATCATTTAGCTGAACAGGCAAGAAAAGTAAAACCTAAGTTAATAATTGCAGGAGGTAGTGCTTATCCAAGAACTATCCACTTTGATAAATTTAAAGAGGTAGCTGATGAAGTAGGAGCAATGTTCATGGTAGATATGGCTCATATTGCCGGTCTTGTGGCAGCAGGTCTCCATTCCAATCCCGTACCTTATGCAGATTTTGTCACAAGTACTACCCATAAGACTTTGCGAGGCCCTAGGGGAGGATTAATTCTCTGTAAAGAACAATATGCCAAAGCTATTGATAAATCTGTATTCCCCGGAATTCAAGGTGGACCATTAATGCATGTAATAGCTGCTAAAGCAATTGCATTCAAAGAAGCCTTAGAACCTGGGTTTAAAGAGTATCAAAAACAGGTTGTTAAAAATGCAGCAGCCTTAGCAAATGCATTAATTGACGAAGGCTTTAGAATTGTATCAGGCGGAACAGATACTCACTTGATGTTGGTAGACCTAAGAACCAAGGATATTACAGGTAAGTTTGCAGAGGAAACCCTTGATGAGTACAAAATGACAGTAAATAAAAATACCATACCTAATGATCCCCAGTCTCCTACCATTACAAGTGGAATAAGAATAGGAACACCGGCTGTAACTACCAGAGGATTAAAAGAAGATGATATGAAAATTATAGCATGGTGTATAAACAAATCCCTTACAGGTAATGATGGGGAAAAAGCAGAAGTTAAAAAGAAAGTTGCAGACTTAACTGCTAAATATCCGTTATATCCAGGCATGAAAATTTAAACATACAATCAAAGCCCGGTATTTATGAAGTTGTAAACTCAAAGTAGACAACTTCGTATTTACTGGGCTTTTTATATTGTGGTATGATAATAATATTACACTTAGAAGCATGGTCTCAGACTTCTAACTCCGACTTCTGACCTCTGACTTCTGATAGTGAGGGATAATACCATGAATTTAACAAAAAGACCAACCTGGGATGAATATTTTTTACAAATAGCACAGGTTGTTGCTAAAAGATCAACCTGTCTTAGGCGTGTCTACGGATCTGTTATAGTTAAAGATAAAATTATAATAAGCACAGGATTTAATGGCTCTGCAAGGGGAGAAGTAAACTGCGTAGATCTGGGTGAATGTGTCAGAGAAAAGTTAAAAGTGCCAAAAGGTGAGCGTTATGAGCTATGTGTTGCTGTCCATGCTGAGCAAAATGCCATAATTAACGGTGACCCGGTAAAGATGAAAAATGCTACAATTTATACTGTAGGTTTTAATTTTGATGGCACAATTGCATCAGGAGAACCATGTCTTATGTGTGCAAGAATGATAAAAAATGCGATGATTGAAAAAGTTGTATATCTTGATAAAAATGGTCAAATAAAATATATTGTAAAATATTGCGCAGAAAAGTCACATATGTTAGAATAAGTTTTGGGTGAATTACAATGGGCTAGAAGTCAGTATTTTTATTACTTTCTATCAATTCATCCCCCTCCACCTAAGGGGTGGGGTTGTTTTATTTGTAATATACCTACCAGGTATTATGTACTGAGAGGTTTAATGTTTTTTTGCCTGGCTGAATGTTGCCAGTTTTCATAGAACTAGATCAATATTAAAAAACAAAGAAGGAGGTAAGCCAATTGAGTTTGACAGCCGTAGTGTTGTCGCCATTTATTCTAGCCATGCTGGTGCCCTTGTTGGGAAAAGTAATGGGTAAAAAGATCGGTTGGGCAGTATCGTTGTTGCCGTTGACTTTATTTATCTGGTTTGCAATGCAATTGCCAAAAGTGATGAGTGGCGAAGCAATAACAGTTTTTTATGAATGGATACCATCTATGGGTATAAATTTTTCTCTGTACCTTGATGGACTAAGCTTACTATTTGGTTTTCTAATTGCAGGTATAGGTTTTGCTGTAGTTATCTACTCAATCTTTTATCTATGTGCAAAAGAAAATCTAACGAACTTTTACGTATTTATTTTACTTTTTATGGGAGCAATGTTAGGAGTTGTTACATCAAACAACTTGGTTCTCATGTACTTGTTCTGGGAATTAACTAGTTTTTCTTCATTTTTGCTGATTGGTTTCTGGTACTATAAGGAGCGTTCCCGCTATGGAGCACAAAAATCCATGTTGATTACAGTAATGGGTGGCTTCTCTATGTTAGCAGGTATGATCTTATTGTGGGTAACTACAGGAACTTTTGAAATCAGAGGAGCAGACGGAATAGTTGCTAACGCAGCTTTAATAAAAGAAAGTGCTCTTTATATTCCCATTGCATTGTTGATACTTTTTGGAGCATTTACCAAATCAGCTCAGGTGCCTTTTCATATTTGGCTACCGGATGCAATGGAAGCTCCGACACCAATTAGTGCATACCTGCACTCTGCAACGATGGTAAAAGCAGGTATCTACCTGATTGCTCTTATGACACCGGCTCTTGGAGGAACAGAGTTTTGGATGTTGACGGTGTCCGGTATCGGTATAACTACACTTTTACTAGGGTCGTACTTGGCTCTGCGACAAAAGGATTTAAAGGCAATTCTGGCCTTTTCTACAGTGAGTCAGTTGGGTCTTGTGATAACTTTGATAGGTTATGGAACCCCGGCGGCTATACTGGCAGGTATATTCCACTTATTTAATCATTCAGCTTTTAAAGGAAGTTTATTTATGATGGTTGGTATTGTGGATCACGAAACAGGAACAAGAGATATTAGTAAACTACGAGGATTAGCAAAGGTGATGCCTGTTACTGCAACTATTGCAGGTATTGGTACACTAGCTATGGCAGGATTGCCTCCTTTTAATGGTTTCCTAAGTAAGGATATGTTCTTTAAAGTTTCCCTTGATGTGGTACAAACTAGCTTTGCATTTATGTATCCTTATGGATGGATATTCCCGGTAGTAGCTATAATTGCTAGTACATTTACATTTATTTATTCCATAAGTATTTTGCTCAGAGTATTCTTTAGTGGTGAATTAACTACAGAAACTCCTAAGGTTCCCCATGAGGCACCATTCGGGTTACTGGCTCCTGCTGTGGTATTGGCAGGTATCACCGTGATTGTAGGTATTGCTCCAAATTTGATTACAAAAGCTATCCTTGAACCGGCTGTTTTGGCTGTTTATGGTTCTGCTTATTATGGTGCTACCTATGGCGTGCATATTCAGCACTGGCATGGAATTGGGCCCGGTTTGTGGATCAAGGTAGGTATTATTGTTGCCGGACTATTGCTGTATTTTAACCTTGAAAGACTCAAGGCTGTTATTGAAGGTGTTCCTAGTATAATATACGCAATAAGCTCCAACCGCTTTTATGATTGGGCACTTCCTGCAACCCTTAGTGGAGCATTAAAAGTAACCAATGCTCATATGACAGGCCGCTTAAGAGATTATAACTTGATTATTATGCTTTATGTAGTGCTTGTTGTAGGTGCGACTATTTACTTCCAAGATGCTTTTAGAATCAGTACTGCTAACTTAAGTTTATCAGCAGTGAGTTATTATGAGGTAATTCTGGGATTGATTTTAGCCGGAGCAGCTATAGGCGTAGTGTTTGCAAACAGTAGATTGTCAGCACTGGTTTCCCTGGGTGTTGTTGGGCTTATGGTAGCATTTTTCTTTGCATTATTTAGAGCTCCTGACCTTGTATTGACTCAGCTTATAATTGAAACTGTAACCTTAGCATTATTCCTCATGGCTTTCAGTAGGTTGCCGGGCTTCCTAAATGAAAATACCACACCTGTGAAAATAAAGCTTACAAATGGAGTTGTGGCAATTTCTGTAGGTGTTATGGCTGCTGTGTTAACTTTAATAGGATATAGCAATAGATATTTTGACTCGATTGCTTATTTCTTTATTGAAAACTCCTATGAACTAGGTGGAGGAACTAATGCTGTGAACGTTGTTCTAGTAGATTTCAGGGGTCTGGATACTTTAGGAGAGGCCGTCGTTTTAGGCATTGCAGGATTGGGAGTATATGCAATGATTAAGCTGGCACTCGGGAAGAAGGAGGAGAAAGCCCATGGAAATGAATAAAGATAATAAGCCTGATGGGGCTATGAACAACCTTATTCTAGAGACTATTGTTAGCAAAGCAGTATACTTGGTCGTCCTTGTTTCCGTCTTCTTGTTTTTTGCAGGACACAATTTTCCCGGTGGAGGCTTCGTAGGTGGATTGATGAGTGCTGCAGCTTTAGTGCTTATGTATGTTACCTTTGGTTCAAAATTTCTAACCAAAGTGAGTTTTGATTATAAAATAACGATTGCACTTGGAGTTTTACTTTCAACACTTTCAGGGATGAGCGGCATGATATTTAACTATCCCTTTTTGACCCAATTTGATGAATGGGCAGCATTTCCGTTTTTCGGTGATGTACACCTTGCATCAGCGGTAGTATTTGACCTGGGCATCTATCTATGTGTTGTTGGTGGTGCCATGATAATAATCACAGGGATAGGGGAGAAAAAATAATGGAATTTTTAATGGCGCTGGTAATAGGTACTCTATTTGCCGCAGGGACCTATTTAATATTAGCGAGAAGTTTGCTGAGAGTTGTTTTTGGAACAGTATTATTGACTCATGGAGTGCTTTTGATGCTTTTAACAATGAGCCATCGACTAACTCCAGATCAAGCAGAAAGAGGTTTACCTGCAGTTCTTTTTGGGTATGGACCTTTTGCTGACCCCTTACCACAAGCTTTGATATTAACAGCTATTGTTATCGGTTTTGGTGTGACATCTTTTGTAATTGTTCTGGCATATAGGGCTTATCAAGAGCTGGGAACCGATGACTTAGAGGAATTAAGGGGGGTAGAAGATGAGCAATAATTTAGTGATTTGGCCTGTACTGTTGCCCTTGCTGGCATCTGGTATATTGATTTTGTTCTATAAGAATGTAAAGGCACAAAGGTTTATAAGTGCTGTAGCAGCTATTGGGTCACTGGTTCTTGCCTTTTACCTTGCATCAGTTGTCTCAAGTCAAGGCATTCAGGTTTTCTTTGGAGGAGACTGGGTTCCGCCTTATGGTATTACATTGGTAGCTGATATGTTTTCGTCTATCATGGTTATTTTTTGTAGTATTCTTGCTCTTATCTGTCTGTTCTTTGGATTTAAGAACCTAGACCCGGAGAGGGAAAAAACATTCTTTTATCCCTTTGTCCAGTTTTTAATGGTAGGTATCTATGGATCACTTTTAACAGGCGATATGTTTAACTTGTTTGTATTTTTTGAGATAATGTTGCTTGCATCGTTTGCACTACTTGTTTTGGGTAGTTCTCGTGCACAACTAAGAGAAACCTTTAAATATGTTGTTCTGAATATGGTTTCAGCAGTGTTGTTCTTGATGGCACTAGCTATGCTTTACGGTACACTTGGTACGCTAAATATGGCTGACGCAGCATACAAAATCAGTCAGCTGCCACCGGAGTATCAAGGTGTAATGACCCTTGTAGGGATACTCTTCATGCTTATTTTTGGAATGAAGGCGGCCCTCTTTCCGATGTATTTCTGGCTACCAAGATCATACTATGTACCGCCTACAGTTATAGCTACTTTAATCGGTGGTTTGTTGACAAAAGTAGGTGTCTATGCTTTAATACGTGCATTCACTTTAATATTTGTTCATGAACCGACATTTACACACAACATCCTTCTTTGGATGGGTGCAGGTGCAATGTTCTTCGGAGTATTGGGAGCCATTAGTCAGATGGACTTCAAGAGAATTTTGACTTATCACATTATAAGTCAGGTAGGTTACATGATTATGGGTCTGGGACTTGCTGCATTTATTGTAGGAGAAAGTGCTTTAGGAGCAACATTAGCACTGGCAGGAGCGATATTCCATGTTGTTCATAACATTATAGTTAAGTCTTGTCTGTTTTTACTAAGTGGTGTTACAGAAAAAATCACAGGTACTACAGACTTAAGGAAAATGGGAGGATTGCTAAAATTCTTCCCTGTACTTGGCTGGACTTTCTTCCTTGCAGGACTGTCAATGGCCGGAGTTCCACCTTTAAGTGGTTTCTTCAGTAAGTTCTTGTTGCTTCAAGGTGGTCTATATATCGGGCATTATGTAATAGTGTTTATCGCCCTTGGAGTTGGTGTTTTAACACTGCTTTCAATGATGAAAATATTCATGTATACTTTCTGGGGTGAAGAAAAAGGAATACCGGAAGAGAAGAAAAGCTATAATTACATGCAGCTAATGCCACCGGTCATGGCATTGATGGCAATATCAATAGCCATGGGACTAGGTGCTGAGTGGATATTCGGCTATATATGGATGGCAGCAGAGCAGCTAATGAATCCGGAATACTATATTAATGCAGTATTGGCAAAGGAGTAGATGACTATGCTGACTCAAATATTGTTAAATGCAGGAATAGGTCTTGTCTGGGTTCTACTCAATGATAACTACACAATACAAAGCTTTGTTGTAGGTTATATTATAGGAATGGCAACTTTGTTCGTGTTTAGAAACCAGCTAGGTAGAAGATTATATATCTTTAATCTCTATTATTCTTTGGTAATATTGGTTGTATTTATAAGAGAAGTGATCAAATCAGCTTTTTTGGTAGTGATACAGGTATTAAAGCCTAAACTAACCATTAAACCGGGGATCATAGCCTATCATACAGATCTTAAAACACCGGGACAGATTTTATTGCTGACAAGCATGATAACCTTAATACCCGGAAGTGTTAGTATGGAAATATCCCCTGATAACAAGATTATTTATATCCATGTGTTTGATATTACCCAAGAAGGTGCTTTTGTAAAAGATGTTAAAGAGCAACTGGAAGATAGGATTAAGGAGGCGGTTCGAGGATGAGTTTGATGCTGATTGTAGATATAGCGTTAATTATAGTTGCTGTCTCAATTGCTGTTTGTTTCTACAGAGTAGTTGTGGGCCCATCAACCCCTGACAGAGTCCTGGCCTTGGATACTATCGCAATAGCTATAATAGCGTTGGTTTCGCTCTACTCCATAAAGCTGGGGACAAAGTTTCTATTAGATGCGGGACTTGTAATTGCGATTATTGGTTTCTTTAGTGTTGTGTTAGTGTCTAAATTCTTGCAAAGGGGTGATATCATTGACCGGGATTGAGATATTGATTAGTTTTTTCATTATCCTTGGAACATTTTTTATCGCCACAAGCTCCTTTGGTATAATTCGTTTGCCTGATCTTTATTCCAGGATACACGCAGCAGCAAAAGGTGTTACTATGGGAGTTGCATGTGTGATGATTGGTGCTATAGTTTATTTCGTAGCTAATGGATATGGGTTTAGCGGAAAGAATTTGCTGGCAATAATCTTTATAGTTTGTACCGTTCCGGCGGCTTCTCATATGATAGCCCGAGCAGCATATCACACAGGAGTATATATGTGGGAAGAAACTGTATGCGATGAATTAAAGAGTGATTGTGAAATTATTAAAGCAGAAGCTGCTGATAAATAATGGAGCGGATGTCAAAGCCGGAGGTTCGACATCAGACGTGTAACTGTAATTGGCAAGCCAATTGCTTCCAGTCCGACTTCTGACTTCCGATCTCCGACTTCTGAAAGCAGGGCCAGGTCAAAGAATTGTTAAAGATTCTTGGCCTGGTTTTTTGTATTAATAATAGGTTAATAGTATTAATACTTTTATAGTATTAATCTGGTCAATTATTTTTGTTGATGGTATAATCTAGAGGAGCCGGACTTTTGATTTCCGACCTCCGACTTATGATCTCTGACCTCTGAAGAAGTGAGGTGTTTTGATTTTGTCAAGGAAAGATGAAAAGGCTATCAAACTACCAAGATTAGGCTTATTAACCCCTACTATGGATTCAACTTTGCTAAAGATTATGGAGGAATCCGGAGAATTAGCCCGTGCTGTTTTAATGTTTTTAGATAACTCTGATGCAAATAATGAAAAGATATTGTTAATTACTGTGGCAGAAGAGTTATTAGACGTTGCACAGACTTGTGTAACTATGATTTTCGTGTTGGAGGATAGTTACGAAATTGGCCCGGGAGAAATGATTGACATTCACCTGGATAAGCTGCAAAAGAAGGGATATTCCTACGACCCCAATATACGATATTATGTCCAAACTAATGGTCACTACAAATATCTTAATCTTCCAAAGCTTGATATTTCTCAGGTAACCCTTTTAAAAACCGTATGCAAAATCCAAGAAGAAATAGGGGAATTAACTCAGATACTAGGTAAAAACGCCGGTAAAAGTGGCGAAAGAATAATAGAGGTAAATAAAAATAAATTGCTCAAAGATAGTGCATTGGAGCTTTTAGATATAGCACAGTGTTGTTTTACGATGCTTTATATTTTAGAAGAAAAGCATAATATGGATATGAATGAAATCCTGCGTAAACATTTAGAAAAACTAAAAACAAAAGGATACTATTCAGTCGTCGGTAGTCAGTAGTCGGTCGTCAGATAACCGAAGACCGACTACTGACGACAGGCGACTGATAAGAGGGGATGGAGTTGGATGATTAAAGTTATAAGTGTTTTTGGAACCAGACCGGAGGCAATCAAAATGGCACCTTTGGTAAAAAAACTTTCTCAAGATCCTGATATCCAGAGCAAAATAGTAGTTACTGCTCAACATAGACAGATGCTGGATCAGGTTCTGGAGTTATTTGAAATAAAGCCGGACTATGATTTAGATATAATGAAGCAGGGACAGACTCTTACAGGGGTTACAGTGAGAGTATTATCTGGCTTGGAAGAAATCATCCAGACAGAAAAACCCCAGATGGTACTTGTTCACGGCGATACTACAACTACTTTTTCATCTGCCCTGGCAGCATTTTATCAACAAACAGCTGTAGGTCATGTTGAAGCAGGCTTAAGGACCTTTAACAAATATTCTCCCTACCCGGAAGAAATGAACAGAAGACTTACCGGGGCAATAAGCGATTTACATTTTGCTCCTACTCAAACATCTATGGATAATTTACTAAAAGAAGATGTTCCAAAAGAAAAAATTATTATTACCGGGAATACTGTAATAGATGCTTTATTAGAAACAGCTGCTAAAGATTATCCCTTGGAAGAAATACTTCCAAAAGTTGATTGGAACAAGAGAATCCTTCTTCTTACTGCCCACAGAAGGGAAAATTGGGGAGAACCTCTGGAAAATATATTTATAGCAGCAAAAAAATTAACTAAAGATTTTCCCGATACGGAACTTATTTTCCCGGTGCACAAAAATCCCAAGGTGTCTCAGTTGGCGGATAAGATTTTGGCTAATACCGAAAGAATCCACCTTATTGAACCCCTGGACTATTTACCTTTTGTTACTCTTATGAATAAAAGTTATCTGGTACTTACTGATTCAGGAGGTATGCAGGAAGAAGCTCCTTCTTTGGGTAAACCTGTACTGGTACTGAGAGAAACAACAGAAAGGCCGGAAGCAGTAGAGGCGGGAACAGTAAAAATGGTTGGAACATCAGAGGAGAGGATTTATAAAGAAGGAGCAGAACTTTTGGAAAATCAAACAGCTTACAAGAAAATGGCCCAAGCCGTTAATCCTTATGGAGATGGTAAGGCCAGTGGCAGGATTGTAGCTGCAATCAAAAATTATTTTTAATAATATTCTTATTTAATAAAATGACTTGTTGGCATTATCATGTTTACAGGATATGTATAAAAAAATATCATAAAAAACAATGCAGGAATTTGTAGAAATAAAGAGAATTTAAAGCATGGTATTTTACTTCACTATTGTTATGATGTGCAATTTCAGCAATCCTAAAAAGGGTTGATTATTTTAATGAAAAAAAAATCAGGTATGAACTTTAAAACTATGCGTCTTATTCAAATGGCTCTGTCTCTTGGGATAAGCCTTGTTTTTTGGGCTTTCATAGGATTTTTCCTGGGACGTTGGTTAGATGAAAGACTAGGGACGGAACCATTGTTTATAGCTATATCAATGTTACTCTTTATTGGCTATGGTTTTTATGGTTTTATAAAAGAAATGATTGCTTTGGGTGATATGGAGAAAAAAGAACGCTTAAAAGAAAGAGAAGGTAAGGATGTAAACGAAGATGCAGTAAAGGGTGATAAATAATGGAACAAAATGCGGTACCTTTTTTAAAAGATAAGAGGCTTAAAATTATTATTATCTTAGCTATAATCTTTTCAGCGTTAGCATATGTATTGGGATTTAGAGAAGTAACAGCAGGTATATTAGCTGCCACCCCCTTAGGGATTCTTAACTATTGGATGATGTGGGACGCAGTTAATAAAGAACGAGCAGGTAAAGGGTCAACCAAAGTTGTGATGGGTAGGTCAGCGATACGGATGGTTATTTCAGTTGCAGCTATGATTGCCGCAATACAATTAGTAGGAACGCTATTTCTTTTGGGAGTCATGATTGGTATGTTTTTACACTTACTAACGTACACTTTTGATGTGGTTGATATACTAACAGGTAAGAAATTTAAATAAATTTCCTGAGTTTTAATACGTTATTTTATTATGTTATAATTGTTGCGGGCTTCTGTATACTGCATATAAATTTCAGATTATAACTAAATGCAATAGCAATCATTGCAAATTGATAAGCACTGTAGCAGGAAAGTCTTTGTATAATATTGAATTACATCGAGTGCTTGTATTTTACTAGGGTTGCATAGGTTCACTGAAAGGGGTGAGGAAACTAGATGGAGCAAAGAATAGAGCAAATGTCAAAAGTTCTGGAATATATAGCACCAGACTATTTATTTAGCATTGGGCCAATCTCAATTAACACTACAATTACTAACCAGTGGCTTGCAATGCTTGTGCTTTTCGGTCTTGTTTTTTGGTTAACCAGAGGATTAAAACCCCAGCCTGAAGGTAAGAAACAAGTTATAGCAGAACTTATAGTAGGATTTTTCCAGGGACTTTTAGAACCAAATATGGGCAAAGGTGGTCGCAAATACGCACTTCTTGTGGGTTCATTATTCCTTTTTATCATTACAATGAATCTATTATGGTTCATACCGGGAGTTATGCCGCCAACTACTGATCTAAATACTACCGTTGGGTTAGCAATAACAACGATGATTATAATTCATGCTCTCGGGTTTATAAATAATGGAGTCAAAGGTTACTTAAGCCATTTTATTCAGCCATTTCCGGTCTTGTTGCCGTTAAACATGATAAAAGAAATTGTAAAGCCGGTAACATTATCTTTACGTTTATTTGGTGCTATGCTTGGAGAAAAGGTAGCTGTAACAATTTTTGTTATACTTGTACCTTTAATTGTACCAGTACCTATAATGCTCTTAGGTGTGCTTTTAGGTTCGCTCCAGGCTTTTGTTTTCACTTTACTAACTGTAGTTTACTTGACTTATGCTCTTGAACATTAAAAATTTGTAATTTAAAACTATTTTCTATCATTTGAAGGGAGGGAAATCTCAATGGAATCTTTGAAATTTTTAGGTATTGCACTTGCAATTGGTTTGGCTGCTATAGGTACAACTTTAGGACAAGGTAAAGCTACTGCTGCTGCTATGGAGGGTATTGCTCGTCAGCCGGAAGCGGCAGGTGATATCAGAACAACACTTATCATCGCATTAGCACTTATGGAAGCGATCACAATTTTTGCGTTTGTTATTGCATTTATGATGATTGGACAACTGTAAGCAATTCTTTAGGAATTTAAATGTATTTTACTAATTAACAAATTCAGGGCGAATGAGGTCAGGTGATCAAAGTGATGACAGCATTCGCCTACCTACTATTTAGGCAGGAGGGGAGGTAATCTCCAGTGTTCGACAATCTTGATGTATGGCAGATAGCCATGACAGCATTTAATGTTATTCTTGTCATATATATATTAAAACTTTTATTATTTGGCCCAGTTGGCAGAATACTACAAGAGAGAGAAGATAAAATAGAATCATCTCTTGCCAATGCCGCTACAGCTCAAAAGGAAGCTCAAGAGCTCCTTGAAAAATATCAACACCAGATGGCTGAAGCTAAAAAAGAGGCACATGAAATTATAGAAAGAGCAAATAAAATTGGTATACAAACAAGAGAAGAAATTACCAAAGATGCAAGAAAAGAAGCTGCCAAAACTCTTGAAAAAGCAAAAAGAGAAATAAATGGTGAAAAAGCAAAAGCATTGGAGCAAATCCGTAATGAGGCAGCAGTTCTGGCAGTTATGGCTGCAGGTAAGGTTATCAACAAGCAGCTAGATCCCAAGCAGCATGAAGAACTGGTCAAGGACTATATTAATGAGGTAGGCGAGATTCAATGAATAATTTAGCCGTAGCAAAAAGATATGGTCAAGCTCTCTTAGATTTGGCTTCAGAAAAAAACACGCTGGATCAAATTGAAAAGGAACTAATTTATGTGCTGAATGTTATAAAAGAAAATCATGATTTAAAAAGGGTAATAGAACATCAGCTCATAAATACAGAAGTAAAACAAGAAATTTTTCGTCAAGTTTATTCAAAAGACATTTCTCCGACATCAATGAACTTTTTGTTATTGATCTTGCAAAAAAGAAGAGAAATGGCTTTAAAACAGATTATCAATCAATTTTTCAATCTAGCTGATGAGGCTAGGGGAATAGCAAAGGCCCAGGTGTTATCTGCTGTCCAACTTTCTTCTGCACAGCTGGAAAAACTCTGTGAAAGCCTAGGAAAAGCCACAGGTAAAAGAATTATTTTAGAACCTACAATAGATGAAAAGCTTATAGGTGGATTAGTTGTGAAAATTGGAGATAAGATTATTGACGGCAGTACATCTACAAAATTGAAGATGCTTGGAAAACATCTTCAAAACACCAGTTTTGAACAGGAATAGAGGTGAAAAACTTGAGCATTAGACCCGATGAAATAAGTTCGATTTTAAAAAACCAGATTGAAAATTTCCAGGCCCAGATTGATGTATCTGATGTAGGAACTGTTATTCAGGTTGGTGACGGTATTGCAAGGATATATGGTTTGGAAAAAGTTATGGCCGGTGAGCTTTTAGAATTTCCCGGTGGTATAGCCGGAATGGTTCTTAACTTGGAAGAAGATAATATCGGTTGTGTTATTTTAGGACCATATACTGATATTAGAGAAGGGGACCAAGTTAAAAGAACCGGTCGTATCATGGACGTACCGGTAGGTGATGCCATGATAGGCAGAGTTGTAAACGCACTGGGTCAACCTGTGGATGGCAAAGGTCCGATTGAAACTGAAAAAACCAGACCAATTGAAGTGCTTGCACCAGGGGTAATTCATCGTCAACCGGTTGATACACCGCTACAGACGGGATTAAAGTCCATTGATGCTATGGTTCCTATTGGTAGAGGCCAAAGAGAGTTGATAATTGGAGACCGTCAAACCGGTAAAACAGCTGTTGCTGTTGATACGATTATTAACCAAAAAGGTCTGGGTGTTACTTGTATTTATGTTGCTATAGGTCAGAAAGCTTCAACTGTGGCCGGCGTAGTAAAAAAACTGGAAGAAACAGGAGCCATGGATTACACAATAGTGGTTTCTGCTTCAGCAAGTGAACCGGCACCTATGTTGTATATAGCCCCTTACTCGGGCTGTGCAATGGGTGAAGAATTTATGTGGCAAGGTAAGGATGTACTCATAATTTATGACGATCTTTCCAAGCAAGCTGCTGCATATAGGGAATTATCCTTGCTGTTAAGACGTCCTCCAGGCAGGGAAGCGTATCCGGGAGATGTTTTTTATCTTCACTCTCGTTTATTAGAGAGGGCAGCTAGATTAAGTGAAGAGCATGGCGGCGGTTCTCTGACTGCCCTGCCGATTATTGAGACCCAGGCCGGTGACGTATCAGCATATATTCCAACAAATGTTATTTCAATTACAGACGGTCAGATATTTCTGGAAACAGACCTTTTCCATGCAGGCTTCCGTCCGGCTATTAACGTGGGTATCTCAGTATCCAGGGTTGGTGGTGCCGCACAGATTAAGGCTATGAAGCAAGTAGCAGGTAGATTACGTCTTGACCTGGCACAATATAGAGAGCTTGCAGCTTTTGCCCAGTTTGGAGCATCTGATCTGGATAAAGCAACTCAAGCACGTCTTGCCAGAGGTCAAAAGATGATGGAACTACTCAAGCAAAATCAGTATTCACCAATGGCAGTGGAAGACCAAGTTGCTGTTATCTATGTAGCTGTAAATGGTCACCTAGACGATATAGATGTAAGTGAAGTAAAAAAATTCGAAGCAGAACTCCTTTCATATATCAAAAACAGCAAACCTGGAATTTTGGAGAGTATAGTAGAAACAGGCAAGATGGAGAAAGATAATGAAGAGGCATTGGTGAAAGTTATCAACGAATTCAAAGAACTATTTAAAAGCTAGATATTCGGAAGTCAGAAATCAGAGGTCAGAAGTCGGACTAGAGGCGGTTGGCAAAGCCAATTGCAAATCTGACCTCTGACATCAGACCTCCGACCTCCGATAAAGAAGGGTGGTGAGTACCCCATGGCAGGGATGCGTGATATAAAGCGACGCATTCGAGGTGTAAAAAATATCCAAAAAATTACCAGAGCCATGAAAATGGTTGCAGCTGCAAAGCTTGGGAAACTCCAAGCATCTATTGTTGCTGCCAGACCATACGGCAATAAACTCTCTGAAGTTATGGGGAGATTGTCATCAGCCCAGAGCCAAAGTTCTTTCTCTCACCCATTATTGGAAGAAAGGACCGAAGGAAAAATTGGCTTTGTAGTAGTCAGTGCTGATAAAGGGCTATGTGGTGGATACAACCAGAATATTCTTCGCTTTGCCAGAGAAAAAATAGATGCAATAAAAGGCGAAGAAGTGTCAGTTATCTGTGTTGGCAAGAAGAGTAAAGACTTCTTTTCGCGTCGCAATTACAATATAAAAGAAACCTATATGGGTCTTGGTGACCTTCCTGATTATGTACAAGGAAGGGATATGGCAAGATACTTTATGAAAATGTATGAAACAGGGGAATTTAAGAAAATTTACTTGGTTTACACAGAGTTTTTTTCTCCCATTAGCTATAAACCGAAAATGATTCCACTGTTGCCTGTAACTACGGAACTTAACGAGGTTGCCGGCAAAGAGGTTAAGGAACAGGTCAAAGTACAAGAAATAGAATATACTTTTGAGCCGGATCCGGTAGAAGTTTTAGGAAATCTGCTACCTCGTTTTGTGGAAACAAATGTGTACAGGGCACTATTAGAAGCAAAAGCCAGTGAGCTTGGTGCAAGAATGACAGCTATGAGTAGTGCTACAGATAATGCAGGTGATTTGATAGGTTCATTGTCTCTGTCGTATAACAGGGCCAGACAGGCAGCAATTACCAAGGAAATTTCAGAAATTGTCGGTGGTGCTGCTGCATTACAATAGTAGAGAAAGGAGGACCATACAATGAATCGGGGAAAAATTGTACAGGTAATTGGTCCTGTAGTTGACGTTCAGTTTCCGGAGGGAGATCTTCCTGAGATATATAACGCTGTTAAAATCTCATCAAAGGATCAAACAGAAGATACAGGCCTGGATTTTGAAATTGATATTACAATGGAAACTATGCAACATTTAGGAAATAAAAGTGTTCGCTGTGTTGCTCTATCCTCGACAGATGGTTTACAAAGAGGAATGGTAGCTGTTGATACCGGTGGACCCATTAAAGTAGCTGTAGGGGATAAAGTCCTCGGAAGGATTTTTAATGTTTTAGGAAAGCCTATTGACGGAGGAGAAGAGGTAGTTGTAGATACCTATCTGCCAATCCACCGTGCTGCACCGTCTTTTGAAGAGCTGGAACCTTCTACAGAAATTTTGGAAACAGGTATTAAAGTTGTTGACTTGTTGGCACCTTATTCCAAAGGTGGTAAGATAGGACTCTTTGGTGGTGCCGGTGTTGGTAAGACCGTTCTTATCATGGAACTAATCCGTAACATTGCTTACGAGCATGGCGGATATTCAGTATTTGCCGGTGTTGGAGAAAGAACCAGGGAAGGTAATGACCTCTATCTTGAAATGAAAGAATCAGGGGTTATCGAAAAGACAGCCATGGTATTTGGTCAGATGAACGAGCCCCCTGGAGCTCGTCTTAGAGTTGGTTTGACAGGCCTGACAATGGCAGAATACTTCCGTGATGTTCAGGGTCAGGACGTATTATTATTCGTTGACAATATCTTCCGTTTTACCCAAGCAGGTTCCGAAGTATCTGCTTTATTGGGCAGGATGCCTTCAGCCGTTGGTTATCAGCCAACACTAGCAACAGAAATGGGTCAGTTACAAGAGAGAATCACTTCTACCAAGAAAGGTTCTATCACATCAGTTCAGGCTATTTACGTGCCTGCTGACGACTTAACAGACCCTGCTCCGGCAACTGCGTTTGCTCACTTAGACGCAACTACAGTTCTTTCACGTGCTATTTCAGAGTTAGGGATTTATCCCGCTGTGGACCCATTGGATTCCACATCAAGAATCCTTGATCCTAAAATTATTGGTGACGAGCATTATGAAGTTGCAAGAAGTGTTCAAAAGATACTTCAAAAATATAAAGACCTTCAGGATATTATTGCCATCCTTGGTATGGATGAATTATCTGATGATGATAAACTTATTGTTGCCAGAGCACGTAGAATACAAAGATTTTTGTCACAGCCATTTTTCGTTGCAGAACAATTTACCGGCATGGCAGGAAAATATGTTCCATTAAAGGAAAGCATCAGAGATTTTAAGGAAATTGTTGAAGGAAAACATGATGATCTGCCTGAACAGGCCTTTTATATGGTAGGTACTATTGAAGAAGCCATTGAAAAGGCAAAAGAACTGAAATAGAAGGGCGTTGATATATCATGACAAAGAGTTTCACTTTAGAAGTAGTTACTCCGGCACGTAAAGTGGTCAGCAAAGAAGTAAACTCAATAGTTCTTCCGGCATCAACGGGTTATATGGGTATTTTGGTAAACCACGCTCCTTTGATAAACATCCTTGGGGTGGGAATATTAAAATACAATGCCGATGGTAAAGAAGAATATGTAACAATATGTGGTGGCTTTATGGAAGTTAGCAATAACAAAGTTTCCATAATGGCTGATGCTGCTGAAAGTGCTGATGAAATTGATGAAGAACGAGCTAAACGTGCTGAAGAAAGGGCCAAAGAAAGGCTCAAAAATAGAGATGGTATAGATGTATCCCGTGCCGAACTAGCCTTGCACAGAGCTATGGCTCGTTTACAGGCAGTTAAGTTAAGGTAATTTTAGTAAAAATTGCTCGAATATTTAAGAAGGATTATATAGTATTTTGACGAATATATTAAAGGATTGCTTTTTGAAAGAAGCAATTAACCTAAAGGGAAGCAAAGCCACAAGACGTTATGTCTTGTGGCTTTGCGTATTTACGAGTTTGTTCCTGCATTTTGATACCCTTTACCAAAGAGAAGAAATTAAATGCATGATGGAAGTAATATAAACCCACTGACTTGTTTATGTAATAAAAAATAAAGGAAAAAAGGGATTAATAAAAAGTTGTCGAATACCACTTAAGTACTAAATATACTAAATAAAAGCATCCGTACAAAACGTAATGAGGAGGAAACGGTGTTGGAGAAGCTAATAGTTAACGGAGGCACACTAGAAGGAAAAATAAAAGTAAGCGGAGCTAAAAATGCTGTGTTACCTATAATAGCTGCATCTCTCCTTGCGGAGGGAGAATGCCATTTGCAAGATATACCTCAACTGGCTGACGTGGATACAGTAACTCAAGTAATAAAAAGCTTAGGCGTAAAGGCTTATTCTACAGGAAATAAAGATTTAGTCTTAAATGCATGTGAACTTACAAATAGTGAGCCCCCTGAAGATTGGGTTAGAAAGATGAGAGCTTCCTTTTTGGTCATGGGACCACTACTGGCAAGACTAGGTCATGCCAGAATTTCCATGCCGGGAGGTTGTAATATAGGCAGTAGGCCCATAGATTTACACCTTAAAGGCTTAACTGCCCTAGGTGCAGATATAAAGATGTCTCATGGGATAATTGAATGTACTGCAAAAAAATTGATAGGAAACAGGGTATATCTGGACTTTCCCAGTGTTGGTGCCACAGAAAATATTATGATGGCTGCCAGTAGAGCGGAAGGTACTACGGTAATTGAAAATGCTGCAGAGGAGCCGGAGATAGTAGATCTTGCTAACTTTATTAATGCTATGGGTGGCAGGGTATACGGTGCCGGTACAAATATCATTAGAGTTGAAGGAGTTTCCAAGTTAAATGGTGCCAGTCACACAGTCATACCTGACAGAATTGAAGCAGGCACATATATGATAATGGCAGCTGCAGCCGGTGGAGATGTGCTTGTGGAAAACGTCATCTCTGACCATTTAAAACCGGCAATGGCTAAACTTGCAGAAACCGGAGTAATAATAGACGAAGAAGATTCAGGAGTCAGGGTTCGTTCAAAGGGACGATGTAATGCAATTGATGTAAAAACTTTGCCTTATCCGGGTTTTCCAACGGATATGCAAGCTCAAATGATGGCTTATTTAACAACAGCCAAGGGTACAAGCGTAATTACTGAAACTGTCTTTGAAAATAGGTTTATGCATGTAAATGAGCTAAGGAGAATGGGTGCCAATATAGTTATTGAAGGTCATAGTTCAGTTGTTAAAGGTGTGTCAAAGCTAACAGGTGCATCTGTTAAAGCAAGTGATTTAAGGGCAGGAGCGGCACTTATTATCGCAGGGTTAGTGGCAGAGGGAGAAACAGAGATTTGCTCCATCCATCATATTTATAGAGGTTATGAAAATATAGTGGAAAAGCTTAACAACGTTGGAGTAGACATTAAGTACAAGGTTTTTCCGGATGAAACAGGACAGTAGAGCAGTTGACAATTTAAAAAAATAATTTGAACAGCCAGTCATGTATACAATATACGGACCGGCTGTTTATTTTTGCTCATATATTTCTATAATAATGCATATGTATCTATAAAATGTATTGTCACTTCTAGGGTAATGGTTTTTAATGTACATCTGTTGCGGGAGGGGAAGTAGGTTCCAGAAAAAAATATAAGCAAAATAATGTATCTTAAGGTGAAATTTTAAAGGATTTTATTTTTTTTTGGAGAATTGAAAACTTGTTTAGGATTATTATCTATAAATAAGGGACAAGGTTGCAGAAAGGGAGATATATATGTTTGGTTGGAGTACTGATATTGGCGTCGATTTAGGAACCGCATCGGTTTTAGTATTTGTAAAAGGTAGAGGGATAGTTTTAAATGAACCATCAGTTGTAGCTATAGATAAAAAAACAGGGCAAATATTTGCAGTGGGAGAGGCTGCACGTAAGATGCTAGGCAGGACTCCGGGTAATATTGTGGCCATTAGACCTTTAAGAGAAGGTGTGATAGCTGACTATGATTCTACAGAGCGAATGCTCAGATACTTTATAGAAAAAGCTTGTGGTAAAAAACTTTTTTTCAAACCCCGGGTGATAGTATGCATACCCTCCGGGATAACCGGTGTAGAGGAAAGGGCAGTTAGAGAAGCAGCTACCCAGGCCGGTGCAAGGCAGGCATATATAATTGAAGAGCCTATGGCTGCTGCTCTGGGAGCAGGATTAGATATATCCGATGCTAACGGTACGATGGTAGTTGATATTGGTGGAGGCACTACTGATGTTGCTGTATTATCATTAGGTGGTATAGTTTGTTCCAGGTCATTACGTGTAGGCGGTGACAAATTTGATGAAGCAATAGTACGTTATATACGCAGGGAATTTAACCTGATGGTAGGTGAAAGAAGTGCTGAAGAGCTTAAGATACATATTGGTACAGCTTATATTAAAAGCGAAAAGGCAAATGCTACCATGGATGTACGAGGAAGAGATTTGGTATCCGGTTTACCAAAAACCGTTTCCATTTCAGGAAAGCAAATTTACCAGGCAATACTGGAACCTGTAGAAGCAATAGTTGCAGGTGTTAAAGAGGTGCTTGAAAAAACCCCTCCAGAACTTGCATCTGATATTATTAACAAAGGTGTAGTAATGACCGGAGGCGGAGCTATGCTTCATGGCCTAGATGAACTGCTTCAAGATGAAACAGGATTACCTGTTCACTTGGCAGATGATCCGATATCATGTGTGGCTATAGGTACAGGAAAAGCTTTACAAACCCTTGATATGTTAAAAGATACAGGGGTGGTAAAAGGATTAGTGTAAGCTATATAATCTATCAAACTACAAGTTAGGTTTTAGGTAAATAATATAAGCACCATGCATAACGAAGGATAAGAAACTCCATCGTTGCATGGTGCTTATTCATTGTAAATACAAATTTATTAACGCTCTGACAGTTCATTTGCTTTTAAAGTGCAATTTTTTTTGTTGACCGACTGTTGGAGGATTTGATCTCTTCTTCTAAATCCATGATTTCAACTAAAAGCTTCACCTTATCATTATTCTTGGCATTTCTATAATCCCGTAAGAGGTTATTTTTCTTAAATTCAAGATAATTTGGTTTTTTATTCATAATGTTAGCCCCTTTCATGGAATAGTTAGTAAAGACTGAACTTTAAAAAATACAAACTAGAAGCACTTCTTAAGCATGTAAAATCTTTAGATAATAAAATGTTATTTGCTGATCAAACAACTCGTATTACAAAAACAAATTATTATCATTTGATATTATTATAACACTGAACTTTGTGAAAATAAATACTTTTTTTAAAATACTTTTTTTGTTATAAAAATTAAACTATAATATCGTAGATATAAGCAGGTAGAAGTAGAAACATGTCGAATAACTAATTTTAACCTTAAAGTCAGAAGATGTAAACAAATTACTTAAGGTGGTTCAGGGGTGCTTTAGAACTTTAGAACTATTTTTTAGGTTTTGCGTCTAATAGCTTATAAAAATCACGAAAAACTTAGTTGAACAAATCTTTTATAAACATATATTAGGAAGGTGAGTATCTTGAGGAAAAAAAGAAGCCTCCTAGATAGGGTCAGAGATTTCTTTTGGCAAGAAATAGATGAAGATGGTAATCCAATTAAATATGAAGAACAAGAAGAATATGAAGAGGATATTAAAATATATAGTAATGAAGAAAGTTCATATAAATATAATTTGAATGAAGATGATTTAGATAAAGACAGCTTAGATGAAGGTATTTTATATGAAGATGATTTAGATAAAGACAGCTTAGATGAAGGTGTTTTATATGAAGATGATTTAGATAAAGACAGCTTAGATGAAGGTATTTTATATGAAGATGATTTAGATAAAGACAGCTTGGATGAAGGTATTTTATATGAAGATGAGTTAGATAAAGATAGCTTAGATGAAGGTGTCTTATATGAAGATGAGTTAGATAAAGACAGCTTGGATGAAGGTATTTTATATGAAGATGATTTAGATAAAGATAGCTTGGATGAAGGTATCTTATATGAAGATGAGTTAGATAAAGACAGCTTGGATGAAGGTATTTTATATGAAGATGATTTAGATAAAGATAGCTTGGATGAAGGTATCTTATATGGAGATGGCTTAGATAAAGATAACTTAAATGAAGGTAGCTTAGATGAAGATGATTTAGTTAAAGATAATTTATATAAAAGTAGCGTATATAAATATAATAATTTAGATATAAATATCTATGAAGATACAACAACTAAAAAGAAGAAATTCTTTATTGCATTTGTTCTGGTTTTTACTGTTTTTGTTTTTACCTTTAGTGGATACTTATTTCTTGCTAACTGGCTTGGCATAGCCCATGGCAGTAGTGAGATAATACCAACCGGATATGAAGTAGAGGATAATATAACAAAAGTGTTAATTATGGGTATAGATGAAAATCCCGGAGGAGGAAGAGGTAGAGCTGATACAGTCATCCTTGCAATTATAAACACCGCAAATCCGGAAATTAAGCTTTTATCGATTCCCAGGGATACACGTGTAGTAATTCCCAGACGTGGAAATGATAAAATCAACCACGCCTATGCTCATGGAGGATCGGCACTTCTTATAGAAACAGTAAATGATTTTTTTGATATTGAAGTGGAAAAATATATTCAGTTAGACTTTAACAGCTTTAGAGAAGTGGTGGATATATTAGGTGGTATGGAATTTTATGTTGAAAGAAGGATGTTCTATCCGGCTGAAGGTATAGACTTAAGACCGGGTTTGCAAATGTTAGACGGTGACAAAGCCCTTCAATATGTTCGTTTCCGTGGAGCCACCGGAGATGTAGGCAGAGTTGAACGTCAACAGAGATTTATCATGGAATTTATTGAGCAAAAGCTTCAAATAAGATATGCACTGAGGATTCCTGAATTGGTGAGAGAAATAAACCGCAATGTAAACACTAACTTTAGTATTGCAGAAATGGTTTCTATTGGTATGGCTATGAGAGCACTGGAAACTGAAAAAATACATATGGAAATGCTCCCGGGTGTAGCAAGATATATAGGAGGAGTTAGTTTTTGGGTATCCGACACCCAGGACTTAGATGAGATTTTCCCTCAAGAAGAAAAAGAATACGAAGCATATGAAGAATACGAAGAACCAGAAGAAAATCCAGAAGTAACTAACAACTAAAAAAGCGCCAAACACCGATAATCTATATAAAACAAATGAAACCTAAGTGAAATGAAGAGAACAATAACCGATTTTTAATTGTCAATTGTCAACTGTCAATTGCTCTAAAAGAAGGGGTTGTATTAATGAAAGTAGATATTTTGGGGTGTCATATAGATAGACTTGATATGAATGAAACCTTGCAAAAAATCGAAGAATTTATTCAATCAGGAAAACCGAACCACATAATCACACTAAATGCCGAGATAATCTACAAGGCACAAAGTGACCCCAAATTAAAAGAAATTATCAATAATGCAGATTTAGTTACTCCCGATGGTTCAGGAGTGGTCTGGGCTTCCAAGTATTTAAATGCTCCGGTTCCGGAAAGGGTGACAGGTATAGATCTCACACTGAAATTAGCAGAGCTGGCACCAAAAAAAGGATGGACCTTTTATTTTTACGGAGGAGCTCCTTCAGTAGCTGAAACGGCTGCCAAAAATCTTCAAAACAAACATAAAGGACTAAGAGTAGTAGGTACATGTCATGGTTATATAACTGAAGCTGAAAAACAAAACTTGCTTGAAGATATAAGGAAAAAGAAACCGGACGTTCTCCTGGTGGCTTTGGGAGCACCCGGGCAAGAATTTTGGATAAAGGATCACCAAAAAACTATACAAGTTCCCGTATGTATAGGAGTAGGAGGCAGTCTTGATGTTATAGCAGGTAAAGTTAAAAGAGCCCCTATATACATACAAAAGGCAGGGTTGGAATGGCTCTATCGTCTAATAAAGGAGCCCCATAGGATAGGCCGCATGGCAGCACTACCAAAATTTACTATCTCGGTAAGACTTAAAGGCAAAAAACATACGGAGTAAATAAAAATATAAATTCAAATTCTTTTTAAAATAAAGCAGGAAAACACAAAAGTTTGTCTAATACAATAGGTTGGAAGATTTTTCTCTAAAAATAATCCCATAAAAATCAAAAAATATAAAAATTTTTGAAGGGATAATACATCAAGCTTGCGTATTAAATAGTGTAAGGCAAATTTATATGAGTTAGCAATCAGAACAATAAGTCAGATTTCAGCTGACTTCTAAGTTCTGTTAATGCTATATACCCTTTAGGTTAATATGCGGACGTAACAATAACTAACATTGAAAGGAGTGATGTTTCACTTTTTAAAGAAACATTGAAAATGTAATTAATCTTTTCAATAACTGTTTTATTGCACTAGTGGAAAAACCGGAAAACATGAAAACTTTGTTCTTTGAAAACAAAAGGGGGAAAAATAATACATGAAAAGGTCATTAGTAGTTATTTTAACTATCGCTGTCCTTCTTTTCGCTTTCTCAGGCTTCGCATTAGCTTCAGAAAGAGAAGACGCTGCTCAAAGATTATTAAGCTTTGGCGTTATTGAAGGATTTCCCGGTGGTGACTTAGGTCTTGAAAGAGACATAACTCGTGCAGAGTTTGCAAGAATTGTTGTTTTAGCTAGAGGTTTAGGAGATGCAGCTGAGGTACTTCAAGGAACTCAAACTGTATTTAGCGATGTTCAAGCAGGTGCTTGGTTTACCGGTTGGATAAACGTGGCTAGTGCTCAAGGCATTATCCTAGGATATCCAGATGGTACTTTCCGTCCAAATGCTAACATCAGTTATGCAGAAGCAGTGACAATGATTTTAAGAACACTTGGTTACAACGATAATCTACCAGGTGTATGGCCACACAACTACCTAGTTCAAGGTGCTGACCTAAGCATTACAGGTGGTCTTGTAACAAATGCTACAGCTAATGCTGTTCGTGGTAACGTATTTGTTATGTTAAACAGAGCTTTTGATAACTACGTAGTTCGTTGGGATCCTGAGCAAATGAGATTTGTTGAAGACTCTACTTTAGAGGGTCATAACTTTACTTTGCTTCAGTGGATGCTTAGAGCACGTGAAAGTGTTAGAGGTATAGTAATTGATAACCTTCACACTGACACAAGCTTAAGAGATAATGAAATTGTACTACAAGTTACTACTACAACGATAATTAATCGTGAAACTGTAGTTAGATACGATGAGGAAATTTTCGTATTAACTGGTCAAGATCTAGATGCTAATGAGTTACTTGGCTTAGAAGTAGAACTTTTCCACAATGATAATAATGTATACTTTGCAAACATCAGAACTAATGAAAGAGATCTTATTATTGAAAAACTTGATGGTGAGTTCTCAGACAATGACAGAATATCTTTACAAGGTAGAGATAATGATGTTAGAATAGCTGGTAATGCAGAATTTGTTATTTTCAGTGAAGATGGCACAGTTAACAGAGCAAACGCTGATCGTAATGGTGAGCTAAACGTAACTATTGCTGAAGAATCTTTCGGAAGATTTGTTTTAGAAAGAGGAGAAATTAGATTTGCTTGGATTTTCGAATCTCCACAAGATTTTGCTGGTGTTGTAACAGCTGTTAACAACAACAGAGTTGAATATTTTGTTGGAGAAGGTAACGAGCGTACTCTGAACTTAAACGGATTTGATGAAGTTTTTGTATTAGATGGTAACTTAAGATCATATGATGCAGACCAAGTAGATGTAGACAGTGTTATCTATGCTTGGATCAATGAAGACAATGAGTTATTCTTAGTTACAGTTAACAACGTACACGAAGGTACTTTAACTTCCTACAACAGAAGCCGTGTAACTGTAGGCGGAGTAAACATCAGCGTTAACAGAGCAGTTACAACAGTTTCTGACAGTGCTAATGATTTTGTAGAGTTATACTACGTAGATGGTAGCATTAGTGACGTAGTAGAAAACTTAGATGGTGAAACAGTACTTGTAGCAAGAGACTTAATTGGCGACGCTCGTCATATTGTAGGTGTTGCTGCAGGAACTAGCGGACTTCAGTACGGTATAGTAGTAAGCACAGGTGGTGCTAGAGCAATTGACATCTTTACACAAGATGACAGAATTGTAAGCTATAACTTTGCTAGAAATGCTACTTTCCGTACAGCTCTTACTGGTACACTTGGCACAACTGCTCAAAGTTACTTTAATCACTTTATAGGTAACGACCCAGCATTCTTGTTTGTTGAGTTTAGAATAAACAGAAATGGTGAAATTAGTGAAATAAGACTATTGGGTGGAAGTCATTTAACGGATTATCCAGTAAATGATTTAAGAGCAGCTGGTAATGGTAGTATTGTTTTAGGTACTCCAAATCGTACTTTCTTTGTTACTAACAGAACAGTGTTTATGGCAACTGAAGGTAATGATGAAGATAACCTAGAAGTTGTTAGATGGAATGACATCAGAGGCATGAATCCTCATGATGCAAGAGCAGTTATTTTCACCCCACAAGCCGGTGGAAGTGAAGCTGTATTTGTTGTATTCACTAGAGACTTTGGAAGTCTTGTAGGCGATGACAATCTGTTTGGTATAGTTCATGGTGCTGCTGCTCATAGTGGCGGAATATGGAGAATGCCAATACAGGTAGTCGGTGAAGCTTCACAAAACATCCGTGTAGCTAACCAACATGCTGTACCAAGAAATTCAATAATCGAATTTAGACTTAACAGTGATAATGAAGTAAGAAATGCAACAGGACTTACATTAACTGCTCCGGCAGGTGGTGTAGTGCGTGCAATCTATGGTGATGT
>JGI20163J26743_11538493_pt1 | contig 29732 bp, 26 predicted proteins | sample TergutCu122P1_FD_26743 | JGI IMG/M metagenome (IMG submission 26743) | reverse complement strand
TTTTCTTCGAACTTTTTCTGTTAAGACTCCGCCTTCATCATAACCAACATAACCAGGAGGCGAGCCTATAAGCCGGGAAGAATTATGTTTTTCCATGTAATCGGACATATCAATTCTTATAAGAGAATCTGCGCTTCCAAAAAGAAACTCTGCAAGTGTTTTTCCAAGAAGTGTTTTTCCAACACCCGTGGGACCAAGAAAAATAAAAGAACCAAGCGGCTTTGCATGAGAGGAAATTCCTGCCCTGCGTCTTCTTATCGAAGAAGATACTGCTTTTATCGCTTCTTCCTGCCCTATTACAGTTTTATGCAGATGTTCTTCGATTTTAAGAAGCTTTTCTGACTCATCTTCGGCAATATGAGTTATTGGAATTCCTGTTATCTCTGCAAAAACATGATGAATATCTTTCTCATCAATAAGATTCTGCTTTACTTTTACAACTTCTTTCCATGATGATTCAATAACTTCTTTTTGCTCTCTGAGGGTACTTATTTTGTCGCGTACAGACGCTGCTTTTTCATAGTCCTGATTACTTACATAAGTTCTTTTTTCCATGTTAAGTTCATCGAGCTGCTTGTTTATGCTATCAAGCTCTTCGGGCTTTTCTCTTACAGCTATTCTTTTGCGCGCTCCTGCTTCATCGAGTATATCTATTGCTTTATCTGGCATAAGTCTGTCAGTAATATATCTTGATGCAAGCTTTACTACGGTTTTTACAGCTTCGTCGTCATACGTTACATTATGAAAATCTTCATAATATTTTTTTATTCCTTCGAGTATTTCAACTGTTTCCTGATACGTTGGCTCCTCAACAAGTATTGGCTGAAATCTTCTTTCAAGAGCAGTATCCTTCTCGAGGTTTTTTCTATATTCATTCAGAGTTGTAGCGCCAATACATTGAATCTCACTTCGGGATAATGCAGGTTTTAGCATATTCGAAGCATCTATTGCTCCTTCTGCTCCTCCGGCGCCTACAATAGTATGTATTTCGTCTATAAAAAGTATAATATCGCCGGCTGTCTTAATTTCCTTCATTATACGTTTTAAGCGTTCTTCAAATTCCCCTCTGTATTTGGTGCCGGCAATTACAGAGGCAATGTCCAAAATCATTACTCTTTTGTTTTGAAGAACATCCGGAACTTTTAATGCAGCTATTCTTGATGCAAGCCCTTCTACAATTGCTGTTTTACCTACGCCCGGTTCGCCAAGTAGTATTGGGTTATTCTTGCTTCTGCGGGCAAGTATCTGGATAACTCTGTTAATCTCTCTTTCACGCCCAATTACAGGATCAAGCTGACCCGCAGCAGCCATTTCCGTAAGGTCTTTGGAAAATTCATTCAATATAGGTGTGTTTTTTCCACCCGGAGTTGAACTTTTCTTTATAACAGCTATTTGTTTACCTAACTTGTTATCTGATTTTGTTATTTCAGACATCTCTGCAACAGCATCTCTTAACATATCAAATGTAATGCCCCTGCTAACAAGAAACATTGAAACAATACTCCCAGGCTCATTTGCTGCTGCAAGGAGGAGATGTTCTGTTCCAATATATTCATGATTGAACCTTTTAGCTTCTTCGGCAGAACTTTCAAGAACCTTTCTGCCTCTTTTTGAAAGAGGTACATCTCCAAGAAGAAAGCCCCCTCTGTTTTTAAATATGTTATTTTCTATTTCAACCTGCAGTTGTGCTGGTTCGATTTTAAATTTTCTTAAGATTTTTAATGCCTGACCTTCGCCCTCTTTAAGAAGCGCAAGAATAATATGTTCCGGTAAAAGCTGGTCTGCATGGAATCTTTTAGCTTCTTCTTGTGCTATCAAAGCAAGTACTTTTTGAGCTCTCTTGGTTAATCCTTTAAACATCTACTTATTCCTTAGTAAATTATTTCTAATATATTCTGCTCTTGATATATCTTCATCAGAATTATCCTGTATACTTTTTATATGAGATTTCTGTATTTGTAATAATAAACAATTTAATTGCGAATATGTTATATTTTTGTCAATTAAATTGTAATATTTTCCTAATTTTAAGGATGAAATGTGCCTTATGGCTTCTGTTATGCTAATTTTTCTGCAATTTTCGAGAATCCCTTTTGCCCTGAAAATTTCATCTTCGATATTAATTCTATCATTCTCTATAACTCTATTGCGCATCTCTCGCTCATAATTCATAATAATATCTGTAATACTCTCAAGTTGAATTATAATATCTTCTTCGCTTCTCCCTGCAGAAAACCTGTTATCTACAATATATAAATCTCCCAAAAAATCCCCGCTGGAACAGGAGTTGCTTTCTGTTGCAAAGCCTTTTACTGCAAGACCGGAACGGGTTATCTCAGCAAGTGCTTTATCAATTTTGCCGGCACGCTTTATTGCTGGTAAAAAAAGCATCACAGATGCGTTCATTCCTGTACCTGAGGAAGATAATTCTGATGTAAGATACCCAAATTGCGGCGAAAAGGCAAATTTAAGCTTTCCATCAAAAATATTATCAAATTCATTGCAGCAATTATATGCTTTTCTTAAATTAAACCCGCTCTTTATGCTTTTTATCTTTATATGATCAGTTTCATTAAAAATAACAAGAATTTCCTCATTATCTTTAATTAAAATTGACTGCTCGCCGCCTAAAGAAGCGCCCGGGGTTATATAATTGCGCTCTGCAAGTATTTGCCGTTCAATTATTTTTAAATTATTAAGGTGATAGAAACTAAAGCCATACATATTTTCTACGGCTTTTAAAACCTCATCAAAAAGAGAATCTGAATCTTTTTTGTCCATTTTTTCGGGAAAAACAATCCCTTCGATGTTCCGCTTCAGGTTGATGCAACTTGAGATAACTACGTCGCTTTCCGGTCCTTCTTTGTTAAACCAGGCGTTTTTACTAATTTTGAAACTGCTATTAACCATCTTTTTCTAACTGTTTCTCCATAAGCTTTATTTTATCCCGCAAATAAGCAGCTTCTTCGAATTCTTCATTTTTTAAAGCCTTATTTAATAACGACTGAAGATTATTTATTTTTTTCATTCTTTGAGTTAAAATATTTATTTTAAAAGGATACTTGCCTTTATGTTCGGAAGACCCTGTATTTGTCATTAAAAATGAAGTAATATATCTGCTAAATTCTTTATAGCATTCAGGGCAGCCTGTTTTTCCTGTCTTTTTTAAATCTTCCAGAGTTTTTCCGCAAACATAACAAACTTTTACATGATCTTTTTTTGTTACAGCTCTCTTTATTTCTGCAAAATTCTTAAGAAGGCTTTTTAAATTTACATTGAGTTCTGTATTATTTATTGTAAGCCCTTTCTCTTTTGCACATTTTTCACAAATACTCATATTAATTTCTTCATTTCTGGCAATTTGCTGAATATGAATTATTGCTCTGTTATTACCGCAGATATCACATCTCATTTTTGTTTCCTACTGTTATTCTGATTATAAAAGTTATTATACTTCGCTGCAAGCTGGTAATATAAATAAAAGGTATTACGCGCAAAGCGACCACCAGGCAGCTTTCGCGCGATACTTCGTGTTCGCCTCATCACTCGGTCATGTGCAAGCTTTGCTTGCCCGCGACCCTCGTTTTATCGGCGATTCCCGGTTATTCGTCCAATAACTTTTGTTCAGCTTTTTTGCAGTATTTCTATCGGTTTTATGGAGGCAGCCTTATATGCAGGTAAAAATGAAGCCAAAGTCGCAAGTAAGAGTGATATGCAGAAGACCAAAATAAGTTCTGAATAATCAAGGATAACAGGTATTTCTTCGAGATAATATCCTGTATCCATAATGCTAAATGCAGAAAAATCTGTTTGTTTAAAAATATTTAGTATATAAAAACTTGCAAAAAGAAAGATATTTATAATTTTTTCAATAAAATTGATTATTGCATTTATATGTATAGACATAAATATACCCAGAAACATTCCAATAGAACTCCCAACTATTCCTATGCCAAAGCCTGTAAGCAGAAAAGTAAGCGCTATGCTTTTTCGGGAAAAACCTATGCTTTTTAGAATTGCAATTTCTTTTTTTCTTGATAAAACCATCATAATCATGGCAGATGAAATATTAAGTGAAGCAACAGATAATATAAGAATCATTATAAAAAACAAAAGTCTTTTTGTTATTTCAAGGCTCCTGTAAAGCGTATAATTTAACCTATGCCATGAATGAACAAAAAAACCTGGCGGAAGTTTGCTTCTTATAAGGCTTGCTGTTGCATCAATGTTTCTATACGGGTCTTCAACTTTTATTCCTATAAAAGGCGCAGTATCTCTAAAAATGGAACGCGCTCTTTCATATTGTATATAAGCGCTTATTTCATCAAGTTCCCTGTATCCTGTGGTAAATATTCCTCTTAATATAAATCTTGTGGGTCTAAATATCGGAGCTCTTCCAGGCGGAGTATGTGCAGTAAGAATTCTAACTTCATCGCCAACCTTCGCACCTATTCTATTTGCAATTGCACCGCTTAGAAGTATCGAATCTCTGTCGAGAATAAATTCTCCGTCAATAAATTCAAGATACCTTCTAAACATTTCATCTTTTTCGTATAAGTTTTCCGGCAATCCTCTTATTGAAACACCAGTCCTGCCCGATGCTGTATATACAAGCCCTGTTTCTTCTACATAAAAAAAAGCATTTATAACACTATCAATTCTTTTAATATCTGCAATAATCTGGTCATAATCAATATTTGCAATTGGTCGTTGCATTCTTGCCTGAAAATGAAAGCTATCTATCTCTATATATCTTCTCGTTATTCCCGAAATCATGCCGTTGGTAACTTCAAGCACTACGATAAGAGGAACAAGGCTTAAAGCAATACCTATAATGCTTCCTCTTATGTGCCTAAAAATAGCTTTATCGCTATTGCGGTTTGTTAAAAACTTATAAGCAAGAAAAAGAGTCTGCATTATTTTCATATTGGCTGAAGCTTTCCTTTTTCAAGTTTCATAACAAAATCTCCCCTCATTGCAAGCTTCATTTCATGAGTTACCATTACAAGAGTAACTTCGTGCTGCTGGACAAGATCAAACAAAATATCTTCGACAATTCGCGCGTTTTTTTCATCAAGATTTCCTGTAGGCTCATCTGCAATAATTATCGAAGGATTGTTTATCAAAGACCTTGCAACAGCTACACGCTGCCTTTCGCCGCCGGAAAGTTGATATGGGTAAAAAGAGCTTCTGTCCTTTAAGTTTACTTTTTCCAAAAGTTCTTCTGCTTTGCCTAGAGACTTTTTCCTGGAATGTCCAGAAATAAAATATGGCATCATAACATTCTCAGCAGCAGTCAGCTCTTTTATAAGATAATGAAACTGAAAAACAAACCCCATAACTTTGTTTCTGAAATTATAAAGTTCGTTTTCTGTCATTGTTTCGATATCCTGCCCCAAAATATTTACAACCCCGCTTGTTCCTTTGTCAAGCCCGCCGATAATATTCAGCAGTGTGCTTTTTCCCCGTCCGCTTTCGCCTGTAATTATTATTTTACTGCCTTTATCAATTAAAAGATCAAGTTGGTCAAGTACAACAAGTTCTTCGTTTCCGTTTTTATACTTTTTTACAAGTTTATCGATTTCTATTATTTTACTCATTCGTGCCTCAAGTATTCCGTAGGATTAGCTACAGATATTTTTTTAGATGCAAAATATGCGGACAATGCGCCTGCGAACAATGCAAAAAGGAAAACAGTAACAATTTCAGGCAGCACTATTCTTACAGGTATTTCTGCAAGATAAAAATAATCTGACGGGAAAAGCGTAAAAGAAAAACCATCTGAAAGACCGGCAGTAGATGCAATAAATTCTACACACATAAGCAGATACATTGCTGCGATGCCAAAAATCATGAATATTTCATTAATATTTACTATAAGTAAAAGCCCTAAAATAACTCCGGAAAGTCCGCTTATGAAGCCTATTATTACCCCTTCAAAAAAGAATATTTTTCTTACTGCTTTTTCCGATGCCCCTATTGCATACAAAACAGCAATATCTTCAAGTTTTTCGGCAACTGTACGTTTTATCGAATTAAAAATATTTACCCCTATAACAACAAATATAAGAGTAACCAGAAGAAACATTACAACCCTTTCCATTCGAAGAGCGTTAAAGAAAGATCTATTACGCTCTCTCCATGAAACTACTTCAGCATTAGGATGAGCGGTTTTTATCTCAAATATTGTTTGAAGATCCCGGTACCTGTTTTTTAACTTAACCCCTATTATCTTTCTGTTATCAAGATAAAAACCTTCGTTACTTTCAGCAGCTGCTTTATCCCTGCTCTCTGCCCCATGTTCAAAAAGAGACATATGCTCATCGGATATAAAAATCATACTCCTGTCAAACTGGAAGTACCCTGACCGGAATATACCTGTTATTGTAAAATCAATAACATCGGGACGCAGCGTAGCGAAACTTCTGCCCGATAAAGACAAGAGGCTTATCGTATCTCCTTCAAAGACACGTAAAACTCTTGCAAGTTCTGCCCCTATTATAACTTTAAAGTCTCCGGCAATATCAACATGATCTTCTTCAATGCCAATACTTTTTATAAGTGATTTATCCCGCCTAAAATCTCCTTCACTAATAAGCCTTACCATAACAGGGTCAAGCCTGTGACCGCTTTGGATTAGTGTCTGGGTATCGTAAAATCTTGCAAAGCTTTGAACAGCCGCGCTATTTTCAAGAGTCCTTATCACTCCTTCCTTGTCATCAACATTATAGATTCTGATATGGTATGATTCAATTTCAAGGATATCATTAATAAACCCAAACTGGAGCCCATTCATTACAGACATTACTGATATAAGAGTAATAACTCCTGCAGAAAGCCCAAATATTGACAATAACTTAGTAGTATTTTTTTTATCTGCTTTTCTTGGCCATATATATCTGCTGGCAAGAAATATGTAAGGTTGCAAACTTTTTTTACTCCTCATCGCTCGATTATACGAACACAAGCTCCGTTTGATTCTCGCTTATTCGTCTAATAAACCATTTATTTTCTTTCAATTGCTGTTATCTTTATCCATATGATAAATTCTTAAAACCCTCTGTCTGTTTTTGAAAAAATCTTCATAAATAACATCATTTCCACGATAGACCCTTTTTCTATAAATCTCTCCATTAAAAAACTTTGTTTCGGAAAATAATTCACCATCTACATATTCAAATATATATCTTTCGACTCCTTCCGGAATGACTCTTATTCTTCTTACAAGTCTGTTATCATCATCATAATAGTCATTTGTCCGCGAAACAAGACGCTCTCCGATATAAATAATTTCTTCTGTAAGCAGACCGCCAGGAGTAAAATTTCTTATAATCCTCTTAGCGGTTTTGAAAAAAGTTTCTTCTGTCCTTAGATAAAGATTGCGGTCATAAAAATATCTTTTTTCAGATACCGCGATTCCTCCATCTGTTTTTAATATCCTTGATATCCTGCCGCTGCTGTCATAATGTATAAAATACCCTATTAAATCGCTGTTTCCATGCCATTCCTCAAGAAGATGCTGCCCTTCAAATCTATATTTTGATATCTGCTCTTTTCTCTCATTATTTTCCAAATAAGTTGTTCTTATAACCGAAGCAACTCTTCCTCTTGAATCCCTCTCGTACCTGATTGAATTTTGAAGTCTGCCATCAAGAGAGAACTCCTCAATTTTATCAAGAAGCATATTAGAATTATATCTATTTATTCTGATATAGCCTGATTGATCGTCTGTATTTATAACTTTTTCCCTGTAGACAAGCTGCCCTCGAAATGTTCTTTCCGTTACTCTGCTATTTTCTGTAATTATCTCTTTTTGAATAGTACCGGCAGAAGAAAAATGCGTCTCCGTTCTTCTTATGGGAACAGAATTCTTATAAAGTATTTTTATTTTTTTATTCCCATCTGTTATTTTTTCAAGATAATACTCAAACTCATGTATTCTGAATCTAGAAATCTCTGCAAGCTGCATTCCAAGACTATTTGATCTAAAAAATTGCAAAGGAAAAACAAGAGCGGTATTTACAAAAAACAGTAGTAATATAATTATTCTATACATCGAGTAGGTTATCCAAATATTCCTTTTTATTAAATCTTTTTAAATTGTTATACTTTTCTCCTGTGCCAATAAAAACAAAAGGAATGCCAAGCTTACCGGAGATTGATACTGCTATCCCGCCTTTTGAAGCTGAATCATATTTTGCAAGCACAACAGCATCCAAGCCAATTGCTTCATTAAATATCTCAGCTTGATTAAAAGCATTCTGACCTGTTGTTGAATCTATAACAAGAAATTTAAAATAGTTTTCTTTTGGAATTTTACTTTTAATAATTTTATCTATTTTTTGCAGCTCTTTAACAAGGTTTGCTTTGTTATGCATTCTCCCGGCAGTATCCGCAAGAACAACTTTGTCGCCTTTTGCTTTTGCACTTTCAATAGTATCATATATTACAGCTCCTGGATCCGAACCATGCTCCTGGCTTATAACCCTAACACCCAGCCTCTCTCCGTGAAGTTTAAGCTGATCTATTGCAGCAGCCCTAAATGTATCTGCAGCAGAAAGCACAATGCCTTCCCCCCTATATTCATCTTTTATAAGAGATGCGGTTTTAGCTATAGTGGTTGTTTTCCCCACGCCATTAACTCCAAGAAACAGAATAAGATTAAGCTTTTGTATATCTATAGAAAAATTATACTCCAGCATTCTCTCGGAAATAATCTCTTTTAACAGAGCATATAGTCCTTCCTGGTCACTTATCTTATTTTTTGAAGCATCGGCTTTAAGTTTTTTTACTATTTCCATAGAAAGAGTTGTACCCATATCAGACTCAATAAGAGCATCTTCAATATCCTCAAAAAGAGCATCATCAAATACATTTTTTTTAAATATAGCCTTTATCTTCTCAGCCAGCGCAAATTTCATTATTAAAAACTCCTCCGAAGCCTGCCTTGTTCAAGCGTGATCTCAATCGTTACCTTCTATTATAAAAAACATCTGCCGCTCTTATGTAGTCATTCAGCCTAAAAATAGTGTTAATAAAAAAAGTGACAGTTAAAAAAAGAGAAACACTATATCCATAGAAAGCATAATTCCTTGTTCTTCCAAGCCTGTTTATTTCGTCCCAGTTGCGATTATGTGAAATAATTGCAGCGTTATATGCATTACTATGTTCAGCCGCAATAGCATACAGGAAAAAAGTAACAGGCACAGACAAAACAAATAACGAAAGGCTGGTGTAAAACGAGTTCCTTCTTTTTGCAATAAATTCTTCTCTTCTAAAGATATCCGGAGACAACTGTATCTCTATTGAATTTTGCGGAATATCATCAAGAAAAAGCCTTGCATCCCTGAAGCCATCTTTTCTTATAATTATATCGCCCGAAAGCCCATTTAAAATAAAAGGCGTTACCCCCACCCAAAGAGAATCAAGATAAACGCTTGCTCCCTGCGGAAGTGTATTTATTGCAGTAAGTTTTTCTTCTATTAAAGTAACGCTAAGGTCAATAACACTGGCTTTCTTCTCATCCAAAAAAACAGAAAGAGTTTTTTCCTCCTGCCCGCGCCCTCTTATTGTAAGCGTATGCGCGCCCGGAGAAACTAAAACATTTAAAGCAGAACCTGTTCCTATATATTTTCCGCTAAGAAAAATATCGCTTTCCCTGTTATCTGTATTAACCGTAATCCTGCTCCATGTAGTACCAAGAAGAATTGACGTTACTTCAGAAATTACATTATCAAGCGATGAAAACAGCGCTCCAGCTTCGCTGGACACAGTTGCAGAAAATAAATCTTTCTTTTCAAGCGCACTGTAAAGCCTTACTTCAAGAATTATTATATTTCCAAATTGCCTTGCCGATCCATAAAAAATATAATCAAAGTTATTCGCTCGTGCAAAATTATCTATATTAACAGGGTCAAAAGAAAGAGGATTATTTGCTTCATCGCTTGTCGTAAATACAATATCTTTTACAGGAGATACCTGTATTCTTCTTAAATTATACCCTTCAAGCTGCCTTATCCTTCTTCTGCTGTCTCTGATTCTGTTTGTTATTTCCCTTCTTCTTGTAATATCTCCAAAATATGCACTGTCGTATTCTCTTATAAGCGAGGAAAGCCTTCTTTGTTCTGCATCAATTTGATCAGAAACAATTCTTTTTCTAATCAGTAAAATTTCTTCGGAAGAAAGTGTATGTGTTGGAATTCCCGCAAACTGGCTCATAAAAAAAGAGGGTAAAACATTTGCAATATATGAGATATCTCTTCCTGAGCCGGATACTCTAAATTCTGTTAAAGCAACATTCCATGTTGTTCTTTCATTTGTTAAAATAATCCTTTGAGAAAAGACTGGCTGAATAAAAAATAAAAAAAGAAGCGAAAAAAGAAAATAATATCTCATAGCATTTAAGTCCCAAAAGCTTTTTTAATTGAACCAATAAGCCTTTCCGGCTGAAATGGTTTTACAACAAAGTCAGCAGCGCCAAGCTGTATTGCTCTTATTATATATTTCTGCTGCCCAAGCGCAGAGCACATAACAACCTTTGCCTCCGGGTATTTTGATTTAAGCACCTGCAGCGCAGTAAGTCCGTCCATTACAGGCATCGTTATATCCAAAAGAACAATATCTGGCTTTAGCTCTTCATAAAGCTGGAGCGCCTCCAGCCCATTTTCAGCCTCTCCAACAACAGGAACTTCTTCCTTTTCCAGTATTTCCCTGATTGAGATTCTCATAAAATACAAATCATCAACAATTAAAACACCTGATTTCATTCTTTTTTACTTTTCCATGCAAATTTTAAGTATTCCTCTATAAATGGATCAATATTGCCGTCCATAACACTCTGTATATTTCCAATTTCGTGTTTTGTTCTATGATCCTTTACCAGAGTATACGGCTGAAAAACATACGACCGAATCTGGCTGCCCCAGGCAATATCCTTTTTTTCCTTACTAAACTTCTCGTTCTCTTCGTCCTGCTTCTGCTTATAATGCTCATAAAGCTTTGACTTAAGCATTTTCATTGCATTTGCCCTGTTCTTATGCTGGCTTCTCTCTGTCTGACATTGTACCACAATTCCTGTTTCCAGGTGCGTTAATCTTACCGCAGAATCTGTTTTATTTACATGCTGCCCGCCAGCGCCGGAAGCCCTGTAAGTATCTACCCTTAAATCTTCTGGTCTTATATCAATCTCAATATTATCTTCAAGAAGAGGATAAATATATACTGATGCGAACGACGTGTGTCTTCTGGCATTTGAATCAAAAGGAGAAATTCTTACAAGCCTGTGAATTCCCGACTCTCCCTTGAGATATCCATGCGCATGTTCCCCATCCACCTGAATTGTAACAGACTTTAATCCCCCTTCTGCCTCCATAATATCAATAATTTCAACAGAAAACCCCTTTTTTTCAGCCCATCTCATGTACATTCTGTAAAGCATACTAACCCAGTCACACGCCTCTGTGCCGCCTGCTCCTGAATGTATAGTCAAAAAAGCAGAAGCATTATCCATCTCTTCACTAAGAAGCTGGAGCGTTCTAAGCTCCGAATATCTGCTTTCAAGATTACTTATAGCCTCTATTATCTCTTTTTCAAGAGATTCATCTTTTTCAGAAACAGCTATTTCAAAAAGTTCTTTTATACTTTGCGCTTCGCTCCAAAGCATTTCCCAGGGGAGAAAAGCTTCTTTAAGTCTTTTTAAATTAGCTAAGACAGCCTCTGCTTTTTTCCTGTCGTCCCAGAAATTTTCTGCATAAGTCTCTTTTTCCAGCTCCGCGAGCTCTTGTTTTTTCTTTTCAGGGTCAAAGATGCCTCCATGAAACTGCAATAGTCTCTGCAATCTTATTTAAAGGAACCTGATAATCCAGCAACATATATTACCTCATCTTAGCAGTATTTTTTTCCATTTCTTTTTTTCAAGTAAAGATATTACAAACTGCTGCTCATAAGGGTATTGATAAAATCTTACTTTGTCAAAATGATCTGTAGCTCTGTCTATATCTCTCTTAAGTCTTTTTAATGTATTTTCCTGTATTGAGTCTGATTCAAAAACATTTTTGACGATTTCTTTAAATCTATAAAAAATTAATATTTCCTTTACTTTTTGCTTAGTGTCATCACTCGAAAGATCATAAACCACTGATACAAACATATTTATAGTTTAAATATTTTTTCATCAGTAGTCAAACCCTTTTGTATACTCTGAATACTATCTTTATTATACTGACAGGCTGGCTGCTGTTAAAGGACGGCTTGCATCTCAGCCGCCAGCCGTTTCAGGTGTGTGATGTTTACAATCTTAACGCCGATTAAATTATTTTCAAAGTTTTACTTCAATCCGCTTTTCCCAGGTTTTGCCTGGTTCCAGGTTTTCGATTTTGTAGACAGGCATAATAGATGTATAACAATAAGTGCCATCTTCCTGAGGCATTGCGAAGCAGGCCGCGTCCTGCGCTGCGACAGGGATGTCGCGACAAAGCGCAGGGCTGCAAGGCATGGATGCCGCGGTCGGCACCGACTTTTCCTCAACATAAATATTATATGTTGTTTCAAGATTTATTGTTATTGTTGTATTTGAATCTTCCAGAATAATTTTGTTATTCTTGTTTTCACAATTATGATTTATACTCTTGTTTTTATCTATCATAGAAAAAAACAACCCAACTCCAAATTGGTAACTTAGCGCTTTAGAGCCAGTATTTACGATGCTGTAAAAAACCTCAAAATTCTTTTTGTTAAATTTATACTGTTTTACAATTTTAAAAGCAAATCCATTTTTTTGGTCTTTGACTCTGCACAAAAATGCTGCAACTTTTTGTTCTCTTTCAAAACTATTTACAGAATAGTAATCAGATGCTACTCCTGTTTCATCACTGTTTATAAAATCAGCTATATTTGCACATTCTTTATCAATATCCACAAAATAGTCGCAAAAACTTTTTTTAAGCCGCTTCTTTTCCCCAATATTTTCCGTTTCGTCTGCATGGCAGGCAGCGTAATCAATTGAATCATTATAATTCCATTTATTTTTTAGATAATCCAGTTCAAAAAGAGATGCTCCTTCGGCGTGGATAAAAGCATTATACTCTTCCCCATGGAACAAAAATTCATCCAGCCCATCCATATCAAAATCATTTTTGAAGAGTGATGGGATAAAAATACCTTTCTGCCTTGTCAGGAGCTCAGCTTCCATAAAATTTTTATACGCATTTAGCCTGTTCTTTTTCTTTTTTTGTATGCTGCTAGTAGCATCAGAATATTTATTTGCATAAGAAAGATAATTTTGCCCTGTGTGCAAAAATTTCATTGCAGACTCTTTTTTATATTTATCGCCTTTAAGCTGATTTATAAGCGTCTGCACCTGAATCATTCTGGAATAAATAAGATTTATTTCATAATTTTCCGATAAAACATTTCTGTAACATTCACTATTTCTTATATATTTTTTTTGTAATTTTAAAGACTTAATAAGCGAACTCGGATGCACTGTTTTTATACTTTTATCTGCCTGTATAGTTTTAAAAAAAGCATCTACATATTCTTCCGGTTTTTTTCCAATATCTTCATCTGTAAAAATAAGAGATACTACCTTGCCGGCACTTCCTGGCGGACAGGTCTTTGCGAGCAAAGATCCCCCCCCGGAGTCCGGAGCCCCTGCTTTTTGTTTTAAAATAACAATATATTTTTCTACATCCGGCTCCTGCAATGCCGTGAGTGTACTATGCACCGGAAATACATTTATAATTTTTCCGCTGTCTTCTGTAATAAATGGCGTATATAAAGAGTCGTTGGGTATATTATCCAGAAGACTGTAATCCAAAAAAACATAATTCATTCCGCTGTTTCTTATTGGAAGTATAAGAGAGTTATCCCATATACTTTTTGTTATCCAGCAGCCGAGAGGTCTTTTTCCAAATTTTTTTCGTAATGATGTTGTAAGCGATTCAAGCTGACCTGTTCTATCTTGCGCAGAAAGCATTGGAAGAATTGGCTCATAATATCCGCCGCCCAAAACTTCCACCTGTTTCCTTTTTTTCACCAGCTCTTCTATGAGCATTATTACTTCCGGGTGTTTTTCCTCGAGCCATTCAAGCAAAGGACCTGAAAAATGTATTACTACTTTTATTTCCGGAAACTCGTAGAGTTTTTTAAAAAAAGGTTTATATGTATTTAAATATTTATATTCGGCTTCCTCTTCTGAATCTGCCAGATCCATACAAGTAAGACCGATTATAAGATTATAATTATCCATGTTAATTATCTCTCATAAAAAATTACCCCGAAAAATTAGAAAAAATCTAATTTTTCGGGGCTAATCTAAAGTTTTTATATGCTACTTATTTGCTACAATGCACTTTGCAGGACAAGCTTCTGCTGCAGAAGCTCTCTCACCTTTTACACTATAATCAATTGAAGCAAGAAAGTTTTCAATCTTAAATCCGCCTTCAGGCGATTTTTTATCACAAATTTTACATGCTATGCAGCCAACTTTACAAGCTTTTTTTGTTGCAGCGCCTTTGTCATTGGAGTTACAGGAAACAACATAATCTGCAGAAACAGGTATCATTTTTAGTACGCCTGTAGGGCATACTGCTATACATTTTTCGCAAGAAATACATTTATCTGCAATAATGCGCACAAGCCCTTTCCCATCATATTCAATGGCTTCGGTAGGGCACGCGCCTATACAGCTTCCAAATCCAAGGCAGCCATATTTACATACTTTATTACCCTGATACATACTGTATAAAGCATTACAGTCTTTAACTCCGTCATATTCAAATGCAAATTCTGCAAGACCTGTTCCGCCGCAGCAATGGATCTGCGCTACCTTTTTTTCCTGGTTAACATCAACCACAATTCCCATAATTTCCGCAAGCCTTGCCTTTACTTCAGCGCTTGCAGGAGGGCATCCGGTAACTTCTGCTTTACCCAAAAACAGACCTTCGGCAAATCCCGCACAACCAGGGTATCCGCAGGCTCCGCAATTTACTCCGGGAAGAGACCTTTCTAAGTCATAAAGCTTTTGTTCTTTTTTTACAACCAAATATTTTCCTGCAATGGCAAGAGATATTCCAAAAAAAGCGCCAAGAAGAGATATTGAAAGAAAAGCAGCTAAAATTGTTGATAAATCAAACATTTATAACCCCCTTTACCCTAAAAGGTTGTTGAGAAGAGCTCTATCAAAAGCCATAAACGACATTGCCATAAGACCTGTTACAATAAATGCAATCGGAAGACCTTTAAATGGTTTTGGAATATCTTCTAAATCAAGCCTTTCTCTGATTGTTGCCATTATAAAAATAGCCAAGAGAAAACCAAGTCCAACTGCTATACCAGCAACAAAACTTTCCATGGCATTATACCCTGTTCTGGTTGCAATTACAGCTATACCCATAACACCGCAGTTTACTGTAATCAAAGGAAGGAAAATACCAAGAGCTTTGTAAAGAGGAGGAGCAACTTTTTGAACAACCATTTCTACCAACTGCACAAGAGAAGCAATAATAAGAATAAAAGCTACTGTTTGCAGAAAAGTAATATTAAATGGAATAAGAATATAATTCTGTACAGCCCATGTAATAAGAGCTGCAATAGCAGCTACAAATGTAACTGCAAATCCCATTCCTGTAGCAGATTCAACATTTTTAGATACCCCCAAAAAAGGGCACAATCCAAGAAATTGTGTTAAAATAAAGTTACTTACTATTATATAAGTAATTATAATTGCAATATAAGACATTCTATTTCTCCTTCTTTCTCATGGTCTGCCAGTTTAAAAAAGCCTGCAAAAAAGCTATTACAAAAAAAGCTCCTGCTGCCAGCCCAAACATTCTTATCGGCGCGCTTGCCAATCCAGGGATTCTGATAACCCCATCAAAAGTGCCTATAGCAAGAAGAGTAACTGTTCCAGTACCCAACAACTCTCTAAGAAAAGCAATCATAAACAGAGCAAGCGTAAATCCTGCGCCCTGCCCCAAGGCGTACACAATAGATGTTCCCACTTTGTTTTTGTTTGCAAAAGCTTCTGCGCTTCCAAGTATTATACAGTTAACTGCTATAAGCGGAACAAATACCCCCAGGTTTTGATAAAGCTCAGGAGAAAATGCCTGTAAAATCATTTCAACAATTGCCGTAAATGTTGCAATAACAACAATATAAGCAGGAATTCTTACCTTGCTGGGAATAAAATCTTTAAGAAGCGATACAAATATATTTGCACCAAGGAGAACGAATAAAGTACATATTCCCATTCCCAGTGCATTCTCAATAGTCGTTGAAACAGCAAGCGCAGGACAAAGCCCCAGAGCCATAACGAATATCGGATTTTCCTTTAATATACTTTTATTAAATAATTTTAACACTTTTCTATTCTCCTATATCTTTAGCATAATTAGGGTCTTTAGCAAGAACATTCCTGACAAAAGCAGCGCCATCAGCAAGAGCATTTGCAACTCCTACAAACGTTATTGTAGCGCCGGCTACAGAATCAGAATCTGCCCGCGAAAGGTGCGTTCTTCTCGTAGGAATCGGATTATCCGCATCGCCTCTGCCAATAAACTTATTATAGAATTCAGGTCTTTCCGGCTGGTCTCCAATACCCGGAGTCTCCGTATGCGCAAGCATAAAAGCGCGAATCAGCCTGCCGCTTGGTTCAAAGTTGGCAAGCAGCACCAAATCGCCGGAATAACCTACGCCAACAACTCTAAGAATAAAGCTGCTTAACGTCCCATCATCCAAAAATACAGGATAATAACTTCTTACCACCCCGGTATCAGCAATTATTACTTCTTCCCCCGGTGTTCCTACTTCATTTACCAATGCAAGAGCCCGCTGAAGCGCCAGCCTTTTATTTTCTTCTATATGCGGTCTTGTAACAACATTCACAAAACCCAATGCCAAAGACGCAACCATACAAATTGCCGTAAGCTTAAAACCAATTATTAAAATCTTTCTCATTTTTTCTTTTCCTTCGGAACAAATCCAAAAAGCTTTGGACCTGTAAATCTATCAATCATTGCAACAAGAATATTCATTATAATAATTGCCAATGAAACACCTTCAGGTAATGAGCCGTATGCCCGGATCAAAAAGGTTAAAAATCCGCAGCCTATTCCAAAAACTATCTGCCCTTTCGGAGTAAGCGGAGATGTAACCATATCTGTAGCCATAAACAAAGCGCCAAGCAAAAGCCCTCCGGACAAAATGTGGAAAGCAACATCGCCGCTAAAAAATCCCTGCCCAAATCTTAAGCCATCAAAAATCCATACAAAGAGTCCAAATGAAACTATGTACGCCATTGGGATTTCCCATGTAATAACTCTTCTTATAAAAAGATAAATTCCGCCTACAATAAGCAATAAAGCAGAAACTTCTCCCAAAGAACCCGAAACATTTCCAAAGAAAAGGTCAAAGTAATGAGGGTGTATTATTAAACCAAATGATGAAGTAAACCACTCAGACATTGAAGCAGCCATATTACTTATTGGATAATCAGCCAAAAGTTCAAGCGGACCCATAACAGGTAACTCAGCATCAAGAAGCGAAGTCTGGAGAACGCCAAGAGGAGATGCGCCAGCCAATGCATCAAGCCCAATGTCCGGGTTTGTTACAGGAGCCCGCCATGTTGTCATAGCGCCAGTCCAGGAGAAAAGAACAAAACATCTGCCTGCAAGAGCAGGGTTCATTATATTTGTTCCAAGCCCGCCAAATGCCCACTTAACTACAAGAATTGCAAAAATTGATGCAATTGCAGCTACATAAAGAGGAACATCCGTAGGCATATTATATCCAATCAAAAGCCCTGTTAAAATTGCCGAAAAATCACCTATTGATCCTTTTTTCATCACCCGGATCATCACATATTCAGCAACAACCGCAGCAATTATAGATACTGCAATAACAGTAAAAGACCTCATTCCAAAAACATAAATAGCCCAAATACCCGCAGGAATAAGAGCAATAATTACATCAAGCATAATTCTTGACGTTGAGTCTTTGTGGTGAACATGGGGTGAAGACGAAATAATAAGTTTATTATTGATCATGATTTCACCGCCTTTTTATTAGCCATTTTTTTAGCAAGCCTGAATCCCTGTACAAGAGGAATATTTGCAGGACACACAAAAGCGCAGCAGCCGCACTCTTTGCAGTCCATTAAATTAAAACGCATTGCATCTTCATACTTTGCGCGTTTAGCCATTTTATATAACTTTGTAGGCGTAAGCCCCATAGGACAAGCATTAACACATCTGCCGCACATAAGACAAGCAGTTTCAACGCTCTTGCCCATCTCTTTTTTAGTTAAAACAAGAATACCCGAAGTTCCCTTTATTACAGGAGTATCAAGGCTTATCATTGAAAAACCCATCATAGGACCGCCCATAACAATACTTACAGCATCATCAGTAATTCCGCCGCAATCTTCCAGGAGATCCCCAACTTTTGTGCCTATCCGTACCTTAAGGTTAGCAGGCTTTTTTATGCCGCGGCCGCTTACAGTAACAACCCTTTCGATAAGAGGTTTATTAAATACAACAGCTTCGTATATTGCAAACACAGTACCCACATTCGAAACCACGGCGCCAATAGCAAGCGGAAGCTTGCCGGACGGAACTTCCTTATCAAGTACAGCTTTTAAAAGCTGCTTTTCATCGCCCTGAGGATACTTTAACTTAAGCGGAACAATTTCAATACCTGTTCCCTTTTGAGCAGCAAGTTTTTCCATTTTTTCAATTGCATCGGGCTTGTTAGCCTCAATGCCAATATATATTTTATCCGGGTTTAATATCTTCGATAAAATCTCAAGCCCTTTAAAAATCTCTTCGGTTTTTTCAAGCATAAGCCTGTGGTCTGCAGTAAGATATGGTTCACATTCTACTCCGTTAATAACAAGAGCCTCTACTTTTGCATCTGCAGGAGGTGTAAATTTCACATTAGCAGGAAAAGTTGCGCCGCCAAGACCTACAATTCCCATTTCAAGAATTTTATCCTGAAGCTCTTTTGGAGTCATACCGCTCCAGTCAACCGGATCTGCTGTTTTACCGGACTGATCAAATTCGCCCGAAGGCTCAATGATAACTGCCTTGCTCTTATTTCCGCTTGCCAGATAAACATCCGCAATTTCTTTTACTACACCCGGTACAGGTGAATGAATATTGGCTGATATAAAGCCCGCAGCTTTGCCTATCAGCATACCTTCTTTTACTTCATCGCCTGGATTAACCACACATTCAGCCGGAGCCCCTATATGCTGGGACATAGGAACAATAAAGCTGCTTTTAATTGCCGCATTTTTTACAGATTCCTTGTTTGTCAGCTCTTTTGAATCTTCCGGATGAACACCACCTTTGGAAAAAGTTTTTAATGATTTCATGCCGCTTGCTGTTTTCTCCTTCTATTCTCAAATATAACCTTTTTTCTGCTTCCCATAATTTGCGCTTTTTTAGTACCAAATAAAAAATAAAACAATATTGAGTATAAAAAACCAAAAATTACAGGAATTATAAAGATAGGAGCATCTGGAACAACAGTGCCGGGCGCTGCCTGAATCAATCCAGTATTAGATAGCATCAGACCAGTAATTCCCCTATTTTTATCCGCAATTACATTATCATTTAACCAAATGTCTGTAAATTGGTTAATCATTACTTTTTTGTTTTTAAAAATATTTTTTTCAGCATCAAAAAAATAATAAGATATCGTAACCTTCTCATTATTATAAGGAAAAGAGTAATTCATCTTAAAAGGAAGCCTCATCTGAAACGCCAAATGTCTGATATATTCGCAGTACCCAGGCAAAAAGCCCCTCTTTTCGTTGTACCGCGACACTTTTTCAAGAAAAGCGAGCGTCAAACCTGATGCCGGGAATGTGTGAATTGCCGCAGGCATAGGATATTTCAAGCTTTGTCCCCCTGCATAGCCAACAGGATGCCCAAAAAAATATAGCGGCAAAGTTGCCATAGACAAAAAACATATTAACGCAAAAGATTTAATATCAAGCGAAAGAACATTTTCTTTTTCTTTTTTTATACTGATGGCGCAAAATATTTTATGCGAAAACTCTGCGACCCTGCGATATCTGACAAGAAACAGCATTGCAAAGAAACAAAGCTCAAACAATAAAATAAATAGCGGAGTTACGAAAGAACCCGGTCTCGCAGCAGGCAGCGCTGAAAATGTCATATATGATACGATATGCGATATCATGGGAGCAAATGCCGGAATTATCAAAGAAAAAATCGCAATTCCGATTATCAAAAAAGCCTTTTCGTCAAAGTGTTTTTTAATAGAAATAGTTTTATAATTTATATATTCTTCAACAACCTTTTTCTCGATTAACAAAAGGAGCCTTAAGACAAAAAGCATAAATACCGCAGTAAAAAAATAGTTTTCCCCGTTAAAATAAATCAGAAAAACCCAGGGAACCGAATGTAAGAGGTGTACAAACCACTTTTTTTTGTTGTTATATACAAATATAGAAAGAATCATAAGGTATAAAAACAGCAATATAATTCCGAACCGATTATTTTCGTACTTTGGGATTATCCAGTTGTAATTATTGCCCAAAACAGATTCTACAACAGCAGATGTTTGCCAGTAATCTGCCTCTGTTCGCAGATAATAAACAGAAAATGGCTTATTGTTTACATAAGCTTTGAAATATTCAGGCACTCTGCGAAGAAAATTGCTGAATCGTGGGTCTTGCGGGTTAAAGCGGTTTTCTATTCTGTCAACAGTCATATAGGTCAAAGTGTTGTAATTAGTGTACGCAACTTGTGTATTATATTTTGAAATAACTTCATCAAAAAAATCAGTATCCAGAAGTTTTCTATATATATAGCGATTATCCATACTCTTTTCTATAAGCAGAATCTGAAACCCTTCCCAGCTTTTTATGCTAATTCTCTGCACATTTGAGACTGCGAGGTACGAAAATAAAATCGCCGTCAAAAAAGCAAAACAAAGAATAGTTTTATTGTACTTGATTTTGAGATTATTCATAAAATTTAAAGGATACTAAAAGCTACAGCTATAAAAAAACCAATCACAATGCCTATTAAAACCTCAGAAACAGTATGACCGTTTACTTCTTTTACAGATTTATAGTCTGTATTTAGCTTTTCATGAAGATCTGTACCAAGTTTATTCAGAGTTCTTGCCATAATTCCGGCAGAGCGCCTTACGCCCACAGAATCCCTTATAACAAGAAGACCATACGCAAGTACAGCTAAAAATATTGTTGAATTAAATCCTTCTTTAAACCCTATGGCAGTTGCAAGTGCTGTTACAAGCGCAGAATGACTCGAAGGCATTCCGCCTGTTTTCCATAAGAGCATTCCAATATAATACCTTAGAGGCATTTGAACAGGTCTTGATATAATAACAATCATTGTTTTTACAAATTGGGTAAAAATCCAACTAAAAAAAGCTGAAATAAAAATAGGGTTGTAAAGAATATTGTTGGAATACCCATATTCATGCATAGTAAGATACTCAACAGGAAAATAATGAATGTCAAGTAATAGGCTAACTAATTTCATAAAAATAGGAACAGCAGGCAAAGACGATAATAACAAACGAATAGACAGAATAATAAGAACAATTATTCCATCGCTCTCTCTTGGCACAATTTACAGGGAAATTCGGCTTGGTAAAATACGGCTTAATGGAGAAAAAACTGCTTCTGAAACCCGGGTTATTGCCGGCGATTCAATTTATATCCACAAATCGCTTGCGGAAATTGTTAAAGAAGATATTGAAAAGATCGCTTCGAAAAAACAAACCATTTGCCAGGCATGCGATGGGCTGGCGGCTGCGCTGCCTCGCCTAAAAGACGGCTCGCATCTCAGTCGCCAGCCCTCATTAGCAATACTCACTTCACTCGCATGTTGCAACGAAGTTTCTAGCGATCCGGACGCAGCCTGTTCTCCAGCTACAGAAGAAATGTCTCTCTCATCTTCGCCCTCACTTCCCGGCAATCCGCATTTTCCAGCTTCGCAACCTTGCCCTTGTAGCGACGTCCGTGTCGCTGGGCAAGACGCGGCGTCCGTGTCGCAAATCGAAATATTGTTTGAAAACAGCGATTTTCTTGTGGTTAACAAGCCTGCGGGAATGCTGATACATACACCCGACTTGCGCCGGAGCAGCGCCAGGAATGCAGGCGAAAACTGCCGGACACTGGATGCAATAGTAAAAAAGCTGCTTATTGAAAAATCGCGGGAATCGCTTGCATTTTCGCCTGCTCCTTTGCACAGGCTCGACAAAGAGAGTTCGGGAATTGTTTTTTTTAGCAAATCTATCGAAGGCGCACGAATATTCACCAGCCTCTTAAAAGAACAAAAGCTTGTTAAAAAATATATCGCGCTTCTGGATGGTCATTTGCCGCAGGCTTGCACATGGAAAGATTCCCTGGCGCGGGAAGATGAAAAGCAGGCAAAAAGCGCACCCAAAGAAGCAATTACGCATATCAAACCTTTGCTGCATTCGCCATGGAACCAAAGCCAGAACCAACCTTGCCCTTCCAGCGGCATTCGTACCCACAAGGGGCACTTTACCGCCGGGCAAGGCGCGGCATCCGTGCCAACACGTGCTTTGCACGCGCCGCAGACGCTTGCGCTGGTTGAGATTGAGACAGGCAGGTATCACCAGATACGAAAGCATTGTTCCATGCACGGATTCCCGCTATCCGGCGACAAAAAATATGGAGGGTCTGCGTTTAAGCCCGCAAAGCAGGGGAAAAGCTGCGGCTTTTTGCTTCATTGCTGGAAAATCGAGCCAAAAGAGAGCAAAGAAAGCGAAAAGCCTGGATTTATCAGTATTACAGCGCCCCTTCCAGACCCATTTATGAAGACAATAAGCGATATTTTTGGAAAAAATTGTATCAAAAGCTTGTTTGCAGCAGAGGACTAAAATTTATTTTCTAGCTGCTTTACTTTTTTAAATTCTGTGTTATATCATAATATATGAGCTTAGTTCGCTATATCATGTGGTTTTTCCTGGGAGTAAAAGTTTTTGCTCTTGTTGGGCGGAGCGGAACTGGAAAAAGTTTTAGAGCCAAACTCATTGCAGAAAAATATGGCATTGATCTAATCGTAGACGATGGTCTTCTTATCAAAGAAGACAATATTATTGCAGGCAAATCAGCAAAAAAAGAAGAAGCTTTTCTTACTGCAATAAAAACTGCGCTGTTCGATGATGCAACCCACAGAACCGAGGTGCAAAAAGCTTTAGCAAAGACGAAATTCAAGCGCATACTTCTTATTGGCACATCAGACAAAATGGTGAGCAAGATCGCAAAAAAATTAAAACTGCCCCAGCCTTCGAAAATAATCAGAATAGAAGATATTGCAACAAAAGAGGAAATAAACTATGCAATACATTCGAGAAATACCGAAGGCAAGCATATAATTCCTGTTCCTTCTGTTGTAATCCAGAAAAACTATCCGACTATTTTCGCCGACTCAATAAGGGTCTTTATGAAGAAGAATTTTTTCAAAGACCCCAAGGCGTTTGATAAAGCAGTTGTTCAGCCCAGTTTTTCCGAGAAAAAAGGAGCTGTTACAATGTCGGAAACTGCGCTTACACAGATGTTAAGCCACTGTGCAGATGAGTATGATCCTTTTATCAAAATAAATAAAATAAAGGTAAAGCATGATACAAGCGGCTATTCAATAAAGTTATATTTAAAGCTTCCATATATGCTGCAGATATCCGGCAAGGTGCATGGGTTTCAGCAATATCTTATAACGAGCCTGGAAAGACATGCTGGTATTATTGTTAAGGAAATAAGTCTTAAAATCGAAAATTTCATTAGAACACAGGATAGCAGCAAACCGCCGGGCTGATTTGTCTTTCTCTCTATCTCTTACTCTGATGTGCGGCCGGCGGTCTGCGAGCGGGAAAGCGCCGGGTTTTTGCCTGGTCTTCTTCGCCGGTTCTGCCTGTTGCCGCGCCGCTGCCGGATAGCTGATTTGCCATCGCTTTGCGCGGCTGCTTCATCCTCATTGCCGGACAAGGCGCACGCTTTTGCGCTTTTTGCTGTGCCTTCGTTGTAAGCTTTTTTTTCCCGCGGAGGCGATGTTGCCAGCTTTATATTATTTTTCTTGAATATGCTTTTTATTGCTTCGGCAATATCATTATTCGGAGGAGTTAATGGCCGGATAAAAGATTTTACATCTTCCATAACCTCTTTCATTGTTCTTACAGGGTCATTATTCGGATTAAGTGTACTTAATATAAAACTTTCGATTAATGGCGGCAAGAGAACAGATATATCAGCAGAAGTTAATGCGCCAGTTTTTATTTCTGCATCAAAATTATTAAGGTTTTCGTAAAAGCGGCTGTTTTTCTGGAGGCTGTAAATATTGGGAAAAATCAGTTTTAGAATTCCCAAGGATGCAAGTTTTTTGAAAATAGCTGCAGCGTGCCCGGTTTTCATTATCTTGATGATTTCTTCGGTAACTCTTGACTGCGAACAGGTGATTAAATCTTTTGTGTGCTTTTTAATTTTCATTTTAAGGGAAAAGGAAATATCGCTGTCTATTATTACAGAAGATTTTATTGCGCGTATAATTCGTATGGGGTCTTCAAGAAAAATCGTATCGAGCGGGAGAATGGGTTTTACAACTCTTTTTTTAAAATCTTTGTAGCCGCCGGTAAAGTCTATTATCTGTTCTTCTTTGGGGCAGTAATAAAGTGCATTTATTGTAAAATCTCTTCGCCATGCGTCTTCTGCCATTGTTCCAAAGCTGTTGGCATCCTGATTTTCGCTCTGAGCAGCCCTAAATGTGGAAACTTCATAAATATTTTCGCCAAAATAAACATGAACGAGTCTGAATCGCTTGCCTATAATTCTGGAGCGCCGGAATACTTTTCTGATTCCTGCGGGATAAGCGTCTGTAACAATATCAAAATCTTTGGGCTGTTTTTTTAAAAGCAAATCGCGGACAGCCCCGCCTACTATATAGGGTTTAAAACCTGCGCGTCTTAGTTTGTCGCAAATCAAAAGCGCCTGAAAATCTATATCACGCCGCTCAATTGAATGCTCGTCTTTTGTGTAAATTTCAGCTATTTTTTCTGTTTTGCCTTTATTGCTAGTTGCGTAGCGGACAATCAATCAGTAAATCCTTTTTTTTGTTATTTTTTTGTTATATTATACACATTTTCGTTCCTGTGAACATCAGGATTTTTTATTTTTCTGCAAAGAATTGATTAATATGATGAAGTATGTGGCTGATGGCCTCTCGGCTTGCACGTCGCAACAAAGTTTCCAGCGAATCGCTTGCGCGTCTTTCTCCTGCGGCCATAGTCGAGCTTCAGCCCAAGGTCCTGATGCTGTCGCCGATAATTTCTTGACAAAGAGATGGCATGGATATAAATTTGTATTAAAGGAGATAATAAATGAATACTGCTGTAACATTACATATAGATAAAAATGTGATAAAAAAAGCAGAAATTTATGCAAAAAATGCAAAAAAACCTCTTTCTCAACTGGTTGAAGAATACTTATTATCAATTTCATCAAATATGGACAATGAGAACAAAATGCCGCTTGGGCCAATAACCAGTCAACTGGCTGGAATTATAAAATTGGATAGAGACATAAACCACAAGGAATTATTAACAGATGCCATAACGGAGAAATATCTTTGAAAAACTTTTTTTTCGATACTGATGTTATATTGGATATTTCAATTACATGAGAAATGAATATAAAAGATTCAGTAAAAATAGTAAATCTTGTAGAAGCAGGTTTGTATAAGGGTTATACTTCATCAGTTATTTTTACAAATACTTATTACATACAGAGTAAGTTAATTGGACGTGACGTATCAATCAATTTCTTAAAAAACTTAAGGCGATTATTAACAGTATTAAATGTCGATGATTCAATAACTTATAAAGCATTAGAATCTGAATTCAGCGATTTTGAAGATGCTGTTCAATATTTTACAGCACTTGAAAGTAATATGGATTGCATAATAACCAGAAATGTTAATGATTATAAAAAAACGACAATATCGGTTTATACACCTACAGAATTATTGAAAATTATTGAGATAAAAACAAATAACGTAACATAACTAGGCAGCAGCGGATAAACTTCCCGAAAAAGCTGTTTCTTATTTTCTTAACGAAGAAAATGAGCTGTTTTTTAGTTCTGCCAGCATTTGGGAAATAATTATAAAAAAAGGGATAAATCGCCTTCGCCCTGCGCAAATCGCGACATCCGTGTCGCGATTTGCGCAGGATGCAACTTCCATGTTGCAATTTTCAGGTAGACCCTGTTGCGCTCTATTGGGGGCTTTTGGAGAATGGATATATCGAACTTACTATAAATAGCTGCCATACGCTACTGGTTGCTGATTTACCCAAGATTCGTAAAGACCCATTCGATCGTATCTTGATAGCCCAGGCAAAATCCGAAGGTATGTCACTGCTCACATCGGACAAGGCTGTGGCGCAATATTCACCTGCGATTTTAATTGGAGCTTGACCCGCTTTTTAGGGAACATATTATACAGCAGGTAAAACTTCTCGCGAATCTTCATAGGAAAAGCAAAGAAAATTTGGAAACCATCAGCAAAAAACCTTAAATTCTATGCCTGCCGTAGAATTCCTTGCGAGTTTTTCATTCTGTCTCTGGTTTTGTAATACTAAATGCGTAATGTGCTGGCTTGAATAATTATGAAAAAGCTGCTATACATATCCATCATGAAATTAAGCAAAAACGTCATCTTGGGTTTTGCAGCCGCACTCTTCTTTTCGCTGCTCGGCATAGCAGGAGTCTTTAGCTATCTGGAAAACAGGCTCTACGATCTTTTCCTGCACTTCCGCGCAGACCGTCAGCGTATAACCAATGTAGTATTTTTGAATGTTGACGATGCAGGCATAGCCTTTCACGGCGTTTTTCCCTGGCCGCGCTCAATTACTGCCGACGCGCTGCTAAGGCTTAAAGAATTCGGCGCTCTTGCGGCTATCTTTGATATTGAATATATAGAAAAAGGACCGCCCGGAGTAGATAGTATTTATCTGGAAGGAGGTTTAGGTCGCGATTTTGACCGCAGCTTTACGGAAATAACTTCTGCGACAGGCGATCTTATATCCGCTATTCTGGAAGGGCGTCTAAACCATGCTGATATTGATATGCACTCTCATGAACTAATTGCGTTTATCCGCCAGGAGAGGGACAATCTTTACAAAAGAGCCAGAACTGTAGCGCGCGACAACGATCTATATCTGGCTCAAGCTTCTGCTCTGCTCGGAAGAAGCTGGGCAACATTGAATCTTCGCCCGCATCCTCTTGATAATCCCGAAGAAGCTGCCCGCAGACCTATGGCAGAAGAACTTTTTTCCCGGCCTATTAATGCACGTCCGGGCGCCAACCCCGGAGAATTTGTCGATATCCTTCCTGCCCTGCCTTTATTTGCCATGTCTGCACAGGGAGCAGGATTTACCAATGCTGTAATCGATTCGGACGGAGTAAGACGCAGAATATATCTTGCTCTTAACGTTAAAGACCACTGGTATTTCCAGCTTGCTTTTGCCCCGCTAATGTATTATCTCGGAAATCCGGAAGTAGAACTGCACAGCCGAAGAATGATTATAAGAGACGCTCGTCTGGGAGACCGAAAAAGAGATATTGTAATACCTCTGGACAACAGAGGCCGCATGTTACTTGACTGGCCGCGGGGAAATTTCTTTGAAAAATACAAGCATATTTCCTTTTATGATTTTGCACTTCTGGAGCTCCTTGAAGCAGAGCTGGAACAGTTTAGCGTGGCATTTCTTTATACAGACATTCCATTCTTTGCCCAGCACGACTCATCTTTGGCGTCAATTCCCTTTATTGCACATGAACTTATGGTACTGTTTAATGCAGCAAGAGCTCTAAGAATAGCTGCTCTCGAAAATACTTGCGAAGAATCATTTTTCGAATACCTGGAGCATCGCGCCTATAGCCGCGATTTAATCCGCGAAATTCTGGAGCTCAACCCCGGAGCCAAAGTAAAAGAAATTGCAGATGCTCTTACAGGAGAAGGCGGCGCTATTACAGATTCCGGCACAATTGCTGCAATTTTGTACGAAGCTGAATATATCAATAATCTTGCTAAGCGACTTGAGACAGTTCTTAGCGAATACTACGGCATAAGAGGAGTAATTAAAAATGCAGTGCAAGGCAGATTTTGCATTATAGGAAGAGTTGATACAGGAACAACTGATATTGGAAGAAACCCTTTTCACAGAGTATATATAAATACCGGAACTCACGCCGTAGTGCTGGATACGATTCTTTCTGAATCATTTCTTAGACCTGCGGGCATATTCTGGCGAATCCTTTTAACATTAACCCTTGCGCCTCTATTAATAATTGCCGGCTCTTTTCTTTCGCCAAAATTCCGGGCAGGATCGGGCTTTTTGGGCGCTTTGCTTATTTTTATATGCGCTGCCCTGATCTTTCGTTTTACAGGATTATACCTTCCTCCAATAGAAATTATCTTTGCAATAATCACTGCTGTTGTTGGCAGAGAAATTTTTGCCTACATTGTTTCGGAAAAGGAAAGAAAGTTTTACCGCCAGGCTTTTGCCACCTATACTTCGGAAGCAGTGGCTAACGAAATTGCAAAAAATCCTTCTCTTCTCCAGCTTGGCGGAACCAAGCGTCAAATGAGCGCTGTTTTTACAGATATCAATAATTTTTCCGGCATTGCCGAAACGCTTACTCCCGAAGAGCTTGTCAGCCTTCTTAATCAATACTTGACATTAATGAGCGACATAATTCTGAACGAGCAGGGAACTATTGACAAGTATGTAGGAGATGCAATTATCGCTTTTTTCAGCGCGCCGCTTGAGCAAAGCAGCCATGCTCTTAACGCCTGCATAACTGCAATAAAAATAAAGCGCGCCGAAGCTGAGTTAAACAAAACTATAGGGCAGAATATGCTTCTTAGAACCAGAATTGGAATTAATACAGGCGATATGGTTGCAGGCAACATGGGCACGAAGAAAAAAATGAACTATACGATCATGGGAGACGCAGTAAATCTGGCTGCGCGCCTGGAAAGCGTAAACAAGCAATATCATACCTGGATAATGGCTTCGGAAGATACCATAAAGCAGACAGGAGACCATCTCCTTGTTCGCCGTCTGGACAAAGTGCAGGTAACGGGCAGAAACGAACCTGTTCAGCTCTACAATGTGCTGGGCATTTTACAAGAAGCTTCTTTGGAACAGAAAAAACTAGTTGAAATGTTTCAGCAGGCTTTGGACTACTTTGAAAACCGGGACTGGAAAAGAGCCGAGAAAGGATTTTGGGAAGTTCTGATGAGTGAAGCATCCGGTCCTGCAAAGCTCTATTTGAAACGCTGCGAAGAGTACATAAAAACCCCGCCTGACGACAACTGGGATGGTGTTTATAAACTAACGGAAAAATAAGGGGCACAGCTATATCAAATGACTTGAAAACTCAAAAAAATCTATTCTGTCTGTGTTAACTGGGGGAGTCAGTGAAAAAATTATTGTTCGGCTTGCTTAAAAACATAATCAGCTCAATAAACAGGTTTTTTACCACATTCTGCATTACGATATCTCTGTTTTTTGTGAGCGCTTACAGAGTTGTTTTTGAACCAATAGGCGGAAACGCGGAAATTGCTAACAGGCTTACACTTGTTTTTTCACTTGGAATATTGGTATGTACGCTTGGTACCATCCTTTACGAAAAATTTAAAAACAGA